>Ga0302285_10001943_pt1 | contig 11548 bp, 4 predicted proteins | sample III_Fen_E2_2_FD_200455 | JGI IMG/M metagenome (GOLD analysis project Ga0302285, IMG submission 200455) | Peat permafrost microbial communities from Stordalen Mire near Abisko, Sweden - III_Fen_E2_2 | ecosystem: Environmental > Terrestrial > Soil > Wetlands > Permafrost | place: Sweden: Abisko...
GAGTTGTTGTTAATCAGTCAATTTCTGATATTAAAAACAAAACAGAAAAGAATGAAAACAGTAATTTCTTAGTAGAAGACACTGAAAGCAAAGTTAAATCTCCTTCAAAGCAATCAAGCTGTTTCTGAAACTCCTATTTCTTCTTTTAATAATCTTTAGAACAGTCTATTAAATTTAATTAATAATAGCGAGGTAATGCATTCCTATTCATTTAGTAATTATAATACTGTTCCTGATTATGGCACTTAGAAGCTACATAGAGTAGCAGTATTAAAAAATACTAATACACAACATAACACAAAAAAGAACAATACTTGTATCTATGTTTCTCTTTAGATAAATATAAGTTCTCCCACTTTTGAGTTCATAAGTACTGGAATATACATTTTTAATAGAATTTGTATTTCTCCCCTTTCAAACTTTTGCTGGGGAATGAAAGATACAAGGCAAGTGAATGTAGTTATAAAGTCTAAGAGATTGAAGGAGAAAAAGGTGATAAAAATTATTCAGGAGCAGAGAGCAGCATCCAAGAAGCTATTCCACTCCATGGGATTGTATCTCTGCATTTCCATAGCTAATTATTTTATTTTATGAATAATCTTCCCAATCGATAGATTACGTGTTCCTTCAAGTGATTATGACGCTTATTCTTCAGTAATTGTATCTACATTGAGTAATAGTCCTTCAAGGATATTGTAATATTTATAATTTCTTTTCTTTAACTCTTTCCATTGTGAGAAATCTTCCTTGAGACCTTCTAATAATGGGAAAAGCTTACTCTTTTCATCAAGTAACTGAGGTAAAAAATATCCGCATATGTTTTTATCATCCCTATCAAGAAGCTTTAAGATGAGCAGGCAAGGAATACTAAGAAATATATCAGCATCTCTGCAGTCAAGTTGTTCTTAGAAGGAAGTATATTTATTCGCTGTAGTTTCTATGATGTGTGAGAAATGTATCAAATAGGTGCATTTCTTTCCATCTAAAAAATAATTTTTGCCTGTTTTGAAAGAAAAACACAAATTAGAAATATCACACAACTCAATCTAAAAGAGATTGAAAGTAAAATGATTCAACTAATTGAATACCTTTCTCCCATGATGTTTCGTATGTTTGAAGAGCAGAGACAAGATCGTGGTTATTCTTGAGCTAAGGATCGACCATTTCAATGTTTTATTCATACTTTCTGAATAGATTTCTGAGATTTTAAAAATTAGTTTTGATTTCTTCTGCTAAGACTCTTACAGCACGCGATTACTCATTCGTGACTCTACGAAGAATGCCTTCAGCTTAGCATAATATTTCAAAGTCAAGATCGTCTCTACCTTTTCCTTCCATATTTGCAACAGAATTCATCTTAGCAATGTATTTACACAGATTCTACCGTAGACTAATAAAGTCTTAACTTTGAACAAAGAATCTGCCTTTTATTTTTTCTCTGATTTCAATCGAAGATAACTCCTTTTCTATTTCGATTGCATTCTAAACATATCTCCTAGCTTCTGTCTCTATTGCCATTAACTCCATTACATACAACTGATAAAAAGAATGAATAAATGTGTTAGACTAAATTGTTTTATCATATCTTCAAGACTATTTTGTACCTATTCAAATTTTGCCCAACAGTTATCGAATTTCTCTAAGCTAGTTGCTATCTCTTTCTTGATTGCGAAAGATGACATGGTAAGATTTTCTTAGCAAGTACGAGTAAATGCATTCCTCATGATGTGCTAAAGCTTAAAAAAACTATTTAAGAGACTCTAACCTGCTCCCAATACTTCTGATGTAAATATGTATTTTTCTCCATTCACATAGAGATACGGAAAGCCTATGTAACATAACATGCGTTAAGAACTTAAATCTTAAAATTGTTTAAGTACCTTCTTGAGCGCTATCGAGAATTTCAGTGAGATAGCATAACTCTCCATTTTTATAAAGAATCTTGTAAGCTTTTGAGAACTTATCTCGATAATCACGGCATGCAGTTGTGCAATCTAGAGTCTTAGAAAAAAACAAGGATAAAAATGGTATATTAGTATGATAATTAAGAATCAAAATAAATTGGAAAGATTCTGGAATATGATTGAAAACAGCATTAAATCAAACTATTTTAAATGTCTTTAAAAGGAGGATTAATAATTGATTAAGATTAATTTTGGTTGATCTGAGTTTTACAGCCACAAGACAACTCGATTTCGGGTTTGAAATTGAGTCTCAAGAAAGTTAAAAATTGAATGGAAATCAGTGTTTTTAAAATAATAAAATGAAATTAATAGTCCAAATATAATAATATTCTCTTCTACCTTGATCAATCGTTCAATGATGGAGAGAAACTTCCTGAATATTTTCTATCCTTCCATCGAGTCCAGGTCGAATTTCTGATAGTCTTTTTAAATGAGTTTAGACGAAGTAAATATCGCTTGCTCAAGGAGTAAGAATTCAAAGCTGCGCTTGAACTCCTCCAAATCTGTCAAAGGACGAGGTGGAGCAGTGGAGACTCTAATAAATTATCGTTCGTCCATGATTTCACTTAACTCTGAGGCTACTTCTTCACCTGTGGTTTTTCCAAACATAATAGAATTGCTACAAAACGTACTTAAGGACATTTTATTAATTTCTCCTACCTTCCTATGAATCTGTGTTATTGTTACTTCGATCCTGATATTCCTCCATCTCTTACTGAAAATCTATTAAATCAATGGAGTTAGCAATAAATATAATATGAATCTTAAAGTGTGAATGTCTGTAGCCCTTGAACCGACTTTGTTACATAAATCTCAAAATGGAGAATCTCCAAATTCACAAAATCATTATTTTTAATTTCTAAAATGGAAGAATTCTAGATTTCCTACAAAATCTATCAACTCTAGACTATTACCTCTCGCATATTGATGATGAATGTTCGAGAGACTTACGCCCCCATTGGAAGAAGCTGCACTACTTGTGCTGTTAATCTCTGAATTTGGAAGCATCATGTTAAAATCATCAGAGTTGGCTTGCATGTATGAAGTTTAGAGTGTCTAATCATGAGGAGAGGAATAATTATGAGCCTATGCGTTATGTGAAGCTAAAGTTGAAAAGCTCATGAAGGAGTTAGAGAGATATTTATTGTGTTGGAGTTAGATTCTAGAAATTTATGCGAAATTGCCTGTGATAGCAAGCAGGCTATTTTATGTTTTTGTATGAAAAGGAAATGAAAAGAAAGGAATTAAGCACAGATTGCTTTGTTTGTTTAGTGGAATTAATAATAATTCCGGGATTCTCTCTCTCTCTCCTTTCTTTCTGTTTATCTAATTTTTTGGGGATAGGGACAATAATCTCTTTCACTCTTTACCCTTTTGTATTTTCTTTCTTATTCAAAAAATTAAATAAGTAAAATCTAATGACCATTATCCTCCAGTCTTTTTCCGTGAGCTAATTCTTCTCTCTCATTGTATAACCAGAAGTTTTAATATTATCTAAGAGCTTTTTACTTGGGATCAGTAGACAAGAATGTACCCATCTCTTATTTTGTTTATTTTTGACAGAGAGAGATAGTATTTCAAAAAAGATAAAATAACAGCAGTGAATTTATTTGTTTTTTTCTTCAAACCCATTGTTTTAAATAAAACATTGAGTAAGCTCAATAGAGTCCTTATGATTAATTGTCTCCTGTTCTAGTTTCAAGTTCTTTTAAGTTTATTTAATTATATTTTTTTTTGCTAAATAGCATTTGAATTACTACACATGAAAAATACAATGAAAGTAGAAACTAATCTTAAAAACTGTGGGGGATAAATAAGAAAATGCATGGATTCCAGAATTAATCTAAAAGGAAAATAGAGCAAGGGTTGCATAGAAGGTTAGGTTAGTTTCTTTGACCTTCTAAATATCAAAATGAGTTAAATTATGATATTATTTATATTTTATGATGGTTCAATTAGCTTTGGTAACAAAGTTATTTATCTTTTTTGCTGAGTTGTCTCGAGCAGAAAAGAATCGGACATTCTCATCTGTTTTAATAGTTAATGGAGTAGGGATCTGATTGAAATCAAGTTTAGGTATACCCTTTGGGTTTGAAGTATTTGGAGGGGACCCTCTTGCAGAATTAATCGTTTGAGGATTGGAAAACTCCTTGGAGTTTACTGGAGAGAATCCTGGATTTTTGGGACTAATAAAATCAAACTAGTTTAAGAAATTATGTACTTGCTTAGGTGAATGGTTCATCTCTCCTGGTTTCGTATTCTTGAAAGATTGTACTGTTGTTGAAGCTATTTTGAGATTCCCAGGTGGCTGAGAAGCAAGTTATTATTAGTTTTAAGATTGAGATTTCTGCTGATTAGCTGTTGTTTGAATGTTCCTTTGGCTATTTGATCCCTTTAAAAGGGAATTATTTGACGATCTGCCGTCAGGAGAAGATGAAGGTATGCTTTTACTGGCTGCGTAATTCTAACCAGTACTTCTGTAGGTTGAGTTACCACTTTTGTCCTCAATGTAACGAGGGTCACTGGTATGAATACGGAAATCAGGTTCATTGATGTTTCTATTTCCCTTTTGATTAATTTATGCATTTTGAATTTAAAGTTGAATGGCACTATTACTCATTCCTTTTACTGCCATGCTTTAAGAAGCTATCTATCCTGGCATGATTTGTTACGATTGGCTTAGGATTGATGTATTTGTCGGTGATATTTGCTGTTGTTAAATTTTGTTATTCGAAATCTATTTCAGATATTATCCTCCTTGTTGCTGTTATTGTTGAAGCTATTATTATAAAATATATTGATTTTACTGCATTTATTGCTATTATGAAGTTAATTATTATTGAGGCATCTATTGAAATTAACCTGGAGTGAAAAAATATATAAAAAAGTTAAAATGATGTTCTACAAAAAAAATAGAAGCTAAAGTACCTTGTTATGATGGAAGCTAATTCGAAGAAGCTGACTAATTTTAAGGAGAATACTATTGAGGCTGTCCTTACTGCGAAGTAGGACTTCCCTTTCCTTGGAAAATCGTCTTAATTTAACTTTGATTCTATCTCGGTGAGCCATTTTCTGTTTATCAAAAAGTCAGGATGAACACACTGGGGAATTTCCTGGAAATTGTTTGTTTTACATGTTGCATAGTTACGCAAAATCTAAAATTAGTTCATGTTATTCTAAGAATATTTCGTTTCTGGTGGTAAAACTAAATTTTCTTTGGAACGAATTCCTTATGTCTTCCTAGAATCCTCTGAATTTACAGGACTTGATTTCCTGATTAGTGACCCTTATGGTGCTGGCTCTCTTATGATCTTTGCACTTCCTCCACTGGGTTGACTAGTCTAACCGTTCCCAGATGAGAGGGTTTCTAAATCTAACTGCGGCGCCTGGTTTCATCAAAAAAATAACAATAAAATATTTTGTTATCAAATGATAAATATGTTTACCTTCTTTTAGAATGCTGGGTTATTTTTATTGATCTTTATTGTCTGTATCATTGGTCCAACTTCATTCGCTTCCGTTGAAGAGGCATGCTATGAGGCTGGTCTCTTCTATCCATTAATAAGACCTAGATTATTTGTTTAACCGTTTTGTGGTGATTTCTTTCTTAAATTGGCATCAGTATTCTGCTGATTCAAGCTAATATTTTATGAATGTGTTAATTATGACTATGGAGCTGTCTTACTTAGTTGCTCTGCTGGCTTAGAAGAATAAATATATTATTAAGGAACAAATTATTTGCTATTATTTTGTAATAAATCTTTAGGAAGTATTTCATCGTTGATTCTATGATTATCGTTTGTATCAGATGTTTCCGCTAGATCAAGTTGTTCATGCTTAGAGTTGGATTAATCGCGGTACTTTAAAAGTTACTCCTCTGTGTGAGAAACCTGAGATAAAATGGATACTTCCTCCTCCTTAAAAATATTTAAAATAATTATTAAAATCAAAGAAGAATAAAAAGTATCTCTGTTTTACAATCATATCTAAGGAAGCATTATAGTGTTTGTGGTAGCTGTTTATGAGGTGCGTTATGTAAGGAGAATAGCAAGTCACAGCTTGGCATACGATTTCAATCGATTTTAGATGGTAAATCTCGCTTTATTGATAAGCCTCTTGCTTCATTAAATCATATTGCTGTCCTTTTGCCAGTGTCTTTTGCAGATCAAGTTCCACGAAGCGAATCTCCGTAGCGATCGTGAAAAAACAAATAGAAAGGAACAGCATCTAATCCCCAAATCATCAAATAATATATTTTGGTTAGGTATTTGCTTGTTCAGAGTGAATAATTAATCAGTTTTACCCGCTCGATTAGCTGTTTTTTGGAGAGTTCAAAGAGGATGTCATCAAAGATACTGAATTCCTCATATGAAACGGAATTCATATGCATAATTGATCCTATGTTGAATTACTCAATCCATTCGTTATTCTTGCTGATTCCCAGAATATTTCTATTATCATCATCAGTATTTTTATTCTAGACTTTGAGCTCTTGTCTCATGTTCTTTTCGTTGTTTTCTGGGTTGTTTTTCCAAGAGTAAATAGACTATCTTGCTTTTTTCAGCTGTTTTGTTCCTTCTGCTGGGATACTTGTATCGAAGATGTTCTTGCCTTCGAACTAAACTTAGAATTAAAGTGCTTGCTTAGGGATCAACTTCTCAAATTAAATCTCTTCTTTGGCTAGTGACTTTGCAGTGCTTTCAAAGAATTGATTTTCCTAAGAGCCTAATCAAAGGAAAAGCCTTATTATTACTAATACCTCCCAATCAAAAGAATAGCCTACCTGTTGGGCGAGGTGAATTTGAGTCGGATTTATTAATCTTCTAGCTCGTAGTAATTACTGAAGTCGAAGCTAAAGAATCCGAAGATTTAACTCTTTCTTTGGTGATCGAAAGAAGCTAAGCGAACACTTCCTCCAAGACCTTGATGGCTTTCTTAGAGGTCTCTATTGCTTTGTTGTGCCTAGTTTAATATTAAGCATTTCACAAACAACTCTAACTTTTAATTTCCAAAAATCTTACTAAACTAATTGGGATAATATCGCACACTGCTGCAAGTAGCATTTCACCAAAAAAGTTTGTCTTTTCACTCGATAAGCTACTCTCTCTTGCTTTTATTATTGCTGCGTGAGCTGCTGGTTCTATGACTACCATGTTTCATTCTTCAAGCTGCTCTCAACATTGTAAATAACCGCGTCAATGTACTTATTGCATTTGTCTAATTTCCAGAGCCTGAGTAATTTATATTATTTCCAAAAATACAATATCCAGCATCGTCAAGTCAATCATAAACACAATTATTTATATACCCTTAGTAAGAGCATGCGCGGTTATAGAGCACTGCAATAATGAGATTCCTATCAATTTATTTCCCTCTGTTCGCTGCAAACTTTGAGAGCAAACAATCAATGAGAATTTAAGGAAATTTCAGAATCTTAAATATATCATTACTTCTATGATTTCTTCAGCCTGCTCAAGGAAGAAGTTGGATTCTTGAAAGAGGCTGCGATCGATTAATGTGACTGATTAATCAACTAGTTATTTAATCTTGTCGAAGAGTTGCTCTAAAGTTATTTGGAGATTCTTAAAAATCTACAACATTTTAACTTTACAATACTAAATTACCTTTATTAAGGATTAGTTTATGAAGTTGAAGTTATTTCACTTGATCTCTAGCTTAAAGCTAAAGATCTTCTTCGCTAGTGATATCTTTCTCTGAATCTTCTTTCTAAGCATCGGGACTATCTTGCTTTTCTTTTAATGATGCAGTTCCAGAAGTAATTGCTGGTGCTTTAACTTATTTCTTCTAACTAGCACTCATAGTAAGTAAAAAATACAATTTCTGTTTGTCTTTGCAGTTATCTCTTTATGCTTTGATTTAGTTTGTTTCTCCAAGTCTAATAACCGAAAAAACTCATTAATTTTTAATCTTAAGCATACAATAGCAAGCTGCCTTCCCCCAATCACCTTATTTAAAGAAGAATTAGACAAGAACAAGAAAAAGAAAAGAAGCAATAGCTATTTTTTAATTTAAGTTTATATCCTTTGAGTTGAATCCAGCCAAAACAGCAAAAAATCAGAATTATCCCCAAGAACTAAGTTTGTTAACGTAAACCCCCCAACTTGAAAGTGAGAGTGATCTGCGTATTTTTAAGAGTATGCCCTATACATACTTAGTTTGAGGTATCCTTTTATCAGCACCTTCTACTTTCGCTTAAAACTTATGAACAATCAATGAGCTTAATAAAGTAATTTTCCCTCTTTCTTCTCATTTCAACTAATTTTTGCTTTGTCTTCTCATCATAGCCATTAGAAAATAAAACTATTAGTTTTAAGATCATTTATTCTGAGAGATCCTTTCTTTTAGTTTGCTTTATAGATAATTAATATAAAAAGAAAAATTGCACATTTACACAAAGGAACATAAATGTGATGGTAATTACTTCAATTTCTAGAAAATACTTCTGCAACATACCATATTTCAGCATCCTTCACAATATCTAGGAATTACTCTTTCTTGAGTTGAAAATTCTCTTTTTCTTGGCAATCATTCTCTGGTTATTTTTAATTAAGTTAGCAGTTTGTATTTTTATTTTCATTCAGTAGTTATGCATTGGTTCCGTTTAATTATATTTGTTCCTCATTCGGTGTTTCTCCTTTTTCCATTGTTTCGATTTCATTTTACTTTTGATTCTCTTAAGGTTGAATGTTCTCCAACTCAGTGATAAGTTGCTTTTCTGTTTCAGAGATCTTCTCTTTATTCATATCATGACTATTTAATTTGTTAATCTAATATTCTTTGTTTATATCTTGTTCTATTTGATTCTATATATTTTCTTCATTTTTATCACTACGATTTGCATCTGCATGTTCATTAGAATTCAATTCATGATTATCAACAATCTCAGAATGAACATCACTTTCAAATCCCTCATCACTTTACCTAAACACTCTGTGCCTCTCTAAATCACATTCATCAAGGCAGCACACCTACTATTAATACGAAGCAAAGTATGTCCCCGTTTCACAGTGTTTTACACGGAACAATTCATTAACACTAACATATTATTATCCAGGATTCAAGCATTCTAATTACCATATTTAATCCTTAGTTATCTTATTAGCCTGCCCGCATGACACAACCTACCCACAACTTCCAACAGCTAAGGACTACTCAAACTTATAGCTCTTGCTTGTCTGCAGAAAGCAACCAGTTAAGGAATGCTAGATTTTGATTTTCTACTGATTTAACACTTCATTTACTTCTTCTTTATCGTTGCCACTTTCAGAAAATAATCTCCAAGTCAAGTACATTTCGTTCATTTCATCTCTTTCTTATTCAAGTTTTACTAAATTCTACTTACTTAGTTTCTTTAAACGCTAATATTTACAATGCAAAAATGCTTTTTCTTTTAAGTTCTTCAGCAAAACAGTGTCACCAATCCTTATTCGCTAGCCTACAAGCAAACACACATACGGCTAAATTAACTTCAAAACAATATTCCCTTTTGTTTACCAACTTATTGATTCTGAATGAACGTAGATACTGCTGCACTTTAGCAATTAACCAAGTTAACTGTTTCATAGTTTCCGCTGATGTCGCTGAGATAATTCTAGCGATGCTCAGTGTCCCTGGTATACACGCTTTATTCTCTTTATTCTACGATGACTTTACTTTGTCTGACGAATCTTCTTGCATTAATGATCTTAGACTTCATCTCACTAATTACATTTTCTTTGTATTGAGTTCCACTAGTTGTTAATGGGTTCTCAGAACTAGATGTTAGATTCAATTAAGAAGATCTTTGCGCAAAGGTTGGCTATCTTTGCTAAGATTGCTCTTGTTAGTGATGGAAGCAGATATTTCCCATTGGAGATAAGAAACAAAAAAAAATAATAATAAGATTATGTTATTTTCTCAACTATTTGCTTCAATAATTATAATCCATTCTTTTATAATTTCGCATAATCTTTTTTGATTTAGTAAATGCTATCGTGCTTATCTTACCCGTTTATGCTTCACTGATATCTTCTATTTTTTGAAATGTAAGATAATAATCTATTTCACTTTTTAAATAATATCATTTTCAATAAATAATTTAAATTTATTTTTTCTTTCTCGAGAGTATTTTCTGATAAAAGAGTATCAAACTATGCCTTATTGACAAGTAATAAGTTGCATCAGCTTCACTTTTACAAAAAATAGCTAAATATTATAGCGAAACTTATAAAATATCAACTTAATTTGAACTACACAATTTAGTAAAAAAGAAGTAAGTTGTTTCATTTATGCAATTAATTTAAATTTCCCCTTTTTTCAAGCAAACCTCTTCACTTCTTCAAGTTAAGAATAATAATATTCGGCAGCTAGAGATCTTTAACGATTGTACATTTGAGACAATTCATGCGATAATCATTGAATTAGACTTTAATTTACGATAAGCTTCTCGAAATGACAGATTCAAAACAATGCCCATTGATTCGTGTTGCATCAACTATATTGACCTTCTCGAGTTTTTCCATCTTCTAAAAGATCATTTCCAACCCAGCATCGTTAACAGACGATCCTATTATTCTAATACTTTTTAAAGAAAACAGATTCTCAGATATTCTTCCGAGAACCTCATTCGTGCACCATTCTCCAACGCAAAGGGAAGATAAATCTTTAACTGAAGAAAAGATGTTAAAAATGATTGAAAGTTAAGGAGTGTGTGGTAAGAACCACTCCCCTTTCGCTTTACGGAGTATGTTGACTATCTTTAATTCTTTAAGCTGAGTGAAATCCTTCAGATGGTTTAATTGTTGCTCGCTTGAATCTAAATTCTCTTCTAAATTTCGAGTTAAAATTAGGTTGCGTATCTTGAGGATTTAGATTCTTGCAAAAGCATCATAATGCTGCCTCAAAGAAGAAGCAATACTTGATTCATTTTAGTTCATTAATATCTCATTTTAAAAGTGAAAATTCTGTTGTTTTTGAGACTCAATTTCTCTGAGTTTTTCAAAAAATATAGGACTAATGGTAAACACCTAGAAAGATATTAAATTATTGTTATCAGAAACAACACGAGCCATTGTTGCATCAGATATTTTGTCATTGATTTTGTAGCTTTCAATTGAACTTTCAAGCTTGAGATGAGTCAGTTTTTTAGCGAGAGTTGGTAACAAAAATAAAGAATTCTCTGTAATTCCCCCAAAGAAAGGTAAAGCAAGGGTTGTGATATTTGGGGAAGTTTTTAACACTTCAACAAAAAGTTTTTCTGTGAGTTGAGTGTAATCTGAACACTCAAATGTAAGTAAAGAAGTTTAAACGTTTCTAATCCAGTGGTCAAGCAAATCAATGGAAGTTACTTGAGACAATCTTCCGAATTTAACTGACTAAAGGTATTTAGCTTTACTGAGCAAATCAATTACTCTATCCTTTGGAGAATCAGATTTGACGAATTCTAATCGGTGAATTGAAAAAAATACAGAGTTATTGAAAAATTTAGAAACTTTTCGCAGCTCAAATAGCTCATTTTTCTCAAGGAATTAGAGAATATTACCCATAACATATTCAGGAATCCTGTAAAGTAATACCTAGTCTTG
>Ga0302285_10001944_pt1 | contig 11547 bp, 9 predicted proteins | sample III_Fen_E2_2_FD_200455 | JGI IMG/M metagenome (GOLD analysis project Ga0302285, IMG submission 200455) | Peat permafrost microbial communities from Stordalen Mire near Abisko, Sweden - III_Fen_E2_2 | ecosystem: Environmental > Terrestrial > Soil > Wetlands > Permafrost | place: Sweden: Abisko...
ACCCCAACCCCAACCCCAACCCCAACCCCAACCCCAACCCCAACCCCAACCCCAACCCCAACCCCTAGGTGAAATATCGATTGAGTTTCTTTAAAAAATGATAATTTTATTTTTTATTTTTAAGTTAATAATTATTAGGAAGATACTAGAAGTATTCTTTCAAAAGACATAGATATTGATTGTCTTTTTTTAATAGGTAAAATCATTGTGTTAGGGTTATTTAACCAATTCTCTCTCTCTTTCTTTGTTGTTCAATTTGTGTTAAATCCTTCCAATCTATTAATACATCATCAAATATTTGAATCATTTACAAATTAAAAAAGCTATTATTTTCAGCAAAATATTAGCTAAATGCTGAGGTGTAGAAAGATATATCAGAAAATAAATCAATTTTTCTGAAGAACTATCCTCGATTCTAACTGAGCTGTGTTTTGAACAGAGAAAAAAATTGTTCTTCATCTTTTTTTCATTTTGCTCTCTTGAAGATTGAAAATAACTTTTGACGATCATAATAGCAGCAGTCTCACAACGAATATTGGATTTGCTCAAACAATATTGGATTTGCTCAAACAATAGAAGTTATTTTCACTAAAAATCCCACACAAAATAATACAGTTAGCACAACTGAAAAAGAAGAAGAAGATATTTTAATCCAAAATATTGTATCCTCTTCAAATTACCTGCCATTATTTATGTGAGATAGTCCTGAACCTCTCTGCTTTACAAATATCACTGGAGATAAATTCTCAATTTTCATTTTTTCTTGATTATTTTTTCTCCTCCCAACTCAAAAGAGAAAAGGTCAGAAAGAGAAAAAAGAAATCCCTAACAAAATGCAATAGTACAGAATTAAACCAGCTGTACTAGTGTAAAAGATAGGATTTAGCTTAACAAATCAATAACTTTTTCTTCTAAAAAGGAGGGAAGTGAGTGTGTCTATTTTTAAGATTCTCCCCATTCTGCTTAAAAAGACAAAAATTTTAACCATTAACTTCACAATAAAAGATATAATTTATAAATATATTATTAATAAATTAAAGTCAGCTGTCTCGGAATTTCAAGCTCACATAACAACAACCATAATGAATCGGCTTTAAGAAGATCAACAAGAGAACTACAGTCCCCAAGGAGTTCAAATCAACGATGCTCAGTCATCATCATCGTCATCTAACTATCCTCCTGAGCCTGCTTCAAGGCAAGAACATGCTCCTTCTATTACTAAGAGCATCGAACCCAACACGAACCTAGAAATGACATCACCAAATGGACTAACAAAAACAAAACCTGAAGAGAAAGCAGCACCTAACTCGACTAATGAAAAAGATGAATTTTCTCCTAAATTCCCTCTAAAAAGTCAAATCACCTTCACAAACGAAGACGATAAAGGTACTCCAAGTCCTTAAGATGCAGTATTATTTTGGCACAAAGTAGCCTTTTTCTTCCTCGGTATTTCTTCCCTCTCAGCATGGAATGTCATTCTCAATTCCTTGCCGTTCTTCGCTGATTAATACCCGAAAGATAAGTTCCTTAACGTGTATTTGTTCTTCACATTCTGCATGACGATAGCTAACTGTTTAGGAGGTCTATGCTATCCGTTTATTTCTAGATTTCTCTCATATTCTCTAAGAATCTCTTGGATGTTTCTTTCTCTTTCGATAACAATGAGTTCAGTAGTTATTTTGGCTATTTGCAAGAATGACTAATTTGGATTTTACTTTTCATTTGCTATTCTATTCTTGTAAGGCTTCTTAGGGAGCATATAAATGAATGCATTAATTAATCTCGCTGGGATGCTTCACCAATCAATCAACGGAATCTTTTGGACTTGTACTGCTCTTTCTGGACTGGTAATGGGCTTGATTAAGATAATTTTTCTTGTTAGTGTTGGAGAAAATGATAAAGAGTCTAAGGATTGGTGTACAGTAAGTTTCTTACTAACAGCAATAATTATATATGTAATTTCTTGCTTCTGCTAAGTATTTTTCATTAGATCTCCGTATTTTTAAGGGATTGAAAAAAAGGCAAAAAATACTGAATTGATTAAGAGCATAGTCAGCTTGAATGATTCAAAAAGCTAGATTTACTCTGAATTAAAACAAGCCTTTAAAACTGTAAAGCTGGTCCCTATTTTTCTCTGTTTAATATATATTCAGACATTCATAGTGTTCCCGGGTGTCTCCGTCTCTCAAAATAAAACCTTAAAGTTACTATAAGGAGAACTCTAGCAGTAAATTGATGAATCATTCCAAATTTATACTCTCATGCACTTTTCTTCAATAATAATTATTTTTTCTTTTTTTCTTAAAATCTAGAGTTGTGCTGATAGTGATCACCTGTATCGGTGATTTAATAGGAAAATATACAGGAGGTTTGCCCAAACGGATAAATGAAAAGTGTATTTATCTCTTTGTCTTACTTCGATTCATCCACTATATATTCTTCTTTTTGCTTAAGAATAAAATAGGAGGCAGTTTCATCGAAAACGATTATTTCACGTGGGTTAATTTGTTTTTGTTTATGTTTTCAAATGGATTTGCTACGACTGCTTTGATGGTGTTGGGAGTACTCAAAGTCAAGGATCTTCGCTTACTAAACAGCGCTAACTTTATCAATGGATTTTCAATCACTCTCGGAATTGCAATAGGAAGTACTATTGCGCTTGCATTGTAATGATCCATTTATGTGTAGGATTGCTTGTTTTTTGTTATGTTTTTTTGGATGAGTAATATGAATCAAATGTTATTGGATGAGATTAATACTGCAAAAAAGAAAAATGAAGAGCACACACACACTCAAAAATAGGGGATAATATCAAAAAGTTAACATAAAAAAAATATTCTAGATGCAATTGCAAATCTAATAATACAATCAATGTTAAAAGAGCTCAAAAACGATCTCCTTCAATTAAATGATTCTCTTTCTTTTGTAATAATAAAGGTTTTGCTGGAAAAGATCAAATATTTTAAAAATAAACTAGCTATTCAATTTGTGAATATTTTATTAAAAAATTAAATTATTAAGAAAAGTGACTTTGAATTCTTTAGTATTTTCAACAAATTTTCTAATAATCATCTAAAGATTTCATTATTTTTTTTCTTTTCGAAAACCAATGAGAAAGTTCTAAAAAAGCAATGACTATTTTACAAGATATTTTTGCAGATGAATACCAGTGGGAAGTGAATCAATTCTCAAAAAAAGTTGATTTAAAATAAAAACATTAATAAACAAAATTATTTGTCTTGACTATTTATTAATAATCATTTTGTCTTTTATTTCTGTGTTTCTATCAAATCTTAATATCATTGATAATTTTTTCGTATGAATTATCTTTTGATGAGTCATATCTTTCGATCAGTTCGGAAAGATTCTCCAAACACTAGTAATTTAATAAGATAAGTTCCTTAAATGTTTCTCAAATAAGCACATATTTTAAAAATTCTTAAATTTATTTCAAATAAAATAAGCTAATTATCAAGAAAAAAGGACAAATTTCTATTTCTTTTATTAACTTTCATGTTTCAGCGCTTTTGAGTTTTAATAATATTGCTAATTCATTCTTCTTTAGATACTCTAGCTTATTCATTTTGGATCTTCAAAAGAATTAATCATTTAAGTTCTTTAGAATCTCTAGCTTATTCATTTTGGATCTTCAAAAGAATTAATCCTTTAAGATAATTTCCCTTTGATTTCTTTATTTATCCTCCCACAGCGGTATTTCATTCAATATTTTTATTATTGATTTTTTCCTTCTTAATTTCACACAAACTCTCATTCTTCTTTTTAACCACAGATTTTTTTTTTTTTACTTAATGTTTTCTAGTGCTAAATTTCTAATTTTCGTTGTGCCACTTGCCTAATTTGTATTTTAAACATGTCATCCCAACAAACACTGCTTCTTTCAAAATGAAATCTTCCTTCTTAATACAGAAAAATATCTTTAATGATTATTTTATGACATATTTTCTCCTGTATTTCTCCATATATTTTAGGTACTATTTTCTATTTTTAAATACCTGCTATTGAAGATGTCTCAAAATGACACACAAAATTAGCAGTTTCTTGAAGAGTATCAGCTTAGTCAAATCATAGTAGAAGGAGATTCAAAGAGGATGAATTGTCGAGTATATGGCTGGAAGTGATGCATTTAATCTCTGGGTGGGTTATCTGCCTTTGATAATTACATCATCATCTGCCCTGGCTTAGATTTTAATACCAATCAATTCTATCGGAAACTCCCCAAGCAATATTATTTCCACCTTCAAATGCACCGAATCCCAAAGCATTATGGTAATAAATTAAACTAAACAAAGATCACATAAGATATTTCAAAAACAGCTTTTTTCATAACACTATCATCATGCACTCCCTTAGATCTCTCAAGAATCTTAATTCTCTCTTTGCAAAGAGCAACTCTTCTTTCTCGAAGATTGTCGCCTCAGCTGCAGAAGCTGTCAAGGGCATTAAAAATGGAGCTGTTATTCTCGTAGGAGGATATGGCGTTTGCGGTGTTCCCAATGAACTCATTAAGGCAGTTCAAGACAGCGGAGTCAGTGGCCTCACTGTTGTCTCCAATAATGCAGGTACTGGAGATTATTTTTATCATAAAGCTGAGTATTGAAGTATTTTGAATAATTTAGGTATTCCCTCATATGGACTCGGCCCTCTCTTGAAGGGCAATCAAGTCAAAAAGCTTGTTGCCTCTTATGTTGGTGAGAATCCTGAACTTGAAAAGAAGTACTTGGGTGGTGAAATCGAGCTGGAATTCGTCCCTTAGGGCACTCTTGCTGAAAAATTCAGAGCTAAGGGACATGGTATCCCTGCTTTCTACACATCCACTGGTACTAAGACTGTCCTCGAGTCAGGTGGTTTCCCTATTAAGTACAAGAAGGGTACAACTGAACCTGAGATCTTCTCAATTGCTAAGGAAGTAAAGGATTTATTTTGTGAAGATTTTACTATTGTTACAATAAAATATTAACTATTTTAACAGAGAAGAAATTTCCACGGCAAGGAATACTTGATGGAAGAAGCCATCTCCGGAGATGTCTCTCTCATTAAGGCTCAGAAGGCTGATACCTATGGCAACCTTTATTTCAGCAGAGTAATTCAACTAATAAGCTCAATAAATAAACAATTTTGAAATGAATTTATTTATTAGACCACAAGAAACTTCAATGTCGATATGGCTCAAGCTTCCAAGTTAGTTATTGCTGAAGTCGAAGAGATCGTTTAGAATGGTGACATTGACTCTGATGTTGTGCACGTTCCAGGACTCTTCGTTGATAGAATTTACAAGTCTCAGAAAAATGAAAAGCCCCTTGAGAAACCCAACTGCTCTTCTTCATGCCACCAGAAATCTCATCACCACGAGAGTCTAACCGCTACTCAGAAGAAGATCCTCACCAGAGTAGCTAAGGAAGTTGTTAATGGCTCATATATCAATCTCGGATTCGGTCTCCCTTCCAATCTCCTCAAGTTCACCCCTAAGGATGTTAAGGTTGAAGTACTCAGTGAAAATGGCTACCTAGGCTCTGGAGTTCACCCCACCCCTGGCTAGGAGAATCCTGACGTTGTCAACTCCTTATCTGTAAGTGAAATTGCGTTTAAGAGTATCCATTCAGTTGTTTTAATGATTTATATTTTTTGAAATAATAGGAAGCAGTGACTCTCCTTCCTGGTACAAGTGTCTTCCCAAGCAGCTTATCATTTGGTATGATCAGAGGTGGCTAATTGGATCTTATTGTTGTGGATGCTCTCCAAGTCAGCAGCACTGGTGATCTCGCTAACTGGAACATTCCAGGAAAACAAGTTCACGGTATTGGCAGTGCTATGGATCTCGCTATCAGTGGAAGCAAGATTGTCGTCGCCATGGAGCACACCGCCAATGGCAAATCAAAACTCGTTGGAAGCTGCAACCTTCCAATTTCTGGTCAAGGGGTCGTCAACAAAGTTGTCACTGAAAAGGCTGTCTTCGAGCTCTAGGAAGGCCATCTCGTTTTAACTGAGATTGCCAATGAGTCTTCTCTTGAAGACATCAAGGCCAACACTAATTTTGAGTTCAAGGTTGTCGCTAACCCAGCCAGATTCTGAAAACCCAGCATTTTTTAATCCTCCCACATAATCTTTATTACTCTAGCTTTTTTTGTTGTTCCTCTTCATATTTGTATGATTCTCAAGAGGATGTGCAATATTTTCTCATAACTTAGCAGATAATTTTTGGTTTACTAAGTCATTTTTATTTTTTTGAAGAATCCAAGGATATTTTTGACTTTTAATCCAAATCAATAACACATTCATATCAATTATGATTAATTATCTGAAGGTTCAACAGATAGACTACTCTTACTCTTTTGGTTATGTATTTCCTGCTTTAATAAAATTTGAGAAGATATTTTTTTATTTCAGCTCAATAGAGTAGGGAGGTGGGGAGAGGGAGAGAGAGAAATGCAATTACTACTTATTAAGAAAGATTTGAGATAAGATACAAATTATTAAGCTAGCCACAAAGAAAGTTAGAAGCTAAATAAAAATAAGTAATAAAAAAACCCTTTTAATAATTTTTAAACTTCGAACAAAATACTGAATAAAATGCTTATTTCTCATAAAATAAACAGTGTTTTAGGTGTCTCAATTCAGCAATGTCAAATACAAAGTACATGAAAAATATGAGCACAATAAAATATATTGGGATGACACATGTATTTTGTTTGAATTTATGTATGTTTTTTTACAATAAAAATTGATGTATTTATCTTATGTTTTTGTTTGTATTTTAATCATATTTCTCTTATTGTATTTTGGTTCAATCTCCCGTTAAATATTTAATTTGATTCTCTCTCATATATGAATCACTACTTCTTATATTGTAGGATTCTCTTTTTATAATTTGGTACATCTAAAGAGATATATATCAAAGATATTTTGAAGACATTTACATTACTCTTCTCGTTTACGGAATGGCAAGCAATATCTCAAACTCTAAAATCAAGCAGTTTGGATGTTTATATTGCTTGGATCATCCCTTTTCGCGAGAGTTAATTATTAAAGCTCCAATGCTGATGCTGCTTGAGGAGACGCAATCTGAGGTTTGAAATCAAGATTGCGCAGGGAAAAAGGATCATTAAAAACTTAAACAAAACAATCTAAGAAATTAGATGTATTGTCTCTCTCATTGCTAGAGTCGCCTGTTTAGAGAATTAAAATGAGTTATAGGAACATTCTTGCAGAGCTGCTTGAAAAATAAGCTCCTTTATATTCTAACTCTTCTCTAATAGGTTCCCTTTTTACGGGGAACCAAACTCAAAGATCAAGTCAAGTTTGGTGAACCTCTGCAAGCCGATGAACGGTGCTGCAAGAGGGTGGCGGCTCTGCTTCAGGGCTACAATCCCTGAAGGTCAAAAACATATTAATGTTTCAAAGCAAAGAGTCACATGGGCTGTTAAATTGTAGATTTTGTGGGCTCCATATTTCAAGCATGTGCAGGTAGTCTTGGAGCATGTAGATAAAACGGAACTTCCATAAGGCCATAATTAGCCATGTTTGGATGGATTTTGATTCTGCTTGGAGACAGAAATCATATGATATTTTCTGTTTGCGAAATTAATTGGATTATTGATTTTTTCATTTGCTTTTTTCTTAACCTCCAAATTAAATTAATAATAACCGTTAAGTTCCGCAAAAATTAATTAAGAAAAATACATGGAAAATAAACGTTTATTTATTAATTAATAACTATTCATAATTATTATTATCTTGGCGCAGTTAGAAATTAATGTGGGAAGAGGGGGGGGGTGGGGATTGAGAAGAAAGATGATCTTTTTTCATGTATTATTTAACTAATAAATCATAGATATTTTCCCATGTCAAAATCAATAAAGGGGAGAGGTATCCTCTTTAATCAATTATTAAAGTATTAGCCATGTGCATATCAAATCTTCAAAGAATTAATTCAATTTGAAAGAAAAATTTTCACTAGATTAGTTAGCGGAAAACAGTCAAATGAATACAATCACTAAATTTTTGAAAACTTGTTTGTTTCTAACAAATCCAGTCTTTTGTATGCAGAGAACATTGCCTGGTAATTGCAGTTTGCTCTTTAATAATCTACTTGTAATATCTTCCCTTTGTTTACTAATATTTTGAAAGAGGAATTGCTTGATTTAGTAATGATTCCAACTTTGTCAATTTTCAAATGTAAAACAAAGATAAATCATATTCTTCTTCAATTAACATGAGTCACAATACTTCTTCCTTAGCGATTATCGTGGATTGTCTCTATCTCTTGAAACTTATTTTTTCAAAGCTCGATTACCTGAGTACCAGCCTAAAATAAAAACACCATTATTATCTCAAATAATCTCTTTAATGATCTTCTAAAAACACTTACTTCAGTGACTACTTTAGCAATAAAATTATTCTGAGCAACAAGAAAACGTGTTTTGAGTTCATTGATGCAACTTTTCACAGCTTGTAGACCTTCCTCCAAAGTCATATCCTTCATACAAATAACAAGATAAAATATGAAATTTTCCTTAAAACAAAACAAATATCTTTGCGTTACTTGTTTGTAGAGATTATCAAGAGTTCCTAAGACGAAGTGACCAGCGTATCTAAAATAAACAAACAATACACAAAAATGAGTTAAGAGATATTATTAACCATTTTAAAATGTTGCATTTTTTTGAAATAGGGAAATCTACTAAATTTACAAAGAATAATAAACATATTTGTTTTACCCTTGTGCAGCTCTAACACTTTAAACAAGAGTACCCATATAATCGACCCAATAAAGTTAAGGCTTTCCATTGTCAAACCCTGCAATAAGGCAATTCACCATGTAAGGTCCATTTCTGATTCCATATGCTAGCTCCGATCTAAAATGCAATAAAAGATTTAGTTAGTTTTTCCTTGAATAAATTGAGTTTAATAATTCTGATGATGACCCATCATAGCAAGAAATCATAGTAATATCGTCTTCAAAACCTATTTCTCCCCTCATTAATAAGTATCGCCATTATCCTACCTAACATATTCTGCGCATTCCTTTGTGTTGAGTTCAGTTCCATTGCGATACTTATTGAGTGCAATATTCTTAGCAATGTAATCAGCGAACTACAAGCGATAAGCAGATTCTCCACTCATAGCGATCAATCGTTTGTCATCTAGCTAAGCTATTTTATCTTCAGTGTCCTGATGGCATAATGCAAAACATATGAAAAGCTCTTTCAAGGCTTTTCCAAAAAAGTATAATCTCTACCTTAAGCTTGAGAATAGAATATACAACTGAGCAGTCAGTAACTACAATCACGTAGTCCTTACCTACAAGACCAAATGCTGAATCCATGTGAAATTGCTATCTAAAAGAATACTTAATATAAATGAATGTTTCAAATTATTTTGGGGATTTCGAACTTGGCTCTTGGGATTATGATTTAAAATCTCCCCCTCGTTTTTTAATCAAAAAAACCCCTTTTATTTCAGATAAGATCCATTCAGTTATGATCTCTACCTTTCCTTTTCGGATCTTTCAATGCTTAGCTAATTGATTAATTTATGAAACAAGGGGAGAAATTCTTCAATCAAAACCTCTCTGATTGATTAGCTTTTTAGTTTGTGTTGTTGACATTCATTGATTCATTCATCCTAAAATTGTACCTAAGATGAATCTGTTGGCTAATTGTAATTTATCTTAAAAGTTAAAAGGCTTATGGATCATTGAGGTAATTGAGACTCAGCTGATTAAGGGAATATTGTTCAATTTTGGGTTTTAAAAGCAAATAGAGGAACTATTATTCTTGAAATTCTCTATGTAAATGCATTATTTTTCAAATAAAATGAAATAAAAATGTGCTTTTATTGTTTGAATTTCATTATGTTGAAATAGCAATAACACAAAGAACGAATATGTGTAGAATTCAATCAGAAGATTAATAGGAAAAAGAATTTAATTCTGACTTTCAAATTATTTATGAAGTCATGGAGAAATATTGAATTTGTTGAGGAACAGAGTGAAAATATCGAAAGAAACATAACGTAAAGATAAATAAGTAGATAGATAAAGATAGATTGATGATGATTGCTATCCCCCAAGATTGGTTTAGATGGCTTTTTAACAATTCGAATACAAGAGTGAGTGAAAGAAAAAACAAGAGTGTTTCTGAGGCTGCTATTTTTTCTGCTGGTATGAGAGAGAATGTCATTTGAATAGTGATTAGTTATTTTATTAATTAAAGAAAGACAAAGAAGGGGAGGGGGAGGAAGGGGGCATCTGTTAAAAATAATTAAGATAGTTAGGAGTTATTTGACATTCGTTTAATTTCTTCACTTGTTGTTCTCATACTCACAGAAAGAGACTTTGTATACCCTTTAAAAGTCCATTTCAGTACCTTCTTCACTCTTCAGTGTGAATTCTCAAGCATTAAATATCTAATTTGGATTATTTTTACTAAGGTCGTAGAGCTCGCAGTTTATTAGGCAAGGAGAATGTCTTGCAGAATGTCGATGCCATAATCGTTTAGACTGTGTACTTCTTCTCTTTTACAAAAGATGGCTGCTTTTTCAGGATCGATAAATCCAATTTCCTAGGTGCTTCAAGAGGGAATGTAAGAGAACTGTAGAGTTAGGAGTTCTACATTCTATTATTTGTTGCTGTTACTGTTGCCTTTTAGAACTTCGAGGATGGGATATTATTGTTGTTATCCAGATTGAGTTCTCTTCGAATGCGACGATATGCTTCTGCTTCACGGAGGACTTTACGATTGCTATTCATGCTTATCAAGAATTAGAAAGCTTCTTTATGGTAAAGAGACAGATTCTACTCAAGTTTCTCAGCATGGACTGACTTTGTGACAGAAGATTCCGTTTCATCTAAGTTGCTCTAAATCAATTTGTCTAATGGACTCTACGGCTTAGCAGGAGATGCTATTTGTTGAGTTTGATTGTTATTATTGTTGTTTGTCTTTATGTAACTTCCATCAAGAAGGCAATACTAGTCGATCATGGAATTCATAGCAGTGCTTGCATTCAACGCGACACTTGCGCAAGAAGATCTCAATGGACAGAGTTCACCATGCGATTTCTCTAAGATTACTTCATTGAGTGACTAGGAAACAGAGTGATAATCCATGCCACTCCAGAATAGTTTCTCATTGCAGATATCCTTGGCAGGTGGTCGTCTCGGTGAATCTTCAAAGAAGTCAGACATTGCGAAAATGGTTCTTGAATTGAAGAGATAATTGAGAAATCCCTGATTATTTTATGAATAAAAAGTTATTTGAGTTTTTTTTAGAATTAGTTGTTGCTTTTCTAGTGAAATTATTATGAGTTGCTATCGATTAATTTATCGAATTTTGTAGGTTGAAGAAACTGTGTGTGTGCTTGTTAGATTTTGTTGGCTTATTTGTTTGATTTGATATTTAATTGTAAGATTGATGCATTTATTATCGCCTCTATTTGATTAGTTAGAGGTTAAGAAGCAGCAAAAGTTAAGTAAACTAAACCCTCTAAGGACCCAACTCTTGAGTGGCTTTTTTTTTGGGGGGGGGGGCC
>Ga0302285_10001946_pt1 | contig 11543 bp, 13 predicted proteins | sample III_Fen_E2_2_FD_200455 | JGI IMG/M metagenome (GOLD analysis project Ga0302285, IMG submission 200455) | Peat permafrost microbial communities from Stordalen Mire near Abisko, Sweden - III_Fen_E2_2 | ecosystem: Environmental > Terrestrial > Soil > Wetlands > Permafrost | place: Sweden: Abisko...
GAGGGTTGTTTTTAATCGATCTTTTTAAAATTCAGTCATATTCTATCGTAATGCTATAAAAACACTACAAAAATAATAAAAATGACAGTTTAAATACCATAATTTGGTTTCTTTGTGAAAAAAAAGATTGTTCTATTTCAAATCATTATAAATACATGCATTATTATAATGATTCGTAATCAAAACATCGAATATAGTAATAAATTGATTATTTACTTAAAAATAATATATCTTATGTGATGTCAATATTAATTATCCTGAGTCATGACAAAGATACATAATAAAATTGTGAGAATAATCATTCCTAAGTAATTCAAGAATACAATTGCGTTGGTGAAACTATAAGTGCATGATTCGTGAATTTTTATTAATCTTATAACAATATGATAATTTAGTCACTTCGTATACTAGTTGAAATCCTAAGTGATTAATCAAAATTATTATAGGCAGTTTCACCATGTTGGGTTTCATCCAGGCCAATAGCTTCATGTTTATCGGTTGCCCTAATTCCTACAAGTTTTTCAGTCAGTTTAAAAAGTAAAAATGTTCCAATCCCAGAATATATGATTGTAGCAAATACAGCAATAAATTGAACTAAAAGCTGCCTGTAGTTACCATAAATGGCACCACTATAGGCCGGTTGAATAAGAGGAGATGCTAACACTCCCGTTAATATTGCTCCTAACATACCACCAATTCCATGAACTCCAAAAGCATCCAACGAATCATCATATCCTAATCTCGGTTTCACATAGGCTACCATACAAAAACATACTAATGAAACAATGATACCAATAACCAGTGCTCCAGGTACTCCAACGAACCCGGCTGCCGGTGTTATAGCTACAAGTCCTGCTACAGCACCTGTACTGATGCCCACAACAGTAGGTCTTTTATCTATAATCCAATCGAGTAACGCCCATGTAAGAGCTGCTGCAGCTGCTGCAATATGGGTTACCATTAATGCGTTTCCGGCCAGACCATCTGCTGCCAGTCCGCTTCCTGCATTGAATCCAAACCAACCTACCCAAAGGAGCCCGGCACCCATAACGACATATGTGATGTTGTGAGGCGGAATAGCATGTCTTTTATAATCACGACGCTTCCCAAGCATAACGGCTGTCACAATTGCTGCTACACCAGCATTGACATGAACAACCGTCCCACCGGCAAAGTCTAAGGCGCCTAATTTAAACAACCAGCCATCGGCTGACCAAACCCAGTGAGCTACGGGATTATAAACAAATAATGACCATAATATGGTGAAAACAAAGAATCCTTTGAAACTTATTCGTTCTGCAAAAGCTCCGATAATTAATGCCGGGGTGATCACAGCAAACATACATTGAAACATGATGAAAACTATATGAGGAATAGTACCCACTGCAACCCCGTTAAGTCCCATTTGAGAATGTGAGATAAAATAAGGGCTTAAATCGGTAATTTTTATATTATTCAGAAAAGCCCAGTCTAACCCACCTATATAAGGGGCAAGGAATCCTGTTGAACTTCCGAAGGATAAGCTATAACCACAAACTACCCATTCTATGCTGATGGCTGCCGTGATGATAAAACACTGCATAAAAACATTCAATACATTCTTGCGACGAACCAAACCTCCATAGAATAGGGCTAGTCCGGGAATGGTCATTAATAAAACAAAAGCAGTAGCAACAATCATCCACGCCGTATCACCGGCATTTATTGTGGGAGCTGCTGTTGGGGTTGTTTGTGCTAAAAGTGCTGGGACAGATAACAGGTATAGTATGGAGGTAAGTATGATATTTCTTTTCATTTTTATTTAGTCTATACAGTTGGATTGATTAATTTTTTATTTACTCCTTGTTAAATAATGCTTCAGGTCCTGATTCCCGTGTACGGATACGTATCGTGTCCTGAATGTCGTAAATAAAAATTTTACCATCACCTGTTTCACCTGTCCAGGCTGAATTTAATATGGCGTCAAGTGTTTTATCCAGGTTGATATCCCGAACTACAATTGAAATCATTCTTCTGTGTATATAATTTGATTGAAAGACCTGCCCTCTGACAATTTGTTCTTCAGTTGATCTTCCCAATCCGGTAATATCCCAGTATGAAAACCATTCAATGCCTGCATCGTACAATGCCTCTTTGACATCTTCAAATTTAGACTTCCGGATTACTGCCTCAATTTTCTTCATGTTTTTTGTTTTTAATGTTTAGTTATATTGTTTATGTTCCGACATTACGAATCTGGTTTGTTTCTTTTGCTGGAAATGAAAGAATTGACTAACTGAAAGGTGATAATAATTGGTTTATTCTTCCTGATTATGGGTACAAAAGTAGTTTAAATTAATTGAATAAAAAAGCATATTGGCAATAATATACCTTAATAAGCTACATTTAGGTATTATTTAATGTGTTTTCATACATTTATGTAGGAAATAGATGCTTCGTATTGACATAAATATTTTAGCACGCAAGAGGAAAGTGTGCACTTATTTAAAATGATTTTATTGTAGTTGGATTGTTTTGTTGTGAAAGTACGAGGCAAAAGTTTGTTTAAAAAGAATGCAGGCTATTCCTTGCGAAATAGCCTGCATTAATACGACTGTTTTAAACCTGTTTATTTACATACTATGTGTGATTTATATTACACTTATACGAAAATCAATTGCACTAAAATGTAGATAGGTAATAAAACAATCAATGAGAATTTCCACATATAAGCAAAGAAGCTTGGCATTTTTATGCCACTTTCTTCGGCAATCGATTTAACCATAAAGTTTGGTCCGTTACCAATATAAGTCATTGCTCCAAAGAATACAGACCCAATACATATAGCCCTTAATAAGATTTCTGGAACTCCTGCCATCATAGTCCCTGTGGATAATGATGCCGGTAATCCACTCACCACAAGACCGTGAGCTAAATCATAAAAAGCAACTGCTGTAGGAGTATTATCCAAAAAAGAACTCAGCGTACCTGATGCATATAAAAACTGCCAGGGTTCGGTTACTCCAAAACTTGCAGCATTTTTTGCCAACCAGATTAATGTGGGAGCCATAGTTACAAATATACCCAGGAATAGATAAGCAACTTCAAGTATCGGATCCCACGAGAACTTATTGTTTTTGCGTACTTCCTGTTTGGTATAGTATAAAGACATGGCAGAAAGTATAACCAGAACCATTTCTCGAAGATACTTTAACCAGATAGAGGCATCTTCTTCACCCATCTGTGGTATATTTCCTTTATTGATAAAAGCAACAGCCATTACAACACCGATCAGAAATAAAAAGTTAATATTGCCGGTTATCCGAATAGGTTTAATGCGAATATAATCTTCTGCTATATTTACCCAGGTTTCTTTTTTATAGTAATAACGGTCAACAAAGTAATAGATAACGAGCAACAATGTTCCTGTAAATATCCATTCAGGGAATAAATTTAAAAACCAGGTAAACTCAGCGCCTCTCAGGTAAAGCATAAATAACGGAGGGTCTCCCAGTGGCGTTAAAAGTCCTCCGCAGTTAGCTACTGCTGCAATAAAAAATAATATCGTATGAGTCGTATAACTTCGTTCCTGATTGGTTGCTATGACCGGACGAATTAAAAGCATTGCGGCACCGGTGGTACCCATGATAGATGCCAGCACATATCCAATCCCCAGAAATAATAAATTATTCCCTGGGGTTGCCTTAATATCACCGGATAGATGAATGCCTCCCGTAATGACAAATAACGTACCCAATAATATCATAAACGGAATATAGTCATACATGATAGTGTCAGCCAGACTTTCCGAAAGCCCGTTTACCAGCAGATAAATAGTGACGGGAATACCAAGTAAAAGAGAAACAAGCAGTTTGTTCTTATTCTGACCCCACCATTTTTCAGCAAGTAATGGCCCGGTAGCAATAGCCAAAAGCATTACAACAAAGGGAATTGAACACCATAAAGGTATATTAAAAATATCTTTCATTCTTGTAAGTTGATTTTTATAAACAGACGGTAAACAAAAATTACAATATGTATTATCGGAATTTGTATAATTTCAAACTCTTGATGTTAATAGTCAAACCCAATCAGCCAGCTATTAACTTAATCAGTTTGTTTAACTATTTTCAAATGGGGAAATGAATATAATTTGAAATGGTTGACTTCTGCTTGTAATATAATGAGTTTTGATGCAAAGATACAATAATGGAGGCATAGAAAAAATATTATTTTTGACGAATGAATATGAACCAAATGAACGAACCTGATTGACTTGCCCGAAATTGATGTCAATAGAATAAGTTGGATGCTCAACCATATATACCGGTTTTATGAACGATATTGGAAATAAAAATAAACAGGCCATTTCTCACGAAATAGCCTGTCTGAAACAATAAAACTAAAAAACACACGATTAGTTGTAAGCAGTTTCACCGTGTTTGCGTGAAATATTATAATCAAAATTTGTTATTTTATTATATTTAATGTGGAACCTTACTACTGTAAATAACGTCGATTAAAGATGATTTTACCATCACAAAAAGTTCCACATATTTCCTTTGTCAATAAAATTATTCAAAGAGAAACTCATACCTACAAGAAGTATGAACTTCTCTTTTTACAGAAAATATTTTTATTCTTTCATATACAACGACTCATCACCTCTTTCTTTAGTACGGATACGGTATGACTCTTCGATAGTAGAAACAAAAATCTTTCCATCTCCGACTTCACCGGTATAAGCATTCTCTAACAGGCAGTCAACTGTTTTCTTCAGGTTTATATCACGTACTACAATGGATAAAGAAAGGCGTGAAATGAAATCAGTATCAGAGGATCCACGGAATATTTCTTTCTTTTTCCGTTCGTTTCCGACACCAAAAGTTTCAGAATATGTAAAAAAATCAATGTCAATGGCATGCAACGCTGCTTTAACTTCATCAAATTTCGAGCGTCTGATTATGGCTTCTATTCTTTTCATAATAAATAATAGTTTAATAATTTAATAACGTTAGTTAGTGTGACTCTATGTATGTCAAAATTAGTTCTTTTGAGTGAGAGTACAATCACTTTTTTAGAAAATTAATTGATTCAAAACAGGAGTTTTTTAGTGCTCCTGTTTTATACCATTCTCAATATCTTAATCAGTATACGCTTCTGCTCCATGTTCAAATACGTCCAATCCACCAGGACCTGTTTCGCCTTCCGGTTCAACGCGTAATTTAAACGGATAAGGCAATTTGCTGACACCATACATGACCAAAAGAGAAACTGCCAATGTGGCAAATGTAATGGTAAAACTACCTATTGCCTGAGCTTTCAACACATCAAAACCACCTCCGTAGAAAAGACCTCTTACCGGTGCTGTATTATCAGCTCCCAACGGACCGGTAGCACCAAATTGTCCACTAGCAAATAAACCAAGTGACAAGGTTCCCCAAATACCATTCAATCCATGAACCGGAACAGCTCCAACAGGATCATCAATCCTGAAAAATTCCAGCAGGTAAACTCCGGCAAATACTAATATACCAGCTACGAGTCCTATAAGTACAGCTCCAAAGGGTGATACCCAGTAACAAGGGCAAGTAATGGCAACAAGTCCTGCCAACATCCCGTTTAATGCAAAGCCGGTATCAAATTTACCTTTGAAAGGTCCTATCCATAGTGCACAGAACATTGCTGCTAAAGAACCCGTACACGCTGCAAGTGTAGTATTCGCAGCCACACGTCCTATTCCTTCGTAGTCCATTGCTGACAATGTGCTACCAGGGTTAAAACCATACCATCCGAACCACAATAAAAAGGCTCCAATGGTTGCTAAGGGTAAACTGTGAGCAGCAGGTAAACCACCACGTTCTTTATCATCACGTAAGAATATACGTCCGATACGTGGCCCTAAGACAATTGCTCCGGCTAATGAAACCATACCACCAATGGTGTGAACCACTGTCGATCCGGCAAAGTCACGGAAAGGTTGTCCTAAAGTAGGTAAGAAATGTCCGGGAGTTCCCATTAATGCTAAGAATCCGTCTGGTCCCCATGCCCAATGGCCGATAATCGGATAAATAAAGGCAGTAACAAACACACTGTAAATGATATCACCACGGAAACTTGTACGTCCGATCATTGCTCCTGATGTGATGGTTGAAGCGGTATCAGCAAATGCAAACTGGAATATCCAGTGTGCTAATATGGCTACACCGGTTGTTCCATAAGTTGCAGGTACGTCTTGTAAAAAGAAATATTGTTGTCCGATAAATCCGTTTCCTGCACCAAACATAAAGGCATATCCAATGGCCCAGAACGATACACCGCAAATAGCTGTATCCAAGGTACATTCCACCAAAATGTTTACGGTTTCACGCTTACGGGCAAAACCTGCTTCCAACATTACGAAACCAGCCTGCATACCGAATACCAACGCAGCTGCGACAAGTGTCCATACTGTATTGAGTGAATTGATCACTGCTGTTTCGTGTGCTGTATAAACATCGGCAGCATGAGCTTCTGATCCTGTTATTAATCCCGGAAGGATAATCATGGCAGCTACAACTGCTGCCAGTCCTAACATTTTCCCTGCAAAAAGCGTAGCGAATAGTTTCCAGTCTTTTGGCTTGGATATGTTTTCTATGATTTTAGAAAAATAATCCACCATTCTTGAATTGTTTGATTTATTGTTCATAATTTATTATTTTAATTATTTTATCGTTTTATTGTTTCACTTATAATGTAATGCCTGCAACGAAATAGATTGAAGTAGGTTTTTTCGATGCATCATAATTCTTGTTACTCAAATTCGCTCCTAAAATCCCGTATACCGGTAAACTGAACTTGTCTGTAATTGCTATTGCTTTGTTTACTTTAACTCCAATATTTGTAATGGCAAATCCTGAAGTATTGTATACCATTAAACTTTTAGTGACCGATGCTCCGCAAAATACCTTTACATTTGCCGTGATAGGATAATTCAGTTCGGCATATGTTGAAAAAGCGGCTTTTCCGGTTGCCAGTGTGTCGGCACCTGCAAACATGGTGTTTACTGACACTCCCAGTGGAAATGTTGCTGGTCCTGTATAGGCAAGTGAGGCTTCAAACATATGATCTGTTCCTTTGCCATAATAGAAATACCCTTTCGGCTGTCCGAAAGTCCAGTTATAATCGGTAACTGTCAATGCAAATGCACTCGAGAAGGCATAGGTGGCATACAAATCCACTTCCTTTACATTACCTAAAAAACTGCTGGATGCCCATGAACCCAAAGTCAGGCCACCGGTAGTAAATGAAACGAAAGGCTGAATGTTGGGGCTTCCCAATGATGGATTGCCTGCAACATAACGATCCTGTGGAACGCCACGCCAAACATAAGAACTTACGATGTCTGCTCCTGTTGCAAATTGTGCTTTTACGTTCATTGTTGCTAAAACCGCAATCACGAAGATTGCTAAAAATCTCATTTTTTTCATACTTGCAAATTTTAATTTATAGATAATAAATAATTGAATTCGTTGAATGATTCTGAAAAGCATTTTTCTTTATATTACCAATAATGATTTACAGTTTATTTCTATTTATACACAATACAGATCCTTTTATCTGTTATATCTTAACTTCGATATCATTATGTTTATAATACATTGCAAAAATAATCACAATGATACCATTAAACACTATTATCTATCAAAAAGATATAAATAAGTTTTAATGAATTACAATATGACATCAATAAAGACATATAGCTTACATTTAGTAGCCGTTGTACGCATTAAAGTTACAATCTGGTATTTGATGTTGTGAATTAATTGCAGATTTGAAGAAAAGCAACGGGTTATTCTATCGATATTATATCGATTTACAGGTTGGAAATGAATTATTCTCCATAAAATTGATGGATCTGATGGCCTGACAGATAAAAATCACGCTGTTTTTATTTGCAAAACAATATCCTGAAACATCATTTAAAACACTTTTTTTGAAATGAGTCTAATATATTTAATACATATCCTGCATGGCAGGCATCTCCCATTTATCAGAATGTTTCGTTTTCATTTTAATACGAATTGAATGTAGATCAGTCAGTAGGGCAGGGTATAATCAAAAAAGACACGCCAGGGATAACCCTGGCGTGTCTTTTAATGAAAATATGTCTGTAAAGTATATTAGATATACAATCTCTTCATTGCTTCTATGGTGTTCTCACGGCTGCCAAAGGCTGAAAACCGTACATACCCTTCGCCGCTTGCACCAAATCCTGCACCCGGAGTAGTAACAATATTCTTTTCTTTCAGTAGAAAATCAAAATACTGCCAGCTGGTCATTCCTTTCGGTGCTTTTGCCCATACATACGGTGCGTTGACACCTCCAAAAATAGTATAACCTGCCTTAATCAACCCTTCACGAATGATCCGTGCATTTTCGGTATAAAAATCAATCAGGGCTTTTACCTGCTTTTTTCCTTCCGTAGAGTATGTTGCCTCTGCTGCCCGTTGAACAACATAGGATGTCCCATTAAACTTTGTACATTGACGACGGTTCCATAATTTATTGATGGAAACCTCATCACCATTATCAGAATATCCCATCAATTCTTTCGGCACTACTGTATACCCACAACGCGTTCCTGTGAAGCCGGCAGTCTTTGAAAAGCTACGGAATTCAATTGCTACTTCTTTAGCACCTTCAATTTCATATATACTGTGAGGTACATTTTCTTCCGTTATAAATGCTTCGTATGCAGCGTCAAACAAAATAATCACTTTGTTTTCGCGTGCGTATTCCACCCATTCAGTCAATTGTTCCCTGGTGAGGGTTGTTCCGGTAGGGTTGTTTGGATAACAGAGATATACCAGATCCACCACCTCTTCAGGTAATTCAGGGACAAAGCCATTTTCGGCATTACATGGTAAATATACAAGGTTTGTCCATTCACCGCTTTTAGTGGGTTCACCTGCTCTGCCTGCCATAGCGTTTGTATCTACATACACCGGATAACTTGGATCGGTAATGGCCACCCGGTTATTGATATCAAAGATATCACCTATATTGCCGGTATCACTCTTGGCACCATCACTTACAAAAACTTCATCAATGTCAATTTGTATTCCCTTTGAAATAAAATCGTTCTGAACAATTGCTTCACGCAGAAAAGCATATCCCTGTTCGGGACCGTATCCCCTGAACGTGCTTTCGCTCCGTTGTTCATCTGCTGCCTTGATCATGGCGTCCACCGAAGCATCGGGTAGGGGAAGACTTACATCACCGATTCCCATACGAATAACTGGTGCTGAAGGATTTTCTTCCTTGTGTTGGGTTACCCGTTTTGCAATCTCTGAAAATAAATACGTTGCCGGGATCTTAATGAAATTTTCGTTTATCTGTGCCATATTTTTAGTAGGTAGTTAATAGTCGGTAGTAAGTAGTCGGTAGTAAGTAGTTGGTAGTTAGTAGTAGGTAGTGGGTAGTAAGTAGTGGGTAGAAATAATTTTAAGTAAGTAGCTGTATTCCTTTATTCTATATGTTTTATACTTTCATTTTATAGTAGTTTATAATTCATTGCAACACTTCGCTACTCACTACTACATACTACCTACTACTTACTATTAACTACCTACTACTAAAGAGTTCCTTCGAAAACAGTTGTTGCTCCACCGGTCAGATATACATGATTATCTGTTTCGTTCCATTCAATGACCAGCTCTCCACCCAGTAATTCAACGGTGGTCTTCCGTGCCGAATGACCGTTCAGGATACCTGCTACAACAGTGGCACAAGCACCTGTTCCGCATGCCATTGTTTCGCCGGAACCTCTTTCCCAAACACGCATTTTTAAACGGTCTTTTGATATTACTTCTACAAATTCCACATTTGTACGACGTGGAAAAATTGGTGCATTTTCAATAATGGAACCTGTTTTGGGTAAATCGAGCCCGCTGATGTTTTGTGTGAAAATAACAGCATGCGGGTTTCCCATGGATACACATGTAATGCCATATTCTATATCCGGACCGAAAATTGTCGGTACGTTCACTATTGATGACTCATCCAGTGTTGTCGGTATAAGTGCTGCCTCCAGGATGGGTTCACCCATATCAACGGTAACACTTTCCACCAGTTTATCTGCCCCTAAAAAGAGTGTCAGTTTTTTTACGCCTGCCAATGTTTCAAGTGTAAGATTGGTCTTTGTAGTCAATCCTTTGTCATAGACATATTTGCCAATACAACGGGAAGCATTGCCACACATTTCGGCTTCCGAACCGTCCGCATTCAGCATCTGCATTCGGAAATCACATGTCTCGGAGGGTAATATCAATACCAACCCATCAGAACCAATACCTTTATGCCTGTCGCTGTAGGTAATGGCAAATTCTGTAGGATTCTCAATATGTTCTTTAAAACCATTCACGTAGATATAATCGTTTCCGATTCCGTGCATTTTTGTAAATTTCATTTCAGGTAGAGTATTTGTGTTGTCGAATTGTATATGTTGTTGCAAAATTAATATCTATATCATAAATAATATTGAAAAGGAATCAATCGTTTGTAATTATTATCATTTAATTATAAATTGATTGCATTTTGATTGTTTTTGTTTGATTTAATATGTATTTAATGTCAATTAATTACAAAATGATATTGATCGTGAATATAATGAATGATTAATATTAAAAAAATGGATACTATATATTCATATAACGTATTTATAAAATGAATATTTGCCCGATATACAGAGATAATCGTTTAACGTACTTAATTTCACTTTATGAAACAAAAGCACCCGTAATAAGTTTACGAGTGCTTTTGACTGATGTTACTTTGAAGAATTATTTTCCTTGTGCCTGTGCGTCGGTAATCATTTTTGCACTTGCATACATGTACACTTCTACCCTTCGATTGGCAGCCCTGCCGGTTGCAGTCTTATTATCGGCCACTGGTTGCGAGTAGTTTTTACCCGTAATTTCTTTAAACTGTGTTTCTGTTACATTTTGTGATGTCAGAAAATTAGCCACTGCCTGTGCACGATCCTGGGAAAGTTTCTGGTTTATATCCAACGTTCCCTGGTTATCGGTATGCCCCAAAATAGTGATATCCATAGTTGGATTTGCCACTAAAATCTTTGCAAATTTGGTCAGTGCATTCTTTGATGCTGTGTTTAATACGCTCTTGCCCGTCTGGAATAAAATACCGGAGTCGAACGTTACTTTCAACGCTTTCAGATTGTTCGCATCCCTGATACTGTCCACCCTTGCTCCTTCAATAGCAGCAGCCTGGGCGGCAGCTTTATCCATTTTTTTGCCGATAATAATACCGGTAGTTGCACCCACGGCAGTTCCTATACCGGCTCCGATAGCCGCACCGGTAGCATTTTTACCGATTAGGGCGCCTATTCCTGCGCCAAGCGCTGCACCGGCACCTCCGCCAATCAAACCTCCTTTAGCTGTGTTGTTCAATGTGCTGCAACCTCCAAGTAACATAGAAACGCAAAGTGCAATTGCTACAAATGAGTTCGTTTTTTTCATAATCTGGGTTTTTAATGATTTGTACTAAAATATGTTACATTTAAA
>Ga0302285_10001952_pt1 | contig 11517 bp, 4 predicted proteins | sample III_Fen_E2_2_FD_200455 | JGI IMG/M metagenome (GOLD analysis project Ga0302285, IMG submission 200455) | Peat permafrost microbial communities from Stordalen Mire near Abisko, Sweden - III_Fen_E2_2 | ecosystem: Environmental > Terrestrial > Soil > Wetlands > Permafrost | place: Sweden: Abisko...
GGATCTTGGATTTTAGTATCTGTTCGCTCAGTATCTAGAATTAGTGTTACAAGCTGTCCTTGGTTTTGTTTTGTTCCTTTTTCAAGATCAATCATATTACCACCATCAATTTCTTCTTGTTGCCCAGTAGTTTTTTCCTGTTTTTCTTTGAAGAAACCTTTCTTAATCTTTGAGCTTTTATGCGATTTCAGTGATGAAATCATCTCATTCTTTTCATCAAAAATACATCCATAGAAATCTGCATTTTCTTCGTCTACTATTTCTTTAATCTAGCCCATATTAGAAGGAGATAAAACCATAATTTTATTATCGTTTTAGCTCATATTTGTTGGTGATGATGGACCCAACTAAGGTAACATCTTGCTGTTGCTGTTTTTGTTGATATTGTTCGGATGTTAGTTAAAGCTGTTCAACGGTCGATATGATTCTAAATCGTAATTTGATGAAATTGATCCTTAAATCTTTTCATTTTCATCTTCTTCTTCGTTACCAATCTCTCCTGAAGGTTTTTCAATCCTAACTGGTTGCTTTATCTGACTTAACTTAGACAAATTATGGTTTGAATTATCTTAAAACCACACATCTTGCTCATTTTTCTAGGATAATTTTCCACCTAATTTCCCTGAATTCGACCTAAACAAACAAGAACTCTCAGTTGCGTTATGCATCAGCATCAATTATTAGCTGCTTAAAAGCACATTATTATTAATGAAACTTCCTGTTTAGCTGTTGCAATTTGTTGGACTCGTTGAACTTTTCGCTTAATTATCAATACTAATTCTAAAACTACTTCTCTATTTCTCATTATTATTAATATTATTATTCACTTTCTACATTCCATCTATCTTCCCAGTAGAATCTCCATTTCCTTGATGTCTTTCTGTCAAAGCTGGCATTTCAGCTTTAAATAACATCTATTTTTCTTTGTAACTATTCTTCATTTATTCATGTTATTTTTAGTTAAAAGTCTCATCAAAATCATTCACATTCTGTATTTCTTTTTATGGATTCTGCATTACATCATCCTTAACGGCATCCTAAAGACTAAATGCATCTTAACTCCAAGGAATATTCAGTGAATTAGATTTCAAATGAAGACATTTAAGTTTGTGTGCTTCCCCATCTATTTTGGAAATTCCAGAAGATGTTTGTTCTTCAAAAATAGAATCAATATCGTTCTATCCCATCAGAGATAGCTAATTAGAGTGTACTTGAAAAGATCTTGTAGGATTATCATGTTTTTTATTGAAATTTAGGTGTTTTGTTTATAAACCTGTAATCTTCGAGTAGCTCATTTCTGGACGTTAGAAATCATTCTTGTCAATCAAATCTTGATTCCATTTGTTTTTTTTATCTTCTAATTCATGTTTAGCTTCTTCTTTCTTCTCTCCTTGCGATTTTGAATTTAGATGAAATTACTAATTCCTCTATGGTTTGAGATCCCTTTTTTACTGTAACTTTCTTTGTTTATTCTTCTCCAGAAAACTTGAAATCAACCCAGTCTACTGAACTTTGTTAGTAATTTTCCCTTATTGCTCTTCACTTTCCATAAAAAGCTCTTCCAAAATAGAGAATTTCACATTCCTCGATGCTTGTAATTCCTTTTGAGGATCTATCTATGGAGCAGCAGGAGCAAGAGATGAAGACTTCTAAAAGTTAAAATCTGCAATCTTCGGTGCAGTTAGTGGATTGAAAATATCTGATAAAGATTATTTGAGTCTTGGAGTCCTTTAGAGCCTATTTTACTTGAATATATTATCTTTTTATAATATTCTATTACCTTCTAGTTTAAAATATCTATGTCTAGAATACGTGAACCTTATCAACCACTTTAATATTTCAGGGCGATTTTTACATTCTTAAACAAGTATATCACGCTTTAAGTAAAAACAATAGAGATCGGTATGCTTGGAGACGTTAAATCTAAATTTAGATTTCTTGTTCAGCAAACAGAATTCTCCAAAGAAAGAACCTTGACTTAATTCCCTAAAGGGTATTTTCTCATTGTTCACTTATGCTTCGATGATAACTTTCCCTTTGAAAATGAAAAATATCCCATTGGACATCTCTGAAATATCCTACACGACACTCGAACTCGGGATACTGTGGGAAATCAACAAAATTACATGAGATGGAATAGTCTATTTTGGATAATTTGTCTATTATGTTCCTTACAAGAGTGGCTTGAATGAGGTGATGAAGTTCCTTATTATATTGACATCTGAAATATTCCTAAAGAAGCTACTGAAGAGAGTGGCAATCTCCGCGAAATAAAAATGAAAAATCTACTCTTGCTCCCTTGGACCCATGTTGAGATAGAATTCACTCAGAAAAATAATATTCTAGAAATCATATTTGAATTTAAATTGTGTGCATTCTCGCATTGTCCTAAGCTTTTTACTTGGAAGAGGCACGTCAATATTCTATTCTCGCTCTAATAACCAATTCTAAAACTCAGTCTATATTGCAGCTTCTTTGATTTCACCTGATAGGAGAGATCCCTTGATAGCATCGAGCATACCTCCTTAGATATAAGCGAACAAAGCTATCCCAAAAAACATGCAAAAACATGCGTATGACATCTCCGTAACTGTCGCACAAGATATGTCACCATAGCCGACTGTAGCGATGGTTGTGAATATGTAATATATCCCATTGACATACACCGAATAGTAGTTTTATTAGATATTTTCCATGGAAGGAAACAGCACATGAAGCCATCCTTCTTCTTCGCTGATCTTCAGCTTCCCGATTATTATCCAAACGCAATTCATGATATGTGTACAGAGCATCACAAGGCTGATAATAATCGCCATGTTTAAGAATAGTAGAGCATATTATATGGATTTTCCATTTGTGACAACTGAAAAAACTAGTTTTCTGAGGAAATAATTGTAATCTTTCCAGTGCTAAGGTATTCTAAATAACTTGAACAGAATCCATCCAAAACTTGATGACTTATCTTCAAAGAGTTACCAGGGGATAAGTGTAAAGACGTCGATGCAGAATTCTTCCCTTTTTTTGCAAAACAAATACAGTAAATACTCATTTGTGATTTGAATTGAAGAGAAGAAAAAAAGCACCCCCAAAAAAGCAACCAAAATCTGATGAAAATCATATCCAATTTGTGGAAAGAATAGGTAATTTCAAAATTAGTTTACTTAAGATATAGCTTAGCGATGTCTTTTGGCTTTGTTATTTAAATCCCATTAACATATCTGCCTGTGAGAAAACTCAATATGAGATCGATAAGGAAAATCCCATCGAAAATGAAATCTGCATAATAAAAACTCTTGTTTTCCATTTCAAACGCATTCCTCAAAGGAATCACAACAGGAAAGTAGATCATCGTGATCCCAATGATGCATCTTCTTAATTCGTTTAGCCTTCCATCAGGCGCGATAAATGCAATCTCTCTTTTCTCTGTGTGTTAAGAACAATCAAATCAAAAATTTACAAAATGCAAGAAGCGAAAGCAAATAGAAACTGAAAGATAAAAAACAAAGAGAAACATCCAAAGAATCAAATCAATATTCTCAAAAAATGTTCTTAAAATGAGCAAACAAAAATATCCCTTCTATTAATTATGATCACTCCGTTCTTTGTGGATGTTAAGCTGTTTGCTTACTTAGCACTGAGAGTTAAGAGACGGTCTCACCTTGTTAGAATTTATCCATTTTTTAGAACAGTTTCTTTGTCGCTCTGCAATCCTCCCAAGCAGGAGAAAGTAGAATCAGATGAATCTTCAAAAAATAAATCATTTTATCTGCTTACTAATTCTGAAACTTCTAAGCATTCACAACATGTCTGATCGTATCCCAATTGCTGTTGTTCTTGCCATTTCCTCCGCTGAAAATATTGGATCCTCCCATTTTCCCAGGATTGAACATGCTCTTTTTCATTTGTTTATGAGACACTCCTGAGTATTTCTTCCCAGCCATTGGAGAAAACGAAGAAATACTCCTCTCTTCCATGTTCGAATTGACTTCATCTAAAGATAAAACAGGAATCGCTGGTTCTTGTATTATCTGTGTTGATTCTCCTGCCTCTTCACTCAGCTTTTTCATAGCCCAGAGTGAGAGAGCAGATCCAATATGCCTTCTTCACTATGAGTAAACTTACGCTTTTAATCTCTGAATAACTAATTTGTTTTTTTAACGCTAAAGCTGTAGGTCTCTACGGTTAATCTGGAGATAATTTCTTACTTAGGAGAGACTCTAATTCGTGTTTGATTTCTTAAGTACTTAAAAGAAATTAATAACTGAGATCAAACGATGCTTCTTGTTTTCTATATACTGAACCACACAAAGTAACAAATATATTATTACTTAAAATCAATTTGAATATCTTTAGTTTCTTCTTCATAATATTTTCGTTCTTTTTTTTCTTCTAGAACTAACCTCAAATTCACAGCCGTTGTTTCATTCATTTTATGATGTTCTTTTGCTTGATTTGCCTGAAAATGTATTTAACGATCTATTTTTTAATTAAATAGTATCTTTTTATCATTTTCTTTGTAGAAACCCAAAAGGAATAGAATAGTTGATTTTTATTTTATTTTGTCATATTGAACAACGAAATATTCATCTAATATTTGCTAAAAACAGGTGGACTTTTAGGGGGTAAAAAAATAATTTTTTACTGAAACTAACACATAACATTTATTACAAAAGAAAAAAAATAAAAGCTTTCCCCCCATTTTTTCACATTTCTAAAGCACTAACGAAATTCAATAAAATATATTCAGCTCATCAGTCAGTCATTGATCATTGTAGGATACAATTATCTTCTTTGGATCTTTCCTAGCAAATTAAGATAAGGATTCATGCAGCGTTGGGTCTCCACCTTTTTCAACTGTATGACTTAAATCATCTTGGTTGTTGGTCAAACCTTATTAGCTACTCATAGCTAACTGTAGATTGATAGTATTATTCATAGGATTGGATGGTCTGTTATGGCTCGAGAAGACTTCCGTTGGATTCCTTTTCGATTGAGAAGCTAATAAAGAATTAGCAAATTTCGCTGTTCTACCTGTTTTTTACGACTTTAACACTCTACTTGTTGCTTAATACAGTTGCTCCTGTTTCTTTTAATCCTTTTTCAGTAGCTTTAAGATATTTGATAAGTTTTGTTCAGGGAAATAATGTGTGAATTCACAGAATTTCTCGAAATCCATCACAACAAACAGTGTAGCAATTTCCATTTTCGATGAATTTCCTCCTAGATTTGGAATCTTCTTGTCCGATACAATGTCTTGTCTAGTATTAGCGAATTTTGCGTATTGTGTGCCTGATTATCCCATTTTAGTGTGCGAATCCTTCTTGGTGTCCGATTTAGACTGAAAAAATAATAACCAAATTAAAATAAAACAAATTCAAACAAAAAAATATGAAAAATAAACCCCTAAAAAAATCTAAAAACCCAATTATCTTTACAAGAATCGTTGTCTGTTTCGAATATGACTTCTAATCCGATAATTTCTTAGTAATATTCCTATTTGAGTTCCTAATTATCCCTCTGCTATTCAGTGTCCCAGCGCGTTAAATATTATTCATCGAAGCATCCATACTCCCTTGATTTCTCAATTTCGAGGAATTCTATCCAATGGAGCTAAGCACCGTGCCTTTTCTCTTAGAATTCTGATTCTACAGTATTATCGAATTCATCGATGTAGGATTATCTAAATTGCTACTTCTCAAATACGTTTCAAAGTTATGTGAAATATTATTAAAAGATGATGCAACAGTCACGGTCTAATGCCTATTTTAGAACCGTTACGGACTAGATTATATGTTTTCTGGACCTCTAAAAAACCTACTTTTATATTTGGGACTATTCACCTCTTCCTCGTAGATTGATGTGTTATTGATAATCGCTTCGATCTTCGATTATCTTGGGGTGCTAACTTTCCTAGGTTAATTATTGTTCAACATTTCTTCTTTGAAACTCACTTAGTGCATTTATTAAGATGAACCTTATCCACTTAATGCACTTGATTTTCTTGAAGATGACTAGTGCTTCCCATAAATCGGCAAGGATCTTTCGTTTTCTTGATTCGTAGCATCGTCAGATAACGCTTTTGATCTTTTTTCATTATTTCCATCGCCATCTTTTCCATCTTTTGCATCTTATTCGTCTTCATCGTCGTCGTCATCATCTTCTTCCTTATCTTCACTTGTATTTTCTTATACCATTTCATTTCTCCCAGAAGGATGAAAGCTATTTGTACTTGGCATCCTTATAAAAAGCGATTTTTCAGTCGGTACATGAACTTATGAACCTGCTTGAGGGAAAATAACTCGTCAGAATCGCCTAAGTTATGATAAATAAAATCATTCTTTTCTCTTACTCAAGGTCGACATCCTTTATACGCCATAAAGATTATGAGAATTGTTGTTTTGATTGCTGTCTTCATTATTCATAATATCTTCATATCCAGCGAATTCTTCTTCATATGGATCTTCTTCGTCTTCTAAATCGATATTGTCATCGAATTCTCCAAGATCTCTTCGCATCTGCTATCTCTGCTTTCTTAACTACAAGGTCTAATAAAGTGGCACTCTAGTCTTCATAATGAAATCAAAATCACTCAGTTCTTTCATGAGCTATTCCTCTTCTTCCCCAAGTTGCATTTTCTACTCATCATAATCTGATCCTAATTTTAATCGCAGGAATCGAAGGTTCGTCTTCAAATCACCTAAGAATTAACACAAACAGCATCAGAATTACCCAATAATTGCCTTTCCCATCATTATTCTTTTTAATCCTACCCATTTCTCTAAAAACATTGAAACGCTAATGGCGATAATTCATTTTTCTCTCATTTTTCGGAGGAGACATTGAACTTGGTCTTTTTTTAGATACATTTCTATCTTCACTTGATTTTATATGAAAGAATGGTTTCTTTCGTGTGAAAGTCTCATCTCGTTTCTATGGATCACTATGAACCCATCTAACATAATCAATTCACAAAAGTAATTTAACAAAATATTTTTTCCAATATTAGTCTAAATCAAAAATATGTTTGCTATGCTTACCTTCTGATATGAGCTTCTTTGTCAATCTCATAGTGAAGAAGTGGACAATCCTACACTATATGACTATACCTTCCACAACTTGTGCAGACAATATCAATCTTATCTTAATTGAATTACACTCCATCCTTGAGTTAGCAGTATGTCTCCTAAAATATGTTAAAATAACCAAAAACGAGTTACATAAATTCCAAATTATCTCTTATTTCGTTTCTTACATAATCATTCGGGAATTATCTAATAACAGCTACGAAATCTTCAATCGTGCAATACACCATCTGAGAAACATTCACACTTCTTGCTGAGCTCTTGCACTCTTGATTCCCAAGAAAACCGTATTACCCAAAGTAATCTCCTTCCTTAAAAATCAAAATCAGATCTATTTATTCACAAATTGCTTATGTTTATCCTATTCTTTCTTACTTTATATGTTCCTAGAATAATATCCTTATGTCCATTGTCTTGCAGATCAATATATTACTCTATTTCTCCCGTTTGCACATAGAAAATCCTTTAATCTAGCTCTCCTTGATTGTAGAGTATCTCCCCTGGACTTAACGTAGTCTCTTTCATGTAGAGACTCAATGTTCTTAGAAATTTCTCACTGAACTAACGACTTAGCAGCTTGAACTGCAACAACAATCCACCGTAGTATTCCTTATAGACAACATCTTTGAGACGCTTCGAGAGAATATTCAAGACGCTATATCCTTTCTGATGGCCATTCTCCCCAGAAGAATGGTAATATTCAAGGTATTTAAGGATTTTAATAGAAGTCGACTTAGATATGTCCCTGCGTGTCATGTAATCTATTATTTCCTGTTTCTGCTGTCTAAAGGGAAAAACAGAAAATATACATAAAATACTCATGTTTTTGGTATATTTTCTCAATTATTTAATATTTTTTACCTGTACTCAGCACTTTTCTTAGCAATATCTTGGAAAATACCTTTTATGAATTAAAAAGAAGTTAAAAAAGCAACTTAAAATTTTCTACAAAATATTTTGGTTTTTCAATCCCAAAATATAAGAATTGTTCTTTTCCTGCTTACTTCCTATTGTGTTGATGGCATAGGCGAAGACACCGCAGCTCACAAGCTAAATAATAATTACATACACTCTCTCCAGCAGTGAATACGGTACAATATCACCAAACCCTACAGTGATCATTGTCGTAAATGAAAAATACAATGATGCTACATAAATCTCCACCCAAGTTCTATTCGTCAGATATGCCTCAGTAACCCATGTTTTTGGTACAGTTTGGTATTCCAAAATTAACCTAAATCCACAAGCACATATGTGTGCCATGAATATGATAATTATTAGTAGCTTGAAGAGTTCAAAATACGTTGGGAATCGAAATTAGATTTAGAAGTATTCATCGAAATCATTCAAAATCTTGAAGATCTAAGATATTCGCAGGATAAACAGTAATGGAACGATAGAGGATTAAGTTAACGAGATGATTGTAATAATATCAATCCAGAATTTCAGTCCTAGATACTTTTTTATGATAAGTTTCCTATCGTTGATAGTTGCTCCTTGTGAGAAGTATGCAGTGTTCGCGGAGACGAATACTTCTAGCAGAAGTACATAAGGAATAGATGAAAGAAATGAAGATAACGCAGCAGGCTCAGAATAATCTGAAAGTTACTAGAAGCACACTTTAATAGGGATGTAGAAAATCAGAAATATGAGGATAAGAAAAAGAGTGAATTCGAAGAGCAGCAGAAGGAGAGAATTCGGCTGGAAAGTATGAAATGGCGATTTTATATCAAAAATAAAATAGTAAAGATTCCCAAATAGTTTTAGGAACATACTTCTCTCTCTAGCACGTTCGTACAACCCTCCAAAAGAATAATCTTTGATCAGCTTGAAGTGCTTCTTCTCGAGCATATAAATGTTCTTGTATTTCCTGACAAATCTCATTTTCGAAAGGAATTTATAAGTGTAGTAAAATGCTTTGAGAAAATTTCGTTTCTTAGGTCGATCCTTCATTTGCGTATGCTAGCTCATTTGACTTTACCCAGAATTACGACGCCCGTGCTGAGAAGGGTTCGAAGTATATGTAGGGGCATTTATGTTGTTATTATTCGCTTAAGGAATCTCTAGATAATGACTTCCTCTACGAGTATTATCTATGCTATTCAATCCTTTTGTTTGATCTTGGTTATTCGGTACAAGGTTATTGGCAGTATAACCTCCTGCAATACTACTGCTTGCTAAGCTTCTCAATGCTTGGCTGGTTTAGTTTTGAGGGGTTTGATTATCGTAAGCTTGATTTTTTTGAAGTGCAACTAGTTGCTGGTCTAATGAAAAGCCAGTTACTTTTTCCCGTGGATATAGATCTGTTTCGTTAGCTCCATTGTTATTGGTATTGCTGCTGTCTTTGTTTATTGTATTGTTAAAAATATGAGCCGACATATTTGAACTTTATCCTGACTGGATGCGATCTTCGATGCTGATATTCATTGGCATACCACCGGATGTCATTCCTACTGTTCCACCTGTCCCAGCTCCAGCGACAGAGCTCAGTCCTTGAAAAAGTGGGAAAGAACTCACTTTTAGAAAAGAAAAAACAATCATAAAATACCATGAAAACCAACTATTTTCTTGTATTTATTTACTCTACTGATTGAGCTAAGTCCCACTGTTGTTTAAGCTTTGAGGCATACTGACTTCTTCGATTGCCCTGTTCGGTGATATTTTCTACGATTCACCTGCTTGTGATTACTGTTTCACTGATGTTTATTTAGCAGATGTTTACTTAGCATACATTTATAGAATAGGCGCATTTTGTGACATTCGATCAAGAAACGATATGGATTCTTATTTTGAAGTGCTCACATCAGTTGTCACTTACTTCAATTGCATCATCATCTAACTCTACCTTGAAATTTATTTCGTTCTTATCCCATTATTCGCACCACCACCGTTTGAAGTATCCTCTGTAGCTAACCGTTTCGCTACTCCAGACTGCGTTTTCAACTTCTAACTTCTTATTTCATCTGATTTTTGAAAAATACATGAGTTGGATGTCAACGAAGGAGAGTTAACTTCATCTGCATAATCATCATCGTTTTTAGGTTATTGCTGAGTTGGCTATGATTTCAACTACTAATGATCAGATAACTCTATACTTTTGTATCCAGTAAACATCTTTTTTCTTTATTCAGCTCCTCGAAGATGGCTTTTTTACTCAAACTCTTCCTATCCATCTTTATTGGAAAACTCCATAATATTGCCTGAGTTAAACAATGGAGTTTCTTTTGAAAATGAATGCTTATCATTTTCTTAATGAGAATTCAGCGGCGTAGTGCTTTGATTGATATCTGCACCGATTTGCATAAACGGACTGTCAAACATAATTTACTCCGAAGATCCATTCTGTGGTCGTAAGAGATTTCCTTCATTTTAAAGATGAATGCTGTTCCCCCTTGATAATACGATACTATTACGAATCTCGCTCTTCATTCTCAGTGAATTAGCAGGTATTCCCGTTCAATAATAACTTTATTTAAAAGACACCTTCTGTGGAATAATTAACTTCATATTAAAAAAACAGCAGCATCGCCAATATTCAAGCACAAACACAAAAAAAATACTTTTTTTATGTGATAATCATCCCCCCTAAAATTCATTTAATCAATCCCTTCTGTTTATAGCTTTTCTTACCCATATTGCTTTATCTCAATAGATTAGCTTCAAAATGACTCTTGGTGTATTATGTATTAATTATCATACAAAACACTCATCAAATGGCATATTGAAGTCATACTTTTCTCTTAAATCTCTCAGGTTTCAATATTTTTTAGCTCGACCAATTGTTATCCCCTGAATCTGGACATATTCATATTATCTATCAGATATTTGTAACAATATTTTTTTTTCTCGAGGTATTTCCATTTCCTTTTTTAATAATCATTCTTTGTTCTGCTTATTTTTTGTTATTTAGTTAAGAAATAAGTTGTATTAGTCATAAAAGTTAAATATGAACAAGGAATAAAAGCTGTCTTTATTATAAACTTAACATCATCTAAATATTAAGAAAATCAAGTTCGATAAATTACTAACACTAATTCACTTTTTTGTTTAAATAGAAAAAAAATATAATAGAAATATGTTTTAAAATCTTATTAATAATTTATTATTCTGTTAGGTGGTACATTTGCAGTTTAGCAGATTTGATAATCACTCTTAAGATTTAATAAAAGAAAGAATATCTGAATGCCAATCTATCCCCCTCTCCCTCCCTAATCCGCGAGTATAAAGAAGATATTTTTTATTTTCCTCTGCTTTTAATATAATTTTAGAACTCTTTTGAGAAAATTGCTAAGAAACAAAAAAGAAAGAAACTCATAAAATAGTTTAAGCTGATATGTCATCTCCACTGCCCGTAGTTTGCGATTCTGGTACAGGGTAAGCATATCATGAATTAGGATTAGTGCTACCATACACCTCCTTGATGGGTTTTTGAATC
>Ga0302285_10001953_pt1 | contig 11513 bp, 12 predicted proteins | sample III_Fen_E2_2_FD_200455 | JGI IMG/M metagenome (GOLD analysis project Ga0302285, IMG submission 200455) | Peat permafrost microbial communities from Stordalen Mire near Abisko, Sweden - III_Fen_E2_2 | ecosystem: Environmental > Terrestrial > Soil > Wetlands > Permafrost | place: Sweden: Abisko...
AGTATCTGTGCGTTCCCCAAGGTGGGCATGGCCCGCCATAACCAATTCTATTAAAATTGGTAACGCCATGCATTGCACCGTTTGATAAAATTTCGGCGGCTTGGATATTTTCCTCTATTTTGATTGTATCCGCAGGAAGATTATATAAAACCCAATGGGTAAAAGTCCCAACAGGAGCGTCCGGATCATCAACAATAAGAGTTAAGCTCTTGGCTTCTTTCGGAACATCCGAAATTAAAAGTTCTGGAGAAATATCATCTCCGTCGCACGTATATTTTTTAGGAATTTTTTCACCATCATCAAAAACTGTTTTTAATTGCATGTCTTTTCCTTTCCGAGATTGGATTGCTTTGGCTAAAGCCTCGCAACAACAACATACTTTTTACCTTTACTTTTTACTTGGCTAAACAAGTACTTCCCATTTACCGCAGGTTCCGCCCCATCTAGCAACCATATTTCCTTGTATATCTTTGATTTTTTTAACATGTTGGACTTCGGCAACGCCTTCGATTATGGTGATAACCTCACAATTATTGGCACAATCAGTACACTCACAAGTCATTGAGGTAAAGCACATTTCTCCAACTTGCCAACCTTTGAATTTGGTCTCAACACTAGTGTACTGGTGATTTTCCATCGCCAAAAGAGCCGCACCTATTGCACCCATTGTTTGGTGGTTTTCGGGAACTATAACTTTTGTTTTCAAGGCTTCTTCAAAAGCTTTGACCATTCCGGAATTCGTTGCAACCCCTCCTTGGAATGTTACTATGGGTAAAAGTTCTTTTCCCAATGCCAAATTACTCAAATAATTTCTAACCAAAGCCTGGCAAAGACCGTATAATAAGTCTTCTACGGCATATCCGAGTTGTTGTTTGTGGATTAAATCACTTTCTGCAAAAACCCCACAACGTCCTGCTATTCTAGCTGGATTGGTTGACTTCAAAGCAGTTTCGCCAAATTCTTCAATAGGAACATTAAGTCTGTTTGCCTGTTGGTCAAGAAAACTTCCTGTTCCTGCCGCACAGACTGTGTTCATAGCAAAATCCGTTACTATTCCGTCTCTGAGAAGAATAATTTTACTGTCTTGTCCGCCGATTTCTAAAATTGTCTGAACACCCGGCACGTTTATACTAGCAGCCACTGCGTGTGCCGTGATTTCGTTTTTAATAACGTCGGCCCCAACTAATGCTCCTGCAAGATTTCTTCCGCTTCCTGTTGTTCCCACTCCCTGAACATTGTATTCGCAAAGTGCTTTTTTATATAATTCTCTTAGTCCTGTTTGAACAGCCACTACAGGTTTGCCTGAAGTTCTGAGCATGTAGCTGTCTACAAACTTGCCCTTCTCGTCAACCAGTGCAACTTTTGTGGTTACCGAACCTACGTCTATTCCTAAATATACCGTTAATGCCATTTTTGTCTCCCCTTCTGTCATTCTGAACTTGTTTCAGCATCTTGCCAACTTTCATAACTGGATAGATCCTGAAATAAATTCAGGATGACAAACTAATTAATATTTTTATCTTCTCAAAAACAAACCCCTTAAACAAGGGTTTGTAAAACATTCATCACAAAAGATAAAGCACCTTTATTTTGCTCGAAAACATTTTGACAATCAACAGAGGCTTTTTGATAAAAATTTTCATCTGTTAACAGTCTTTTTAAATGTTCTTTTAATTCTTCTTGGGTTTTCACGACTTTTCCTGCATCGGAAGAAGTCAAAATAGCATAAATATCCTTAAAGTTATGAACACTTGGCCCTGAAACAACTGGTTTATTAAAAATCGTAGCTTCTAGAGGATTATGTCCCCCTGTTTTGTTGAAACTTCCACCAATAAAAGCCACATCACAAACGGAATAAAATTTTCCTAATTCTCCCATTGTGTCCAATAAAATTATATCATTTTGACTAAAATCTGCTTTTTGAGAGCGTTTTGAACAAGAAAATCCTGTTTTATCCATCATGCCGTAAACATCATTATTTCTCTCGGGATGACGTGAAGCAATTATAAGTTTTAACGCCGGAATTTCCTTTTTTAATTGAGCAAAAATCTCTAAAATAATCTCATCTTCACCACTATGAGTACTACCTGCTATAATTATTTTATCATCAACCCCACGTGTGAAATCCAAATTTTCTACATCCGGTTTTTTGATGTCAAACTTCAAATTACCCATTACTTCTGTTGTTTCTGGATTTGCACCAATAGAAATCAACTTATTGTTATCATTTTTACTTTGAGTAAAAATTGAAGTATATTTTCTCAAAACAGGTTTAAAGAAAAACGATAAATTTTTATAGCTTTTATACGTTCTGTCTGAAATTCTGCCATTAATAATATAAAGCGGAATTTTTTTGCTCTTCATAATATTTGCAAAATTCGGCCAAAGTTCTGTTTCCATAACAAAAACCGCACTGGGTTTTATCTTTTTTATAAAATTATTTATACAAAATGGAAAATCAAAAGGAAAATACGAAATAAAATCGCAAGTTTCACCTAATTTTTTTTGTGCTATTTCTTGACCGGTTTTTGTTCCTGTAAGCAGAGTAATATTTAACTCAGGGAAGGTTTCACGGGCTTTTTTTATTAAATTTTCCATCGCAATTACTTCGCCAACCGAAACCCCGTAAAAAATAATGGTTTTTTGTTTTTTTATCAATGGTTCGTTGTAAAACCCGCATTTTTGTTTAAATCCTGTTATTAACTTGGGTTTAAACATTCCTAGTATTAGCCAAAAAGGCAATATTAATATAAACACAATTGTTGATATTATTTTATAAATAAAAGACAACATTTTAACTTTCTATCTTTCGTCATCCTGAACTTGTTTGACTACTCTTTCAAAAAACTTGTTTTTGTGAAAGATGTCCCATGCGGGCAGGATCTAACTAGTAACCGATATCTGGATAGATGCTGAAATAAATTCAGCATGACAACTTTTTTATTCTATTTCAAACATTAATTTTTGTCACTTTGTTGAGCAATTTTTTTATGTATGCAAAAATGAGATAGAGATTTAGACAGTATTTTAGGAGAAACAAAATGCAAGATAAAACATTCTTAATGATTCCTGGACCAACACCGGTTCCTGAAAGTGTACTTTTAGCAATGGCAAAACATCCAATCGGTCACAGAAGCAACGATTTTTCAGATATTTTAAAAGAGGTTTATGCCGACTTAAAATGGGTTTTTCAAACTAAAAATGAAGTTTTTATCTATGCTGCAAGCGGGACAGGAGCAATGGAAGCCGCTTTATCAAACCTTGTAAACCAAGGGGATAAAGTTCTATGTCTTATAATTGGTAACTTTGGAGCAAGATGGTCAAAAGTTGCTCAATCAAGAGGTGCCGTTGTTGAAAAATTAGAGGTTGAAATGGGAGAGGTTATCGACCCTGTTATTTTACAAGGTGTTTTATCAAAAGACGTTAAAAAGGAAATAAAAATAGTTACACTGACCCATTCTGAAACTTCAACAGGGGCTAAAAATGATATTAAAACTTTGTGTAAAATAATCAAAAACCATGGTGCGATTTCGGTAGTTGATGGAGTTACAAGTGTTGGATGCATGGATGTAAAAACCGATGAGTGGGGCATTGATGTTTTGGTCTCCGGCTCTCAAAAAGGATTTATGATTCCTCCCGGTCTTGCTTTTTTAACTGCAAGCAAACGTGCCTGGGCTATACATGAAAAATGCTTATACCCAAGTTTTTACTTCGATTGGACCGCTCACAAAAAAGCTGTTTTAGAAGACACAACTCCTTGGACTCCTGCAGTAAATTTAATTTTTGCTCTTCAGGCCGCATTAAAAATGATGAAAGAAGAAGGTTTAGAAAATATTTATTCTCGTCATAAAAAGCTGGCACTTGGCTTAAGAAAAGCATGCCGTGCTTTAAACCTTGAACTTTTTGTAAAGAATGATGAAAATGCGAGTTATGCCATAACTTCAATTTATCCGCCTAAAAATATCTCCGTTCCAGACATCAGAAAAGTATTTAAGAATGATTTTGACATTGTTGTTGCAAACGGTCAAAACCAGCTTAAGGATAAGATTTTCAGAATGGGAACTCTTGGCTTCGTCTCTGAGCGTGATTTAATTACAGCTGTCGGTTCGCTTGAGGCTGTATTGTTAAAACTCGGACATAAGTTTGAAGTCGGAGCTGGAATAAAAGCCGTTTTGGAAACTCTTTGCTAATGAGACCAATGAACGTCTAAAAAATGAGCTTTTTAAAGACGTTCATTGGTCGATCTAGCAAAAGTGAAAAATGGCGGGAAATCGCACTTTCCCGCCATTTTGACACTAGACGTATGAGACGTAGCATAAGTCCAAATTGGCCAAAATTTTGTATTTTTTGGACTTATGCATCAGTCTCAATATTTAATTTTTAATATAAAAAAGGAAGCAGATAAATTATCTGCTTCCTTTTTGTTTTATCTTGATTTAGTCTTCACTTGCGAGTTGGTCTGCCAATGGTTGAGTAACATAACCATTTAAAACTTTATTAACTTTTTTGAAATTTTCAGCAAGTAAATCCATTCCGTCTGTCCAAACAAAATTGTCAGTAACATATTTTTCTCCGACTTTAAAATCTTTTGATATTTGAGCTCTTATAATTTGTTCTAACATTTTTTTAGCCGTTGGAACCATTTTTTCCAGATTAATATCTAAAATTCCTTTGTCATCAATTTTTATAGCCCCTTCTTTTAAGAAGAAATTTGTTTCCATTACTGCACGAACTCTGTGTGCCTTACTGAAATCTACCGGTTTCGCTTTTAACATATTGTCCATTATAAAAGTGGTCAATATCTGTTTTTTCTGGAAATCTGTATACATTCCTGCTTCGGTTAAAGCATCCATATTGGATATTGCAACCATATCGGCTTTATTTTCTTCAATTATGCTCGTATATTTTCCTAGTCCTGTTTTATCTTTTGGTCCTAACGAGTGGCCATTTTCATGCCCTATGGTAAACCATTGGTCAGCCTCTTCTGAATAATATTTATGAAGGCTCGGATTCAAAAGAGCATCTGCTTTTTTTTGAAGCTTTGTTTCATCACCAACTTGTCTTATTTGCCTATGATAAACGTTTCTTCTTCCGCCACCAATTTTCATAGATAATTTGTCATCATTTGGAAGATTTTCTGCTATTGTTATTCCTCCTTTATATGAACCGACATCACCTGACATTGCAACCATATCAACATCCACCATTGTTTGTTTAGATTCTTTAGTTGAATCGGTTGAAATATTTTGTTCATACTCATTTTTAAATGGCATATTTTCCGCCATTATTGGTAAATATGGTTTTATTGTTAAAAGGTCTTCTGTTCCTTTTTTGTTAACTATTCCAACTCTAATCCCCAACATATCTTTTGGAGTTGGGGTAATTCCGTTATCTTTCAAGCGTCTGCTTAGTTTTTCATTTTCATCAACAGTTCCTGTCATTTCATCTTCATAATTTTCTCTTGTGATGCTAAACTCTAATGGAGTATCTTGGAGTGTTGCCCATTTTTTGTCAGCGTAAGCGTCCAGCATAGGATCGTTTTCTTTTAAAGCTTTTGACTGCAACATCAAGTACTCATTGAAATCTTTGTTTGTTGAAACTTTTGCCGCTTTTTCAAGTTCCTGTGCCGCTGCTTGGAATTCCTTTTTATATTCAATTGTATAATCTGTTGCTTTAAGGTCACCGCTAGGAGTTCTTCTTACAACTGAACGTTGATTTAAAATATTTTTAACTTGAGATTTTTTACCATTATCTAGCATTTCATTCAATATTTCATGGAATTCCTCTACTGATAAATCACTTGGGTAAAGAGCTTTTCCCGGACGCTCAGGTTCTCCTTTTAACAAATAAACTTTTTGTGCTTCTCTGTCAACACCATTAACACCTTTTTGTCCCTTATAAAGGTCTAAGGTCATTTTTGCATCTTCATTGCCTTTTGCCACTTCTTTTTCTAAAAACTTTTTAAATGGAATATTTTTTTCGTTGTCTTGTTTTGAATAAATTTCATCCATAATATATGCTGCTTTTACAAGGTGTTTAAGTGCTTGTTTGTCTCCTTCTGCAAGGTTTTGGTATTCAGGACTGTCTATAGTTAACATTTTTTTATTTTCAAAACAATCTTCGCTTGTACGATTCACCAATTCTTCATGAGATAATCCTAGTTCAAAATCTTCTTCATTTTTACCTGAAAAACTTACTCTGTTTATATTTGCCATAGAGTTTAATGATTTCATAATTAATTCCCTCTGATCTTGTGTTTTTGTCATGCCCGTATTATTTTCTCTTTTTGCAACGTAATTTGTTGTAATTTGGGGTTGTATACTTTGTATTTTCATTTTTTTTCCTTTACTATTTTATCACATCAATTGTAATAAAAACACTCAAAAAAAATTTTGCCATTTTCTTCTTCTTTTTTTTCTCTTCTTTACTTTTTGTTACAATACCCCCTCTTACCCTTCCCCCTTATGTCTAATGTTAAATTTGTTTTTTTGTTTATAATATATAAAAAACAACAAATGCAAAATACTAATTAGAAACTTGAAAGAGAGGCGTTATGTTATTACTATATATGCTAGAGGGTTGCCCGTTCTGTAAAAAAGTTATAAAACACTTGGAAGAAAAAAACATAGACTTTAAGTCTTTAGATATTTCAAACCCTGTGAACTTGGATGAATTACTTGTTTTAGGAGAAAAAAACCAAGTTCCATTTTTGGTAGACACGGAAAAAAACGCCAAATTGTATGAATCTGACGTTATTATCGAATATATTGATGCACTTTAATAAAACCGTTTTTATATCTTGGATTATCGACAGTTCGGAAAAGCGTCGTTTTCCTCACTTAGACGAGTTGGGACTACCTCTCAAAAACGATACTTAATCGTTTTCTCGGCAGAGTGTGTCACGGCACTCTTGCCGAAATCCGCTAATTATATTTTTCCAAAGTTTTTTCAAAACAACTCTGGTCTGTCAAACAATCATAATTAATTGCTTTGGCAGATTGTGTTTTCGGTTCTATTATATACACAGCTGGAACACTACTAGGGTTTAATTTTGCACCCATTTGAGAATTTTCAATGAGTTCTTTTACAAAATTGAATTTTGCTGAATATTTAGAGGCTACCGATTCAGAAATTGGTGAAAATCCTTTACATGCGTGGCATGTTGACATATAGATATATAATACAATCGGTTTGTTCTGTGATAACGCTTCTTTGTAACTCATTGCCAAGACGCTTGGAGCAAGGGTTAAAATAAAAAGAGTTGTAATAAAAAGTTTTTTAATGTTCATTTTTGTTCCTTCTTTCTACATTGAGCCTATAGCGAAACGTGAAAAAGAGCCTCACGGTGACACTAAAAACTATATAGTTACTACTTTGTCTCTAAATCGTGAGACACCATAATCTTTCCGTTTTCTATTTTGTAAACTTTTACACCCTTTAAAAATTTTTCATCAAACAAAAGAGTATCAATGCTTGTGATAATTGTTTGAGTGTTTTCATTAATAGTTTGAAGCAAATAGTTTTGTCTAACATCATCCAACTCGGCTAAAACATCATCAAGTAATAATATCGGCGTTTCTTTGATTTTTTGAGTGATAAGTTCTAATTCAGCTAGCTTTAAAGATAAAACGATTGTTCTTTGTTGTCCTTGAGAAGCATATTTTGTGGCTTCTTTTTTATTTATATTAAAAATAACGTCGTCTCTGTGTGGCCCTACTAGTGATTGACCTCTTACTATTTCTTCTTTCTTTTTTTCTTCCAGCTTTTTTTTAAACTCCTCTACAATATAATTTACTTCTGTTTCGTTTTTTAAAAAACCGCAGTCATATTGTATCGCTAATTCTTCGTCTGTGCTTATTTTTAAATGCTTTTCTTTAGCTATTTTTTCAATTTCTTTTAAAAACTTTTTTCTTAAATAAATTATATTACTTCCAAGAATAGATAATTGCTCATTATAAACTTCCAAAAGAGTCTCGTTGCCATTGAAGTCTTTGAGAAAGTTATTTTTTTGGATGCGGGTTTTATTGTATTTAGAGAGTCTATCATCATAGGCCGGATAAATTTGAGAAATAGCTGCATCCAGCCAATCTCTCCTATCTTGAGGAGATCCTCTTAAAAGTAGTAAATCCTGAGTTGAAAACAATACTGTTTTTAAAATATTTTTATATTCTTTAGATTTACCTGTTTTTACCTTATTTATTTTTAATTCTCTTTTTTTTTGGTTATCGTAGTAAAAATCAAGTTCTATTTCGACTTTTGATTTTTCTATTTTAGATTTTATTTCAACTTCATTTTTATCAAAATTTATCAGTTCTAAATTATTATTTGTTCTCGGACTTTTTAGAGAAGACAAAAAATAAATACTCTCTAGAATATTTGTCTTTCCTTGGGCATTTTTACCAATTATCAAAACTTTTTTTGAATCCAAATCTAGTTCAATATATTTACAATTTCGATAATTTTTCAGTTTTAATTCTTTAATTTTCATTATCTGATTGTACCATATAAACCACCTCTATTGTCACCTTTTCTTTTTTCGTCGATATAAAAAAGAAAAAGTGACAAATTAAATTTTATTTTTTGTCAATAACTATGTCAATAAAAGAAACTTTTCTACATTTATTTTTGTTTTATTTCTCTTTTTTACATTATTTCCTTTTTATCTACATTTTAATTTTTTGTTGTATGCTTTTCTTTTATTTTTTATACATTTTTTTTACTTCTTTTTTATTATTATTATTCGCTTTTGGCAGTTATCTACAAATAATGAGCCCTTATTACTATTATTATTTATTTTATATATTTATATATTAATTAATAATACATAAAGACTGTTCAAAACTTTTTAATTATGTTTTTTTATATTAAAATTAAAAAAAGAAAAATTTTTTAGGAGAAAGAAGGCAAAAATGGAGTTTTTGATAAAAAAAGACGAATTGTTAAACGGGATAAAGATTGTTGAAAGAGCTACTGCCATGAAAGGTTTACAACCGGTTTTGGCAAATATTTTGATTGAAACGATTGATAAAAGTACGTTAAAATTTACTGCAACAGATTTAGATTTGACTGTCGTTGCTATAGTTCAGGCACAGGTTAAAAAAGAGGGGAAAATAACTCTTCCAGCAAAAAAACTAAGCGATATTGTTTCCAGACTTTCTGATAATTTAATTACAATTAAACAGACAGAGGACACAAATTCAGTAAATATTACCTGTAAAAGTGCAAAGTTTGATATAATAGGTATTTCAGCAAGTGAGTTTCCAGAAATAACAAAATTTGAAGATGAAGAAAATGAAGAAAACTCTATTGAAATAGAAATAAAACCTTTTAATAAAGCGATAAGACAGGCTGGTTTTGCGGCAGCAGGATATGAATCTAACAATTTACTTTCAGGAGTCGTTTGTGATATATCAGAAAATACTCTAGAGATGGCTTCTACTGATGGAAACAGACTTGCAAGAGTAAGAGAAAAAATAGAACAAAAGGCAGAAAACAAAGGGAAAACCAGCCAATTAATAATTCCTTCAAGAACATTGCAAGAATTTATAAAAATGAGCTCTTTTATAGAAGAAGATTTTGTAAAAATATTTACAGATAAAACAAAATTGATTATAAAAAGTTCTAATGCCATGCTTATTTCAAGATTAATGGAAGGTCAGTATCCCAAATATAATCAACTTATACCGCAAGATAGCCCAAAAGAGGTTATTGTAAACATTTCTCAACTGGTTTCTTCTTTAGAAAGAGTTGCTGTTATGGTAAATGAAAGAACAAGCATTGTTAAATTTGAGTTTAAAGAAAATAAACTTATTCTAACGGCAGACACACCCGACTCAGGGGCCTCTGAAGATGAAATTGACATAGATTACACAGCTGAAGAATTGAAGATTGCATTTAACTACAAATACGTTTTGGAAAGCTTGAAAAATATGGAGACCGCAGAGGTAAAAATAGGACTTAATACAAGCCTTTCAGCAACAGTTTTAAAACCAAATAATGAAGAAGATTACATTTGTTTAATTATGCCTGTTCAGATTAGGTAAAAAAAAAGAGTAATTAGAAAGTATTTATATACAATTTGTATTCCAAAAGAGAGCATAAAAATTGACAGTTCTCTTGGATAAACAGCAGAAATATTTATAAAGCCAATTATAAAAGATCTTCTCAGGTAAAAAATTTTATATCAGAATTAGAAAATAAAATAAAAGAGTATTAAATAAAAAATGTCTCTAGCATATTTGTTATGCGGAAACCATACATTATGCTTGATATTAGTGCCTCTAAGGCAAATAAAGGTGATGCGATGAGATATATAAACAAAGAGAATAAAGATTTTCAAGTTAAAAAAAAGATAAAAGAAAAATTGTTTAAATAATATTTTATTTTTTATTAATGTGGTCGCAAAGAGCTTTTAACCCTAAAAGATAGCTGTTTTTCTTAAAACCGCTTATTTGACCAAGGCAAACAGGGGCAACCAGAGACTTTTGTCTGAATTCTTCTCTACTGTGGATATTTGTTAAATGAACTTCCACACAAGGCAAGTTAACGGCTGAAATGGCATCTCTTATTGAAATACTGGTATGAGAATATCCGGCAGGGTTGATTAAAATTCCGTCAAATACACCAAGAGCTTTTTGGATTTTTTCAATAATTTCACCCTCATGGTTGCTTTGAAAAGTTTCTACATCAGTTCCAAGCTCAAAAGAATAAGCATAAATTACTGCTTCAATATCAGCAAGCGTTTCCGTACCATATTTTTCAGGTTCTCTAACCCCTAGCATATTAATATTTGGCCCGTTTATAACTAATATTTTCATCTTCACCTCTTTTGAACATATTTTACAACGGCAAGCCGTAAAAAACAAGAAGGTTGCGGATAAAGTATTTTTTTGTGTATAATTTAGAAATGAAAAAGAAAAAAATATTAAACCTGGACGGAAAAAAAAGAATTACCCTCGGAAAATTAATTTCCAAGGAGACAACGTTTTTTGAAGTAGAAAAGAAAAAAGACGGTACTATAATTTTATATCCAAAATCAAATTTGTCTCAAAAAGAAAGTGGAATTTACAAAAATAAAGAGGCTTTAGCTTCTTTGAAAAAAGGAATTAACGATATAAAAAAAGGATTAACAACACGGATTGAAAATGATTTCTGGGCAGGAGTGTAGAGTGGAAAAGTTAATCTATACAAATGAATTTTTAAAAAATTTGGAACCGTTTATCGTTAAAAATGATTTGAAAAAAATTCAAAAAATAAAGGAAATACTTCTTTTAATCGCAGAAGAAGATTCAAACCCCACAGTCAAAAGCCGAAATGTTAAATTAGAAAACATAAAAACAAAAACAAACGATGATATTTTTATGACAGAAATTTGTTTTAAACAGTTGATATACAACCTTTTTTGGACAATCAAAGACAGTCAAAAAATAATAATTACCTTAACAAAAGAGACAGATAAAAATTTTATGGTAAACTTTTAAGGTTAACAAAAAAAAGAGGTGAACATGGCTCAA
>Ga0302285_10001961_pt1 | contig 11498 bp, 6 predicted proteins | sample III_Fen_E2_2_FD_200455 | JGI IMG/M metagenome (GOLD analysis project Ga0302285, IMG submission 200455) | Peat permafrost microbial communities from Stordalen Mire near Abisko, Sweden - III_Fen_E2_2 | ecosystem: Environmental > Terrestrial > Soil > Wetlands > Permafrost | place: Sweden: Abisko...
TTCTTCAGAGATTTCTTTTAGAGAAATAGCAGACTTTACAAGTAAACTATTCTGAGGTCCGATGGTTTTAATAAATCTGGAGATAATCTTTTACTCAATCTTGAGGGATTCTGTGTCCTCTACACAATTGTAGTGATTTGTTAATGCCACTCCTTTTTCGTGCATAAAACTAATTCGAAATAGTATTCCATCCCATCTGTTAGGGTTGTTAATGTTGTTAGCCGTATTATTCATGGATTGTTGGGGATTATTGGAGCAAATAGACGAAGACGCTTGAGGCATTCTTCGATGATCATCTCGATCAGATAAAAGGTTTCCAAGGAATTCCTTTTTTTGTTCCTCTAAATCAGATGGGAAAGTACCTATTAAATGATGTTGTTTTTACTCTGTCTTTTCGTTGGGTATGCCATCCATCAGATTCTATTATTGTTTCCTCTAATATTCAACTTCACCTGGAACAGCAGGTGTGTCATCTGTTTGATCAACCTCTTAAACTTATTCTACATGTGTGTCTTCTGATAATTGCTATTGCTATTAAAACCTAGCGTAATGAGGTTCCTCAAAGTTATAAATCGCACTTTCCGAATGTCTAGATTCAAGCCGTTTTTATCGATTTTCAATTCTTCTTTATTTTCCATCAAATACTTTATGATTATTGTACTGAGAATGAGAAAACAAGCTGTCAGAAGGTCGCTTAATGTTGGTGTAATCAGATTATCTCGTTGGGATATCGATTGTCTTGAAACTTAACCTTGAAGAAGGACGTTTGAGATTTGGTGGAAGGGTTAATTCTGCATTACTCGTTGAAGATACAATCAACCGAATTGGAAATCTACAAGCGCACATGCAGGCATTCGAAATAATAGAAATCAACAGATACATCAGTTTATCTGCGTCATTGTAGAATACTTTATCGATTGACTGATTGTCAATTCTAATTTAAGGAAAGAAGTTCTCTAAAACTACTAGCATTTTCTCTAAATTAATCTCATCTGATTTTGGTTTAGCAATTTAGTTTCTTCGGATAATATTTTGCAGATAATACTCCAAACAAAACAATCTGTTTTTGAGGATTGTAGACTCTTGAAGCAAGCAAGACAATGAATCGTTTACTTACTTTAAAAACGGATCTTGCTGGGTTTGGGTTTGTTCTTTTAGTTCTAAAAATGCTTCTTAGAAAATATTGAATTTTTAATAGAAAGCATGGAGATTTGATTGAGATAGTTTAGTGAGCTCTTTGTTTCTCTTTTTGATGTTTTGATAAGATGGATTGTGCACTGGTTGTTCTTCGATGACAATTAGAAGCTCGTGTGGAAGTTCTCCTTCGAAAATACGGATGATGACTTTCTCTGCTTCACAATCTTCCCTAAAAATTATAAAAAATTTTCTTGTGAAATACTCAAAAATCAACCTAATTTTCTTACCAATTTCTTGTTGCGATGAGAACTGTTTCCAAAGATAATTTCTTCGATAATCCAGGAGATAGCTATGCTTGTGAGGACGATTATTTATATTTCCCAGAATTCCACTTTTTTAAGCTTTTTTTTCTATTTTTATTGCCAAATCGTTTTCTGCCTGGAGAATAATTTTAATTGGATTTCGTCGAGTTTTTTAGTTTCTCTTCTTCTTTAGATGCTTCTAAATTGTGATTACTGTTGCTTTGCTAATTATTTAGGCTATGTTTATTGTGAATTTGAATATGTTAAGCTAGCAGAAATTGAGCAAAATCAATTTATTTCTCATCTTCTTTCCAAGGCGGAGATTCAATGGAATGTTAGGATTGCTCCAAATCGATAATGGTGTTCTAGAATGCCATGGATAAGTCACCGCCAGGAAGTGTCTAATATGCATATCTGTTAAATTCTACACAAGCAAATCATCCTGTTATTCAGATAAACAAAATGATATGTTTTTGTCTCATTTTTGTATCAAAGTGAAAAAGATAAAACGAGGGAGAGCCTCAAAAATATCCCTTCAAATTTACTTGAAACAGAAAAAGAATTTGTTGATAAGGAGAATTTGGAGATGAAATAAGCATGTGCAAGACGGGTCCAAAGGAAACTTGACCAATACACAGCTTCTTTGGCATGTATGGCTAAAGAAAACACCTATTGAGAAATGTTGTACTTGTAGTAGACTATGCTCGACAGAGCGAACACAAATGCAAGAATGCTAAATGTGTCTGAGGATTCATTCAAGAAAGACAACCCCAATTGGACTGCTATGGAAGATATTTCGATGCAAAACACAGGTGCTTACAGAGTCAAGGCTAAAAAAACACTGACCTTTTTGAAATTTTACAATAACAACAAAAAATGTAAGAAAATTAAACGTTTAAAATTAGTATTATTGCTATTATTCTTGTTGTTACAAGTCTTTGGTAGGGTATTATGGAGTGATTTACTGCAGATTAGAGCGTGATCGATAAGCCAATAGTGATTCTAGAGAATACGATCAAGAAGGAGGTGAGTTGGCTTTCAAATGATTAAGAAAAATGAATTTTCGGGCAAACAAATTGCAGAACAATTCCAGTTATTAGTAAGCTCACAATGCTGAGAACACTATATTCATTAAAGTAAACACCATCATAGATCATTGCCTTTATGTAAACTACAATTTCAACACAGCACATTCCCAAAATGCATGTTCCACTCCACCGAATGCGCTGAACAAAAGTATTTCAAATTTGTTAAATCGCATAGAAAGAAAATTTCTTTGCTAAAAAAGAAGAAGTTTTTAAAAATGCGTACTTCATCAAAGAGTTCGCTGAGAGCTTCTCTAGCTAGATGAGGGAGATCTTCAAGAAATAGCCATTTCTGCATGAGAGACTTAAGCATATTTCTCATATAATTTGCACTTATGTGAAAGATAAATGCAGTTCCCTCTTAACTCTCTCTTTCTCTCTTCCTGTCTACCTACCGCACTGGAATTTATTCTTTAGGATATATAATTAGGTGCTAGCGTTGAATTAATAAGCTGCTTGAATAATTAATTTTCAAAAGCTGGAATTGCAAATAAATAAATAAAAAAGAACTGTAGCAACGCTACCAGTAAAAAAAGAGATTAAAAGAACAAAACAATTTTCTGGCCTAAGTGAAATTAATTCAGAATTATCTTTGCAAAGCTTTATTTGAGTCTTAAAGGCATATCCTTAAATTATCGTAGTTGAGTAAATTAAACATAGTATTCTTCTTTTTTAAATGGGAGTTTTTGAGAAGGAGGGGAGAGAGATTATCTTTTTAAGATACAAATGAGCTTGAAAAAAACAGAAGATTTATCAGAAAAGGGGGGAGATTTAACATTCCTTAATTTCGAAAAAAGAAATCATATTCAATCAATTCTGAGAAGGCGAGATAAAGATTGTGTCTGTGTCAGTTTGTAGGGCAGAAACTACGAACAAAAAATTGCCTTAACCTATGAGACCAAGCAGTGCTAATAGTGTTATAAGACCTGAAAATCCACATCGAAAAATAGTTCAGTACAATTTATTCAACAATAGAAAACCTTACTAAGATTCATCGAATTTATCTAGAACACATAATCTTTAACACCGCAGAGTGCACATTACCATAGTTGGTTCGAATAGCGACCCCGAACTGGAATTTATTTCATAATAATCTGCAGTCTGGTGCAATAACAAAATTGACACAACTGATGATTTCCACTCATTTTCCGATCTTGCACAAGTTGACATCATCGCATTACATGAAACGCATTTTCAGTATGTCCTTAAAGATCTCAAAAGAAAGTCTCCATAGGTGTTAAATCATTCCCCAAATTCTCCTTTGATTATCATAGATAACATGGTTTATGTTGAAAATCTCTTGAAATTAGTTGGTTTCTTAATATTTCAAGTTCGACTGCCTTAAGAAATGTTCGTCAGAAGCATGCCTTATTAGTTTAACCAACAGCATGATCTATTTTTGTAGCTAACATAATTGACTCATAGTAAGCTACTTTAACTGTTTAATCTGAGTGAGTCGTTTGTCTATGTATTTTTTGATATTCAATCAAGGGAACTGTAAAACAGCAACATTTTCTCTGGAAATTCAGTTGAAAAAACTTCAGCAAATAGAGTTGCTCCAAGTGCTAAGCCAAAAAGATTTAGGATAATTATTTAGCTGAACGCCAAAATGCTCCCTAAGACTTGTCTAAATTTTTATTAATTATGTGAAGGCAACTTCAAGACACAGTCTGGATAGCGACTTTCATATAAAAATACACGATTCCATGCTTGCCAGAAGAATGCTTTCATTTAAGGAGGTGCTTTCTCAGAATAAGATGAAAGCATCTTTGGGAGAACGTTCGAAGATGAGAGTTACGCACTGAAACACGACTAACCTGGAGTTGTTGGTATGGCAAATTAAGGAGCTCCTCACAGCAATGCATCTTAATTTTACATAACTTTAAGTCCTCAGCCAGATAAAGATCATAAATACGTTGCTTTTGGGCTAGTTGTCTATGGAATGAAGATTTTAAGAAAAATTAATAAACTCTCAGCAATGTCTAAGAATAATTCACTGATAGACGCCAAGATAGTTGATTGTGGTGAATATTTCTTCTGTAAGTAAAAAAATCAAATTATTTTTTTAGAAATAGAGCGAATTAGCAGAGGATAAGGAGAAAAATCATAAAAATACTATTTGTAAAGGATGGTTGTTTCACATTTTAAAGAATAAGTTAGTGGTACTAGTTATGACTTCGTATCAAAATCAAGAAATCAACCAAACACTAACCCACAGCCACATAAATCGATTAATCTCTGAGATTAAATAAGTTTTCTATTTCATTTTTCTTTCTCATTAACTTTTTATCCAGAGGTTTTCCTTTAATCATTAGAAGCCCAAATTAAAAAGTGTCAAATGAACTTTTATTTTGTAAGTTTCCAGGGAAATCAAACACAAAGCCGTTTCATTTTAATTGACATTAGATACTTTATTTGAAATTTTAAACACAAAAGTATTTATTTTTTTAGAAGCTATTGACTTATTTGTTTTAAATTAGAGAAAGATGATTTTTTGAAGGATTCCCGTAAGGAATTCGATCTACTAGACAACAATGACTCTTTTAATGCATAGATGGAGAAAGCTACTTGTGAGCTTATCAAGAAGAACATAATTAATTCTTCTAGCATACTGATGAAAGAGCTTGATCAGTAGACTGAACCAATTACAAAAAACACCTCAACAGCATCTTAGAATGCTTCCTTTGACTTTTTCAATTTTCGGAAGAAATATGAAAGCCAAACTTAATAAAAATAATTGAATTCTTCACATGGGTTAATATAAAATGCTAATCTACAGCGATTTGATTAATACAAACGAGACAATATGGAGCATCCATTATTTACAATGTAAAGTTTCAACTTTCTCTCCGAGCGAGAGCATGTTGGTAGTAATGGGAATTTTAATCATTAAAAAACTAGTTCGAGGTTAAAATATTTTAATCCTAAAGACAAACCATCAGCTACTACTTCAACTCTTGCACCTCTCTTAGAATCGGCTTCTATTGATCTGGAATAATTCCGTAAGTTATACATTTAAGCACCAAATAAGAATGAAGAATCGCTCAATCCGAGTGGGGAGTTTTACCTGAATTAGCGGAAGAACTTACCTGCTATGCGACCAAACACAGCTAACTTGAATTCTAAGAGTTTTTAGAATTCCATTTCTCAAAGGAATGTCCCTACAAATTATCGTTTCAATTCTAATGTTTCAAATAATAAAATGACTTAAAAAGTCAGTTTATCTAATTTCTTGAATAAGCAGTAAAATTCTCTGCAAGATTTTCTTTAGAACCTTTCAAATTCAAAGCCGAGTGGTTTGATGTTCAAAACAAACACTAAACCTTCTCTGGATCAATAAGCTTCTTAGTTGCTTTAACAAAAATAAACTTTCAAGAACGTTTCCTCTTAAATGCTGGATGACGTATCCTTGAAGATGATCACAGCTACAAAATAAGACCTTGGATCGCTCATTATCTTCTCTTAAATTGTAACAAAAGCATATGTTTTTGTTTAACTTGCTTGGAGAGGAAAATCAACAATTCATGATTTTTTTGACAAACAAAAATAGAGTAACTTCCGCAAGTTTATTGAAGAATAATATGAAAAGAATTTAGTGAATGAACAGATGGAAGAGCTCATCAAAGTTATTCCAAGTAGTTAGAGCTATTTTTGAAAATAATATGATTTTTTTGTATTAATGTTTGATAATATTTTGGATCAATTTTTTTATTTTTTATTTTTCATTTTCTCCTTAGATCTTTCAGAGAGTGTAGCTATGCAATTACCGATAAGTCTCAAGAAATCTCTTACATAAACAGCAGAGAAACTATTTATAAATAAAAACTTGCTTGCTGATATTCAAACCCTTCGTACAGATTCACATAACATGTTTGTGTTTGCTTCCAAGATGGTAAGGATCAAATTCAAATAATCAATAACAATTTTTAACTTTAATGGAAAAGCACTTGCATGTTTAAGAGGTCTAAAATAAAATTGAATTAAAAAACACATGTATTTTTGTTAGGCTGGGTTTGAAGAATCAGAAGTAGAAGAAGGTTGGTGAGTGGATTTTTAGGTTAAGAATATATGCAAAACTAAAGTGCTTGTTCAGAACTTGTAAGAAAACCAGAAAAAACAACTAACTCAATCAAAAAATACTAATCTGTGAATGCAATACAAAATAATAAAACCTAAAAGCGTTTTTATGCTTGTGGAGTTTAAATTATTAATTTATTACAAAAAGTTTCTAAAAGAAACTTGAAGTCAATTGTTAATTTATATCTCAATATTTGCACTGGCTTTTAATAATATTCCCTCTTTTGTTCTGTTTGTATTTCAAGAAAAACCTTGCTTTTGGGGGGAAAAAAATCAGTGGTAACGAAATTCTCAAAAGAGAGAAAAAGTTAAATCCAAAAGAAATCTCAATAACAACAAAAAAGATAACTTTTCTCTCAAAAAATATGCGTAATAACTCTCAAAGCCTAGCGAATTAGTTCTAAGGGTTCTTCAATACTCAATAATAGTAACAGTAGATGCCATAATAACCATAACATCAGCATCAAAATGTCTCTCCTTATGATCCTCGTATAATTTTCAATTTGTTTTTGTTGTTTTCCTCTAGTCTTATGAATTCAAATAAATACCTTTTTTCTTTATTTCCTAGGTCCTATGTTTCCCTCATCTGAAGGCAGGTAGATACCTAAAGATCTAGCTGTGAAACAGTAAATATGCAGGTAACCAAGAAAAAGCTAAAACGTTGGTTAAAAAAGTTGTTTTCTCATATTTTTCCTTCATTTTTTATTACTGGAAAGTTAACAGTTGAGCAGAGAAGAGATCGGGAAACAATTTAGTAGATAATAATAAGAAGATTTATGGAAGGGGATGGATGCACAAGGCTATTGGAATGAAAACGACAAGGCAATCGACGAACTCGTAGGAAAACAAAAACAAGCTGAAAAAATGTACTACCAGAAACTAGGCTAAGAGAATCTCCTTCTTGCTGAGCGCAAGAGATATGAAGTAAGTTATCTGAAAATATAATCTCTTGGATTGTTCGAAAGTGGCTTGTTAGTTGCAAAGTGAATAGTAATCAGACAAGCGATTTGAGACAATGGATGAGAGATTAAACAAGTTTAGGTAGAAAGAAGCTGCAATCTATTAGAAGAATCAATCTAGAGTAATTTCATTACAAAATTATTCACTTTTAACTTCTCAAAATGCAACAATATTATGATCACACATATTAATAATTTCGTAATATATTTCTAATATCAAAACACAGGCTGCTATGGAATTACAGTAAATTTCAAGATTGAATTAGCAAAATTCAGAGTACATCTAATAAGACAAAATAATCCCACCCTTTCCTGTAAACAATAACAAGAAGAAAAAGAATTCTAATTTAGAAATATCTTTTCCTTACAGAGAATTTTATTAAAAGAATTCAACCTTTTTTAACTCATTAATAGCATTAAAGAATGGTAAGAGGATCAGAGAATCTACTGAATTGTGAGAGAAAGACTCTTTTGGATAAATGTGACGATGTAGTCTACGAATAGATTAGGTAGAATCAAGCCAAATAAGCTAGATAAGCTTAAGTAAAATTGAAAGAGAGGGAATTAGTCGAAATGGAAGCAAAATATCTTGACAACAAAGCGAAATTTCAAGAAGAACAAACGAAACTAAGATACTAGTAGTACTCAGCTGAAAACAGAGCATAAGTACCATTTTAAAACATAAATGAGCAACCAGCATGCTCAATAAGAATCTATCTAAAACAGGATAAATGAATAACTTTTTTTCTTTTATTTCTCAGAGTGAATAGCAGAGGATGGTTTAACAAAGATCTTGGAAAAGACAGCCAATTCTGAGTTAACCTAATTCTAGTTAATATATTCCTATCAAAGCCAAAAACCTCTCCCCTTCTTTGTACGATATGCCTTCACAAAAACAAGAAATCCAAGGATCCACAATGTCTCCATGGCAATATCAAAACTAACAATAGCTATATTCACCCAAGCTTTACATCGATAAAAAGTTTTAGTAGCAGCAATAAGTTCAACAGCAGCAGAATTTAGATAAACCATCCTCAATCTATATTGATAAGCCATAATATCTCGATAAGCATTCTCTGCAACAGCAATCATAGTAACTCTAGCAACAATAATAATTTTAAGCAAATAACTTAGGAAAAGGATAGAATAGGAGTATGGTTGTGTTGCCAACTTACAACTTACCTCATATTCAAAAATAAAATGAAATTGCATATGCCTCCCGCATGCAAGGTCATGCTTTAAATTTCTAATATGCTCCAAATAACTTACCATCACCTTAAGAGAGAGGGTTAGTTGCACCAGCGTTGCATAAGAATATGATTTAAGAATCAAATTTCATCAAAGACTCCAGAGGAATCAATGCTTTGCATTCTTATGATTTAATATCCGGACATGTCTTGTGAGAGGAGGCCATCACTAAAATTAAAAATAAAGGATAAAGATGAGAAGAATAATTAAGGAGATAAATGTGAAATTGCAATTAGGGTTAAGAGCAGTTGTATTGGTTATATATTAAAAGGAATAAAATGATTATTCCAGTAAAATGTTTATGTAATTTTGATAAGAATAATAGAAATTGATATTATTCACGAAATAAATAGAAAAACAAACAAAGAAGGCATGTTTTCAGAGAATTTTTAGGGAGAAAAGATGGGGAGTATTTATTAATACAGAGAGGATTATTTGCTGAAGGTGATGGATTAGATTTTTGAAGGAATGAAGAAGGAGAGGGAGTAGTAGTTTAGGAGTGGGAAGTGAAAAAAGATTCTTAGATTTTTGAGTTATTGTAATATGAGAAGACAAATCATTGTGTAGCAGATGTTTTGTCAATTTTTTCTTTGTATTTAGCTTTAATTAAAGTTTTAGCAGCTAAATCGTTTCTTGTACCTGCGATTGTATAAGCTTAAGTTAGATAATCTTTCTTGAGTTTTTCTTTTCCGAGGCTATGACAGACATCTCCCATTTTCTCCAATAAAACTAAGAACCAAAAAATAAATCAAATTATTAACAAACAGAGGAAGAAATAAACAAAATGAAAATGATATCTTAAACTTAATAACAGTAAATAATCTATTTTTGTTTACTCATTTTATCAATTTTGACTTCAGATGAAAACTACTCTGAGAGAATCAATACGTCTTCTAATTTGAGAAGTGCTTCATCTAATTCCTTTCCTTGAATCAACAGATCTACAATCTTTAATTCCAACTCAAGATATTTGTTAGTGTCACTTCGATTAGCTTTTTAAATCCGCTCTAGGATTTAAATTGCTTTTTTATTATCATCGCTTTTCGAGAAATCAATTTGATTCACATCCACGCTTTCCTCAAGCAAATCCTTCAATATGGCCTCTATTTTGATTTCAGCATTCAATTAGCCAAGTTAGCAACAAACCATTTAAAAAATCTTACAAAAAATAATAAAAATAATGATTTTGCCTTACTTTAATTTTCATCTAATTTCTCTGAGATTTCTTGGAAAGTTGCTTAGGAATGTTCCTTATCACCAGATTCGAAGTAACACAAACATTTGAAGACTTAAACTTGCAAGAGAGACTACTCATATTCTGTAACTAGTTGACTTGTATTCTTAATGAACTAGTCTAGAATCAAAATATCTTAGAGATAGTTTCTAGCAGATAAGTTGTTTTAGACTATTTTCAAGAAGTTCTCCAAAAACATCTTCAAGCCTAACAGATAAAATAGCAATTATTCTCTTTAATTGTCTCCATATCAAGAAACCTAAAAATTATCATTTTCAGCATTAATTTTTGTTTACTTTAATTGACTGTGACTCCTTCAAGCACTTCCATGGGCCTTACAACCATTAAAAAAAGAATTGATTCACATTGGCGATAGTCTTATCTGTCTGTCATAATTTTCACCAAATGTAATCTAAGCTAATATTGCTGTTTTACTCCAAATAATGTCTCTTTCTTTTTATTCTCCAACTGCTCTTGCTGCTGTATCTCGATAAACTTGAGAGACGTGTAGCATAAATTCTCAATATATCCAACATCCCCTAATGGTTTGAGTAAACTAAGCAGATCGAGAAACATTGCAAGTTTATAATTTGGATCATTTTAATGTACCCTAAGATTCTCGAGAAGGTAATTCTCAGTAATATTTGATAATTTCTTAAGAAGGTCTTTGTACGCTTTGTCAGTAATTTATTCATTGTTAGGTGTGCTTTCATGATTAGTATTGCAAGTTAATTCATTAATTTCTTCATCGATTATGCTCAGTAGATCACTGTATTTCATATTTGCTCTCTCCTTTTCATCTTAAGATATCAATTATCCTATGATATATGATGATATGCTAACCTTTTCCTGGAATTAAGAATAGTTATTGAAAATCTAATTTTTCAAGGAAAAAACAAAAACACAATTTAATAACAATTACTCTATTGAATTCTCCTTCCCAAGAGCATCTTTGATCGATTAGCGCTCTGTTGAGATTACTTCCAGGAGGTATCTGGAGTTTAGATAGCATTTTCCCAGCAGCATAGACATCCTATGCTTTCAGTGAAAACTAATAATACACATCTTAATTATTCTTAATCCTAATCGTTTAACTTGCAACCTCTGGGGAATGCAGTGAACTCATATTATACACCTACGAATGAGTTGTTTTTATATGAATATCTTATTTATTATCAGCTTTTTAGAATTCAGAGATCACCCAGGATGTTTGCAGTAAGTAAGGTAATTTAGTATTTGCTCTCAAGAAGTGAAGGGAATGTTGGATGTTAAAAATAAGAAATATTATCATAAATTAATTAATTAATTAGCAAGATATTTCAATATTAAAATAAGGTTTTGTGGACACTTTTCAACTTAATTTTTCCTTCTTTCAAGGTGATATTCTTTTCAATTTATTTCAGAATAATAGATCATAATAATTATTTCAGTAAATCCTTAGTTTATTATTCTCTCC
>Ga0302285_10001963_pt1 | contig 11494 bp, 5 predicted proteins | sample III_Fen_E2_2_FD_200455 | JGI IMG/M metagenome (GOLD analysis project Ga0302285, IMG submission 200455) | Peat permafrost microbial communities from Stordalen Mire near Abisko, Sweden - III_Fen_E2_2 | ecosystem: Environmental > Terrestrial > Soil > Wetlands > Permafrost | place: Sweden: Abisko...
GCTGTCGTCAAGCTGACAATGTCAAACGTTAAGAATTTCCTAACTAGCTCAAGTGTATTTAAAGTAAGTGATTTATTTCTTGTTTCTCCGTTTTCAGTGCAGGATTGCAGGTATTAAATGATTGTCGTGAACACGCTGTCTTTCAAATAATTCATTAGAAACGTTTCTTCAAGAGTTTCTTCTTTCGTTGCTAATCGAGCTATCCCATTTCCTCCCAGAAAAGATTATCTTTTAACTTTCTCCATATTGCCCATTTCAATATTCACATTATTGGCAACATGTCCTTAAGGTATGAAGTCTTCATCGTAATCTCCTGTAACAAATGAGGAAGCTAGAATTTTATAAACTCTTTTACTTCTACTTGCTTGATTTTTCCCAGATGGTCTAATCGAGTGCACTAAATCAGGAACAAATCTCTGAAAACGTGGTTTTTTGTCGATATAAACGCAATCTGCAATCTAAATAAGAGCACTACTTATTTCTCCTCCTGTAGGGATCCATAGGTATTACTTAATGCATTTCAAAGGAAGGATTCTTCTCACTTTTTCGATGCACTGTTATTCATTTCAAGCATACAAAAACAACAGCAACAAATCAAAAATATATTCAATATTGTTAAATAACTTACATTGTAGTTTCTGCCAGCACAGAGATTCGCATAAAGTTGTATCTATTTTTGCATAAAAGTTTGAATCTTATGGACATTCTACTTCGACTTCATAAGGTTTAGGTTACCAGCATCCTTTTTCTTAAAGAATTCGAGAAGTTCAATCGATTCTTCTTTTGGTTCCAGTAAATTCTCCATGTATAATTCATTGGAAGTCTAAATCAAAATAGCAATCAAGTCAAAGAGAGTGATAAAACATACGGTAATATGAATAAACTACAAGACTAAACTTGGATTGTGTTAAAACAAACTAAACTAGCAATTTAATTGCTGAGGAATATCTATTACTGTTGGCAATATTCGAATGAAGGCTGTATTGAAGAGATCATTCTTTTTGGTTAATGGAAATATCCTGTCACAAATTGAGGACTAATTAATTGTAATCGATTCTGCTTTGTTTTTGCAAAGACAGCTTAGAAGTTCTAATATCTCATAGACCTACCCTTTCTGTTGTTGATCTATCCAACAAACCTGTTCATATTGTTATAAAATAATATTCACGAGTTTATTCTTTTCATCCACTAACTTCTAGCCTTATCGATTCAAGTGCTTTTTTGTATTCACCAGTTGATCTTCTAACTATTCTTCTAATAGCATCTAAGAGGTTTTGCTGATAAACAAAAACAAACAGGGGATTCTAAATAACATCTGTTCTTCTGAAGAATTCTTACCTTGCATCTCTATTGTCGTTATCATCGAGATCGTCTTAAATCATGAGAATATCTGCAAAGTTTTAGTAAAGCAGAAGATCTTCATTATCCTTCATAATCGAAATTATACAACTCTCCGCACCAACTCCATAGCCTTATGAAGTAAATGTTAGGTCAAGATTTGCTTTTATTAATTAAATAAACTCTTTCTTTACCAATATGATTTTTGTAGACTTTGATATATTTGAATGCTTCTAGTTGATTTTCAAAGTTATTGTTGCAAATTTGATAGACCAGTTAATAGCTGCTACGGACTATTTTACCGAGCCCTTTGAATATCTTAATTGCCTTGATTTTAAGCTCCAGTTATGAATCAGAAGGTCCTACTACTTATTAGTTTGTATCAGAGCCTTCATATTTATCAATCCAATTAAAAATCCTGAGTTCGGAGAAAAGAAAATCTTCATTGAGTAACGCTTTCTTAAAAGGACTCTATTTATTTTTGGAATCAGGAAATAATTGCTTTATCAGCAGAGTAATGTATCTAAGCACACCTTGTTCTCGGAGTAATCGCTATCTCTTCGTATTGCACTTGAATTTACTTTCATCCGCTGAATTTGTTTGAATAGATGATTTTGCATCGTAGCAGAATTAAATAATAGATTAAATTGTTCTATTAAATGTTAAGAATTGCTTCTCTAAGCTGTCTGCTTCTTGCTGCGGAAAATAAGAGAAAATATGTCAAAATAATGAAGTATAATTTCAGAATTAGCCAACTGTTTTACATTTATATTTCTTACTTTAATTTTTCTTATGAGATTGGCATCGAAATCATCTTATTGGAAGGCTTCAATAATGGATGCATTGACGTGTTTTAGCAGATTAATGCCTCTTTGCAATTAAGGGATGCAACTTAACAGATAAAGAATTTCCCATACTTCTTCATGGGGAGCTTTGTAAAGTTTAATAAACTCTTTGCTATCAGATTCTGCAATAGTGATAGCAGCAGCGAGAACATTTTTGGAGTAATCATCTGTGTTCTCATTAACTTCTGTTTGATCTTAAACTTTAATGATATTATCTTCTGTCATAGAGTTAGATAGAATCTTTTTGGGATCTTTTGCAGTAAGATTATTGTTATTAGATGCATTGAGAGCTTATCTTAACTGTTTTTTTCTGCTTTTGAAATCTTTTTTATGCATTTGTCCAAGATAAAATTATGTTTATACATGTTTGAGGTCATACAAGTAATCATAAAGAAATTCTGAATGCGCAGAAGTTGTCGTGCTGTCATATTTACGGACGAGTTGAAATAGTGTACTTTTCATGTCGCTATTGTCTTATTTTTTCATCTCAACGACTACAGTTTTTTATTGATTTTGTTTAGTTTATTCAATACCAAATCCTCCTTTGTCATCTTCTGCAGTAATCTCCTCTACAAAACTAAGATAAAGTCCATTTCTTATGTTTTTAAGGCGGACTTCAGATTTCTGCGAAATTGGCCCACCTTTATCCATATCTGAAGACTCTATTTTCCAGAGACCTCGAGTGTTTTTAAGCTCGGAGCTTTACATTTTCTTAAAGAGAAGACTAAGTGATGAGATATTTTTAGCGTTTTTTGGTTTGATTTTTTGAAGGGTTTTTTACTTTAAATCAAACTCCTCCTCAGTCTTAGCTACCGCATACTAGCTTAAACTAGTCAATACATTAGGAATTAATCCACCCTTCATCATTTAATCTTCGATGTTGTCAACACATTCTAAATAGCTCTCAGATTAATTTTCTGTGATCCAAATAATGTCTCCAAAAGTTAAAGTTGAAATATCTTCCTATGCCTGGGTCTTCAGATCGTCTTCAATGCATTCACAATACAATTGAATTCTGTTTTAAAAATGTTTTTGGAAATGTGAAACCTTTCAATAATCTCTTTTTTAAAATTATTTATTACTCGAAGATAGTCTATTTAGCGAATTTGAAGTAAAAATCGCTTTTTCTTTCTCTAAGAAAACGAGTATCTTATGGTTGATCTAATTCCCTTAGACCATCTCCTTTAAATTTAGGTTATTGTCCTCTTAATTCATCTGAATTCAGAAAGTATATGTAGCCTTCTTTTTCAACATCGATGGCTAAATACACATGAGAATTGAATTAAATATCTTTTGATATTTCAAGTTAATGCTTGTAAGCCGAAACGAATTTAAATGCCGTCATTTCTGAGGGATTTGCTTCAAACTAAAGAGAAAATGTTCTCTAAATCGAATCATCGTTTGCTTAGTTCGAAAGGCATAAGTATTTCTTCGATCGAAAATGCTAAAGTTAAAACTTTTCTCCATAAGCGATTTTCTCATTTTTGTTTTTATTGAATTTAATCATATTTTGATTTAATTCGCTGAGTAGTTCTTGCTGAATACTCTGAAGCTGAATTCCTTTTTATTTTTATTATTGCTCCTGTATTTTCTAACTATTCTACTCCAATTTGGTAGCATTTTCTCTGGAGTTGATCTCATTTTAGAATTTTTTAGTTTCTTCCTAATAGAATTCATCTAATTGCTGCTGAATCATTTACTAAGCAACATATTAGTAGAGAGGAAGAACTAAGAACACAGAATCTAAGAAATCTGTGCTCTTCAATGAATCACATGACTCACTAGAATAATCTTACGCGATAACACTCTTCTAGGTGAATCCGTCAGATGAAACATAAGTATTTCCTTTTTGTAGTACTTTCAAGCTGACGAGACTGCCATAATGAAGGTGATTTTTGTTTCTCATCTCTTTTGTTCAGCCTCAAATATCCAATTCTAAAAATTAGATTTTTTTTTGATTTTTTTTCCTCAATCAATCGATACTCATTGGCGCATTTTTCAAAATCTATTTTATCAATTACATCTCTTTTCCTATGAATTTGCTTGTTCTCCCATTTCAAATCGATATGAACTCAAAAACTTAATAATAAATAATCTCCCCTTTGAAACAAACACTCACATTTTTAAAATATTTGAATATCTTTTCATTATTATTGCGCAAAACTGAAGAAAGAAAAAAAATTAGTTTTAATATCTTCTGGCGAATCAAAACAGCCCAAGCGTAAATAAGACTCCAATTCAGAAATGAACAAAGAAGCTATTGAAAAGATAGATGTAAGAGCATATTTTGAGAAGGAGTAACAAATGAGTCTTGAAATGATTTTGTTGTCCCGTAGGAAACGAGCCATATGATTGGGCAAAAGTTTTCAACAATGAAAACAACCTGCAAAGCGTTCATTCAATTTTACAAAGAGCTTGCGCTTATCGAAAATAGCTATTCTGAGCAGCTTCTGAAACTCTCAAAAACAAGTAAGTTAAGTCATGATTCAATGATGTAAAATTATTATTTTTAAGCTGGAAAACGTTTTGGAATGAAGCTATCTCTCCTTGAATGCAAAGATATTGAGAATCCGTAAAATTGAATTTGTTTAGCAACACATAATGAAATCTAACGCGATTGACTTGTACATTGATCATAGGACGGTAAAGTCTCTGATAGATAGCCAAGTCAGTTTGTTAATTTGTCAATCTGACATTCACAGCGACCTAGCTAAAAAGATTAATAGCGAATTGAATCCAAAAATCCAATAAATATACGCAGAATGCAAGCAAATGAAGATAGACATTACAAAGGTTATCCAAAATGAGATAAAGCGACCTATGGGGGTATTTGCAGAGAAATCTAAGAAAATCGAATCTTAGATATTAAATCAGTAAAAAAAAGGAGACTTAACAAGAAATGCAGTTGAATTTCAGAAAGAAAAAGAAGCATGCCTTAAGGAAATTGCTCTCTTCGGGGAGGATTCGATTAAGTGTAAATCATTTCGAAAAATAGTTACATTAAATAGTTGATGTCTAACATAATACTGTTTTATTAATGATGTTTAGAATTATTGAAGTTCGTGAATTAAAGTACAGAATAAGAGACAAAGAGAAGTGTTAGGTTAAAGAAATGTCTTGAAGAGTTTGGATAATTGTAGATAAGTTAATTCGAAAAAGCATAAACGCTAAGCAAGAGAAGCGTAGAAAATTATAATAAAATGACTTTGGAACCGGATTTAACTGATTTAAATCGTCTCAGCTAGGACCTTAAGGGTGTTATTGGAATGACTTTAAAAAATGATGAGAACAATGCTCTTCTTAACAAAAATATTCCTATTCTTAAACTCAAGGGAAACAGTGGAGAAAGTACGAAATCACTTACTGAAGAGAAGCATATCATCGAGGAAGAAATGATGCAAAGTAGGATTAGAAAAAATAAAATCACATATGATGAAGAACATTCAGCATAAATTCCATAAATCATCCTAGATTAGCTTGGGATATTTCATCCTTCTATTCCAGAAAATGAGTAATAACGAACGAGAGTTTACTTGTTTTTGTTGAAAGATTAATTATTTATTTGTGGTATTTTTATTGCAGTGAATTCTAGAAGAAATTCTAGATGGTACATTTCGGATATTTAATTGTTGCTTTGGGACGCATTTTCTAGCAGACAGAGAAAGCAAAAAGTGAAGAAAGAGGCTAGGAGGCAGAAATATTTGTGACGCACTTAAAAAACAAAATGAAAATCAGTATGAAGGAATATAAATTACTGCAGCATTACTTTGGTTAGAATAGTTAAAATATTCAAGAAAACAACGCACAACACAGCGATTTCCTGCAAATCATTATGTAGGAAATAGTAGAGGGTAGTAAAGCTACAAGTTTATCAAAAGAAGAGGAAGATTTTGTTATTAAATTTCTTCAACATATTTATGCTTTTGTTGGTATCAACTAGTATTGGTATAATATTCTTATCCCAAAGGCATTTTCTCTAGCACTTCCAAACCCCAAGATCGAATTAACTTACAGTAATAATTTTGAGTATATTGCAAAGATATTCTCATAAGATAAACCTGATTTATAAGAACTACTGAGATATGCTACGATTAATATTTTAATGGATCCAAAAATATCATTTCCACTGAATCTCTCACTTGTCTAGACAATGATTCAAACTCTCTTTGAGAATGGAGTACGAATGTTTTTTAACTTTTTTAGATTTCTAATAAAATTATTTTTTACTTTTTACTTTGCAAAGAGTATTGTAGAATACTGTGATGACAACTTAGAGATAATAGCATCTTTTGCAGAAGAAGGATTGAATCTATCTTCATCTAATGTCTACCTAGCTTTCATCAAGTATTACTATGAAAATGTTCTTCATAAGAGCTTCGCTAGAAGAGAGAAAGATTGTCCATTGCATTTCGCAAATCTCTCCTCAGTGCTCTTGAAAACTTAAAAATAGCTTGCTTTAGAAAACAAAAGTAGTAAAACTTTTGCTTCGCCTAAAAATGAGCTGAAGTACCTACTGAACTGCTCGGTTAAATTTTCCCTATCGAAAAAACCCTTCGTTGATTATTTGGATATATTTAAGGGATTTTGGTTGCACTTTCCTCCTTTAGAGAAAGTCATCGATGTAGCTTCAGTTCTTCTGCAAGTCCTTTCCGAAAACTAAAAAGATTACACTGCTTACAATGATGCTCCTGAGCTGCTTGTTTACATTTTCAGCAGTGCGGGGTTGAAATATGCAACGAATTTTTACAAAAAATTAGGATTCTCTCCAAATGATCCCATAGACAAACTCACAAGTAAGATAGCTTTCAGGAGTTGATTGACAAATTTAAAGATAAATGATAAACTCACTCTTTTTTCTGTTTACAAATAGTGCCAAAAATCAAAGAACTGCTCATTTGCATCAACAAAGAAGTATTTCAAACACTTGATGTGTTTATGCCTTTGTTCGGGAAGGCATTAGGTCCTTATTTAGGATAATCATCAATTGAAGTAGAAGAAAAACTAACAAGTAAATTCATCCACAATCTTATTTCTGAATTCAATAAAATTCTCGATCTCATGGTGGAACACAACCTAGTTAACAATGACAACTGCTCTCTGGCCTTTCCTATTGCACTGGAGCTTTCTCGTCTTGATGATATCCTCAATCGTTATGACCCTTCTCGTAACAAATAGTTTTTCCATCTTCTTGGTCCCTTCCTAGAATTCTGGTTTAATAATCTGTAAGATTTTTGTTTTGCAAGTAAAAAGTTGAAATAATATTGTTTTTAATTTGGTGTATTAGGGAATTTGAGTGCAAGTAGATGCTTAAGAACTGCTTGAAATCAGAGAACTGGTGAGTTAGCTTTTTATAAATTGCTTTACAAATGAAATTTTTTTTGAATTTTGATTTATTAATTGTAGGTAAACTGGAGATGGATAGAATCTGCATACAAAAAGCGCCATCGATTATTGCTCACTACTTTTTAAGAGCGTGGAGATAATGAACTAGCTATTAAAAGCTCCTCCTTCAAATCGATTCCGCTAATACATTGTCAAAAATTATGAGACATTGATTTATGAAACTCTTTCAGAATATTCTTCAGAAGTGCTCTCAAGTCTAAGCTACATAAACTCAATTAACGATGTATCATTCTAAAAATTATCTTCCTCAAAATTGAATCCTTCGAACTACCCAAACTTGTCTGAAAATGAACTTATCTCAAACTGTAATATTCAGCTAAAAATTTAGTATTTTGCGTTGAAATAATATTTTCTTTTGATTTGAAGTAAAGGAATTCAAATCGATTTGCTTTAGATTTGGCAATATGGCATTCTTGGAAGAGCAAGTTAAAAATGTTCTCAATGATCTTGGAGGGCTTTCTAGTAACAAACTGTAGGGACTCTAAGCAGACTTTACATCAATCATTTCAGTAAGCAGAAATATTTATTAAATTGTAATTAATTAATATTTTTCAAATTTATCTTAGAAAATAAGCAAGCTTACAGCTAAAATGGTGGTACGTAACTTCATGAAAAAGCCTTTCTTCAACTAATTACTGCTAAACTTCGATTCAAATCTATTTAAAAAATGTAACAAAGAAGACTTCGCCAGATAATGTAACAAATACGTGCAAACTTTAAATGACTAATCACTCTTAATTGATTTATGGTTAATTCAATGATATTTAAAGACAAGTAATCTGTGCGTAATCTATTTGAAGACATCGATGATTACTTCCAAATAATTTCAAAAAGAATTCCAAAGATTTATTAATAGTCTCTAGGTGTTGCAATAGCTGACTCCTTCACGAAAGGTAATGCTCTTTCTTTAAAACTCCTGCCAATTCTTCATATTTTGACATTTTTACAAAGAATTTTTATACTCGATGATGGATGTGAATAAGTATGTATTCGAAATTGGTAGTGATACGTTTGGTGGCTTTTTCTAAAATGAAGTCAACGCAATGAAGAGTCTTCTTGCATCCAAAATGCCAATGGTAACTAATTTTAATTATTTCAGGAATACAAAAAAAATTATTCATTTGTATTAAGGGAGTAAATATCGAAGCAGGGTTAGGATAAAATGTATTCTATCTCTGTGCTGTGACTAGTTATTTCGACGATACTGTAGGAGCTCTAATTAAAACCTTCGAGGATGGAATGGTAATTCATTTTTGATTTAAAACTGAAATGAATTAAAATATTTGTATTTTTCAAAATACAAAAGGTATCAAATGAAGAAGTGGTTTGCTAATTAATATTTAGAGTCATGTTCATCAGAAGAGCCGAAAATGATAAAAAACAGCAAGAATTACTCAAAAAATATAAAAAGTATTATCTAGGTTCTTGAGGAATTTGGAATTGTTGTCCAAAAAACCCAAATTCCATGAACTAGATTTGTCTGTTTTTGCTTCACATTTTGGATGCTTTGATCAGATTTTGTAACGAGGATTCAAATTTAACTCTCGCCAAATGGAAGGCTTCTACTCCTTCTTCTGTTTTTTCTTCATGAACTAATTTATATCCTGATAGAGCGTGTGTGAGTACTGAATGAATATCATCAGCTCTTGAGAACTAAGAGAGCACAACTGTTAAAGATGCAAAAATGTCTTCATTTTCTGTGTTTCCAACAAAGCAAAGAGTGTATTTATCTATTAGCAGATAGAATACTAATCGCTAGAATGATAGTTTCAGATCTGTTTTATCTTTCTTAATCAAATCCTTCAAATAATACTTTGAAGTCAAAAGAAGATTCTTTTCGATTTTCTTATCTAAAATACCACGTACCCCGATTAGATGGGTATGACTCAATAAGAATTCAAGTAATGCATTTGGCTTCTTACGAAGGTACAGTTCATAAGCCTTTGTGAGAAATTACAAGTATTCTTTAGGAAGCAGAGAGATTGCTTGGGAGAGCATATCTTTGTTTTTAAAGACTTTCTTGAGCATGAAAGAGACCATTAGGATATTTTTGTTTCCATCTTCTTCATCTTTTTTGATAAAAAGACCTTAAGGCAGGGATATTGCTAACTTCTTGCAGATCAAGACGATTGAGTTTTCGATGATAAGACGTAGGGCATATTGAAGGTTTGTGGAGAAGAGAGTGACATTGATATCAGAATGTGTTTTTTCGATCAACTAAATAGAGTTTTACGTGATTTAAGCGATAAGAATCGAATCCTCTAATAACTGACTGTATTACTCGATGGCGTCAGCTTAAACGGATTTTTTCTTATCGAGCATTTCTCGTCTTAGCTATTCAATGTACTTCTGCAATCTCGGAAGTGCTGTGTTAAAGAGTTTAGTTTAGAATATTTCATCTCTGTCTTCTTTTTTGAGAACTCCCCATTTGAGCAATGCTTCGATGAACTCTTCTTAGCTAAACAACGAATTTCCTCTTTCGACTGATTGCTTTTTAGCTGCATTCTTTTATTGTTAGCTTGGTTTTTTTTCTTTCTTTTCAACTCTTGCTGATGCACTAGCACTGGCTTAGGCTTATTTTTTACCGCCTTTTCCTCCTTTTTTCTTTCTGTTGTCATCTTCTTCGTCATCACTTGCAGCATCTTTGTCTTCTTAGATTGATTTTTAAGGGTTCTCAAATAATTACTTAATGATCTCTTCCTTCAAAGAGTTTACACATTTATCGAGAAACTAATGACTAAAGATAAATGTTTCATCCAGCTCAACTTGACTCAATGAAAGATGCTTATTAACTATTGTCTCGATATCTGCCTCAGTCAGAATTGTTGGAAACATAAACGAAAGATCAGTGTAACCTTGCAAAAATAAGCATATTAAAATATGAGAATAGTTTCATTAATATGATTTAATAAAAGTTTACCTTCTTCGATGAGAAGATTGAGAATTTGTTCTTTGAGTTCTTCGAGATTATCCTTAAGGAATGCACAATCGTCAAGCATGATTACATTATCTTTATACATTTGCTTGAGAGTCTCTTCAGGTTTAGCTATGAATAGTTGCTTTGTGAGTAACGTATACTCGATGTAGTTGTTTTGCTTTAAAAAATTATGGATAATGGTTTCTTAATTCTTCAAAAATCTATTCGGTGTGAATGACCCTCCTACGATTTTCCCCTCGATTTCTTCAGCTGATATCAATTCTTCAATAATATGCTGCAAAACCTAATGATCAACTTGAAAGTCTTTAGCCATTACACTTAATCCTAAGGGTTTAGTAGCACCACGAAGGATTCCTCTAAATCTTGATCTGGTAAGTTCCTGATATGTTAGTGTACAAAGACGTTCTCCACCAACAATATTACCTTCAATAATGTTCGATTCTATTCTGGAGACTAGCTGTTCCTTCAAGAAATTCATTGTGAAGTTGTACTTAAGAGTCAACTCTGCGAGATTAATCTACGATCTCTGTTACAGATCTTCATTGATTTCCTCGCATATTTGATTGAGAAACGTTGAGGTGATAATTTCATTTTCAAGTTTAATCAAAGATAGCTTATTCTTTTTGAGTATCTTTTGCATTCTGCTTTCGATTACATCAAGGGTAACACTTAGGATCTGCGGTACATCAATTAGATAAATTCTACCTCTCTAGCTGATAAGATCCTGAATCTGATCATCTAAATGCTCAGGAGTCATATACTCCTATCCATCACTGCTGTAAAGTAAAGGCATATCATAGTCATGAATGATCTTATTCACAAGCTCCACAATAACTCTATCTGAAAATGCACTTGAAGCCTTTTGTTCCTACACCTCAGCCAACCTCCTTTGCAACTCAAGAATTTCTTCCATTCTTATTTTTATTTTACTAAAAGCTGATTTTCTAAATATTGTTTTTTTTTCTTTTAT
>Ga0302285_10001964_pt1 | contig 11493 bp, 9 predicted proteins | sample III_Fen_E2_2_FD_200455 | JGI IMG/M metagenome (GOLD analysis project Ga0302285, IMG submission 200455) | Peat permafrost microbial communities from Stordalen Mire near Abisko, Sweden - III_Fen_E2_2 | ecosystem: Environmental > Terrestrial > Soil > Wetlands > Permafrost | place: Sweden: Abisko...
CAAATTAGCTTAATAGCTTCCTGTAAAATATACAGAAGCCCTTTTCCATATGGAAAAGGGCTTTTTTGTCATCCCACCGCTTTATCCATCCTTTGTTAATTAAACGGATATGCCGATTCCGGATTAATAAGAACTATCACTTTTGTGCTTTAAGCTCATTAAGTGTAACAAGAATTGCAGGCTATTGCTAGTCATTCTTTCTTTTAGATCCATTTACTTCCTGCAGAATTCATACAACTACCGGATTGACCCGTTTTAATCTCCAAATTTACAATTGAGATTTCAATGAGACTGTTTTACCAAAGGCGCACCGAAAACCCGTTAAAGCTCTTTAAACAGGCTGACAATCTCCGATTAAAAAAAGAATTGATGGTGAAAAAAATAATTTGAGGATTCAGTATGTTTTGTAATAACAAGATCCGGAAGAATCCACCTGTATTCATTCAATTCGTGTATTCGAAGAATATGCAAATATAGGTGTGATTCTCCCTATCTAAACTGAATTGAAGTTTATTGCGATGAATCCCGACCTGACTAAAATACTTTCCTGATTTGTAAAATAAGATCTTCTTTCGTTATCAAGCATCGGTAATTCATCCTGAATAACTTTTAATCTCGAAATACCATTCGCACGTCTCCCGGTTCTAACCTCCACATACTCTCCTCATTTCATTCGCATCCGGTTCACCATAAAATAAATTGAATTTAAATTGCAATCAATGTGTAATCAGTATATAATCAGTTTCTAAATAGATACAGTTTATATACTGATTATATACTGATTATATACTGATTATTTACTGAGCAGTACCAAACCGGATGCGAATGGAATGTGGAGCATTCCGATTGAAAACATATCTTTGAATGACTTTAGAAAGGGTTGAAAAGCATAAAGGAATACATGCTCTGAAATTGGAAGTAGTTTGAAATATGCTGCCTGTTATTTGCAACTTCAATAAATGGGGAGTCAATGTGCTCGTTAAATCAAGAAAAAGATGGGTATAATGTTGAATTTTTCTATTCAGGAACAAATAAAAAATTAATATCGCGAGCTTTTTGAAAAGCAGACATTATTTGAATTTTAGGATGTCAAATCTGTGTATTAAATTGAAACTTTAAAATCAATTCCTTTCTGTAATCAAATAGGAATAATAGCTGATTAAAAATGCAGAGATATTTAATCTGTTTCTTTAAGATTTCGTGGATGTTATAAGAATAACTAAAAGGGATATTCAGTTTGCTTTCCATGACCCGAAAGCGGATTGTTTGAAGCATTTAATTGTTGAGATGCTTTATCAATGGTAATCTTACAAATGATATCAAAATCAATATTTATCCATTCATTAACCCGGATTAGCCCTAACATTTCAACAGGAGGTTCAAGGCCGAAATCACGAATGTTTATTTTTTTTATCCCGTTTAATTTGTAAATATCACCTTCGTGAATTGAATTTACAGGGATGCTATAATGTTTAGTTTTACCGGTTATTGTCAGATCAACTGAGACTGTAGCTTTCGATAAGTCCTTGTTGTTTCCTTTGGGATCAATTTCAAAATAATCTAACTTCACAGAGAATGAAGGGTATACATTCGATTTTACAAGTTTCATAAAATCACGCAAAGCCATTTTATTGTCAGATGTAAAGTCTTTTACCTGGATAGTATGTTCGTTTTGACTTAAAAGAATTTTGTTTTGATTTTGTGTAGCTGTAATTGAGAAATTTCTTTTGGTTAATTTATCACCTTTTTGTGTCAGTTTAAATGAAATTAAATTTGTTGTTCCATGAATGGTGATGGAACTGCTTTTTTGCAGATCAATCCCAAAAGTAGCCTGTGCAAAAATTGAGTTATTTGCAAAAATGAGAAGAAATAAATAAAGCAATACAACTAACCTTTTCATAAAAGCCCGACATGATTTGTAATAATTTGCATTTAAACCGGTAAGCTATTTCTTACCGGTTTAAATGCTTAAAAATTATTTTTAAAATGCTATAACAGCCTCTGCGGATAATCCGTGGAATTCTGCTGCATCATAAATGGTGTTAACTGGAAAACCAGTATATTTTTGATTTACATATTCAACTTTAGCAAGTATATTCTTTGTTACAAACCAGCCTGCGCTAACAGCCAAACGATTGATTCCAATAGAATATCCCGGTGTTGTTGAAGCAGGAACTGCAGTTACTGCTTTTGCTCCGGTAATTAAACCTGTAGTAGGATTCAATGTGAAAGGTACAGCGGTTACTGCTGCAACAGCTGGATTATATACTGCAGCAACATCTGCATTTACATTGTTGTAACGTACGCCTGCAAAGAAGTTCTCATGTTTTCCGAAACGAATTACTAAATCTGTAGCTTGTTGTGATGCATTTCGTTGTGTTGTTTCTATAGCATTGCGACCGTTTGCTTTTTCAATAGTGCTGAATGATTCTAATGATAATCCTTCTATTGGAGTGAATTTGATAAATAAGTTACCCATACCTGTGAGCAGTTTATCTCCTAATCCCGGATTGTAACGACCATTGAAAGCAGTTCCGGTTCCGGGGCCTGCAACATACATTACTCCTGAATAATTTGAACCGGTACGGTCACCACCAAACAATGTGTTTGATACAGATCCGGCGGTGTAATAACCTGAACCGGAAAGACGGATACGAAGTTGATCAGTTAATTGTTTATCATAAGCTAATTTCCCAATAAAAGCAGGATTATGTGATCCGTTTGACGAGGGGCTTTTAACCGGATCAATTTGTTGAAGATTACCATTTAATTCGCCATCAGTCACGGCTGCAACCAACATAAAGTCTTTTATATGAAAATCAGCTTCAGCTCCAACTTCAGTAGCAAATTCATCCATAATATAATTTTCCATAAACGGATTGTAAATGGCATTTCCACCATCTGAACGACGATAATGAGCATCACCATAATTTACTTCCATTGCACCAACTTTTAATGTAGTAAATTTCATTATATCATCAACTAAATCCATTTTAATAAAAGGGAGTTTGTCGAATTGAATAAAACCACCTTTTACCCATGTTTCATTGTGATGTTTCGAAGCAAGATAAAGTGTGAAGTTCAATGTAACTCCATCTGCCAGGTAAGTGTTTAAATACAAATTGGCCATTGCTAAACTGAAATTGTGTGCAACCGGAAATAAGGTTTTTGTACTGTTTGGATCATATGCCAATGAAGAGCTACTGTTACTTTGACTCAAAGCCATATATGGTTGTGAAAACGCTCCACCAATATCAACTTTTAAACCGTTGAATTCAGTTTCCGTTTTAGGAGTTTCAAACACGTTTATTCCGGTTTGATCGGTAGGACGCATTTGGGCAAACATCATGCTACTTACAAATAGAGCAGCAGCTACTGTCATTATTGATCTTTTCATTTTACATTGTTTTTTGGTATTGTTCATACTATTTAATTATCTAATCTTTAACTGGTTGTTTGAATTCCTTTTATTCTACGTTTATATCGTATTTTAGTGTAATGGCATCCCCAACTTTCATAACTCCTAACATGGCTGTTGGAGGTTTCATTTTATAATCTGTCATTTTAAGTGCAATGCTCCCTTTAAATTCATAGGCCCCCGGTTTTGTGTTTTTACCTGATGTTTTAAAGCTTATTCTTCTGGTTGATCCTGCCATAGTTAAATTCCCGGTAACTGTTGCATCAATATCATCTCCTTTTATTTGAAGAGATGTTACTTCGATAAGTTTAAAAGAAATAGTAGGATACTTCTTGTCATTAAAAGCTTCATAAGTCTTGCTATCCATTCCTTTTTCACCGCTTTTTATAGAATGAACTGGAATTTCTACATTCAGTGTATGGATTTTTTTAGAATTATCCACTACTAATTCACCATTTATCTGTTCTACTTTTGATTTGAAATTGTGAACATTGGTGGTACCATAAATGGTCATTGTTGAAATCTTTGGGTTAATCTTAAAGTTTTGAGCCTGAGTAATCCCACTGACATATATGAAGCTTACTAAGAGCAACATAAAAGGTTTTAAAAGCTGATGTTTGATCATAAAAATTGGTTTTATATGTTTTTGTAATTAAAAAGTAAAATGTTTCGAAAGATTAAGTTAAAGAAACTAATGCTATAACATTGGTAGCATACAGATGTATAAAAAAAATTCAATAAAAAGATAAATAGTATTTTAATGAATTCATAACAGATATTCTATTAAATATATAAATGCTATAACATTAGTAGCATTGAAAAATAAAAAAAATAAATAGTGATAAATCGAAATCTGAATTAAATTTAGTCCTGACTTTTATCCATATAACAAATTGTTAGACAACTTGTTTAAAGAACAGGCTCTAAATCTTTACATTCATAATAAGTATCCTGAATAATTTGTTCGAGATTCTTTTTAAACAAAAGTTGTCTGAATTCAATGCTAAATTCCATCCAGTAATTTTTAGCTTTGCATTCGTGGGTTGCTCTTTCACAAAAGGTTTTATTATTAATACATTCAACTACCACAATTTGTTCAAATGCAGTGTAAATATCTAACATTGTGATGTCTTTTGGCTCACGGGTTAAACGATATCCACTTCCTCTGCCTTTAGAATTAGCAACAAGTCCCTTAATTTTTAAAGCTGATATTATGCTATCTAAATATTTTAATGAAATGTGCTGATTTTTTGCGATGTCTTTTTGCAACACACCATTTGGTTCTGTGGTGTTTGCTATCTCAATAATTGTCCTTAATCCGTAACGTATTTTTGTATTGACTCTCATAGTAGAGGAAAATTTCAGCAAATATAAAAAAAAAAAATGAATGCTATCACATTGGTAGGATGCCTTGGATTAAAATAGAGGAATTTCTAAACTAAATAAATAAAATAAGATCATTATAAATGCGTAAAAACCTATATGACAGATAAATAGAATAATGAAAAATATATGTATTAAAAATATATAATTCGTACTATTAATGTAAATTTTCGATATTTTAAATTCATGCAATAGATTCAATACTTAAAATTTGGGATTGATAATTGAAGTATAGAAATTAAATTCATCTCATTTATTAAGATGCTATGTTCAACAACTATTGATACATAAAGTAAATTCATTTTTATTCTCTTTGATTACAAATCAATTAAATGTTAGGTCTTAAAAAATCCAATATTTAAAGTTGCGAATTAAAATATAGAAATGGTACTTAATTAACGCGATATAGATATAACGAAAATTATAAACTGTATTTTCTACACGCATAAGTTATGAGCATATAAAAATCCCGGAAAATACATCTTTCATGTATGCCTTCCGGGATTAATTATGAAAAATAATTATTTCAATGTGCTTCCAACCAGTTCTCGCCTATGCCACAATCTGCTATGAGTGGTACCCGAAGCTGAATGGCATGTTCCATTTCTTCGGTTACTATCTTCCTGACGGATTCAAGTTCATCGGTTGGAACGGTAAAGTTCAACTCATCATGAACCTGCATGGTCATTTTAGCATTGAGGTTTTCCTGCTCGATACGGTTTTGTATCCGTACCATTGCTATTTTAATAATATCAGCTGCCGTTCCCTGAATAGGCGCATTAATGGCATTTCGTTCGGCAAATCCACGTACTACACCATTCTGAGAATTAATATCCGGAAGTGTCCGCTTACGACCTAGTAAAGTTTCCACATATCCCATTTCTTTAGCACGTTGAATGCTGGCATCCATGTATTTTTTTACATCCGGGTAAGTAATGAAATACCCATCTATTAATTCCTTGGCTTCTGCTCTGGGTATGCCTAACCTATCGGAAAGACCAAAGATAGAAATACCGTAGATGATCCCAAAATTAGCCGTCTTTGCTTTTCGGCGCATATCGGAAGTAACCTCATTCAAGGGAATTTTATAGATTTTAGCTGCAGTGGCGGTGTGAATATCCAGTCCATTAACAAATGCTTCCATCATATTCGCATCACCGCTCAGATGAGCCATAATACGTAACTCAATCTGGGAATAATCTGCGCTCAGGAAGATGCTGTCTGCATCAGGTATAAATGCTTTGCGAATTTCTTTTCCAATTTCATCCCGAATCGGAATGTTTTGCAAATTAGGATTGGTGGAACTTAACCTGCCTGTAACTGCTACGGTTTGATTGTACGAAGTGTGTACTTTCCCTGTAATTGGACTAATTAAAAGAGGTAAGGCATCTATATAGGTACTCAAAAGTTTCTTCAAACCACGGTATTCGAGTATCTTACCAATTATAGGATGCTTCGATTGTATTTTTTCAAGTACATCCTCCGAAGTTGAATACTGACCGGTTTTTGTTTTACGTGCTTTGTCATCAAGTTTCAACCGGTCGAATAATATCTCACCTACCTGCATGGGTGAACTGACATTAAAATCATATCTGGCAAGTTTATGAATTTCCTTTTCCAAATTCAACATATCAGATGTCAGGATTTCGGAACTTTGGCGTAATGCTTCAGTATCAAGACGAACGCCGGTATGTTCCATAGTGGCCAATACCTTCATAAGTGGCATTTCTATATCATAAAATAGCTTTTCGAGGTTATTTGTTTTCAATTCTTTTTCAAGAATTTGTTTCAACCGAAAGGTAACATCAGCATCTTCAGCAGCATAATCGCACAGATATTTCAAATCAACCGAACGTATATCAGCCTGATTCTTTCCTTTTGCTCCAACTAAATCCTCAAAATGAATGGTCCGGTAATTCAGGTATATTTCGGCAAGATAATCCATCCCATGCCTTAATTCGGGTTGAACCAGATAATGGGCAATCATGGTATCGAAAAGTTTGCCATTTAGCTTGATTCCGTATTGAGTCAACATACTCAGGTCGAATTTGATATTTTGCCCGATTTTTTCAATCCGGTCATTCTCGAAAAAGGCCTTAAATTCGTGTAATACCTCTTTGGCTTCATCTTTATTTGCAGGGAGAGATACATAATAAGCTTCGCCGGCCTTAAAGCAAAATGAAAGTCCTACTAAATCCGATAAGAACATGTCCAGTCCGGTAGTTTCTGTATCGAAACATACCGATTTTTGAATAAAGAGCCTTGATATTAAATCCGCCCTTTTTATTTTTGTATCAATTAAAATATACTTGTGGGGAATGTTTGCCAAAGAAATCAAACCGGAAGTAACGGGTACAAGAGGCACGACACTTTCAACTGCACTGTCCGTTTCCGATTCCATGGTTTCCGATTCTTCATTATCAAAAGCATCAAACAGCGACATTTGCGAAGTTGGTTTTGGTTTTAAAGTTCTGATACTGGATAACGGTTGGTCGGGTGGTAGTGAGGTAAACGGTTTACCAATTTTTGCAGACATTGTACGGAATTCCAATTCATCGAATAATGCACGAAGTTCTGGCTCGTTACGCGGTTCAAGTTCAAGACTTTTCTCATCAAATGCAATGGGTACATCAATGCGTATTGTTGCAAGAAACCTTGAAAAAATTATAAGTTCTTTATTTTCTTCAATTTTTTTCTTCAATGCTCCTTTCAATTCTCCGGTACGGTCGAGCAATGAATTTATGCTTCCAAACTCCTGTAACAGTTTAACGGCAGTCTTTTCTCCAACTCCGGGACATCCTGGAATGTTATCTGATGTATCGCCCATTAATCCAAGCAAATCTACCACTTGCTCGTGACTGGTGAGCTCATATTTATTTTTCACTTCGTCGGGTCCCATGATTTCGAATCCACCGGTATGTTTTGGGCGGTACATAAAAATATGATCAGAAACAAGTTGTCCGTAATCTTTATCAGGAGTTAGCATATAAACTTCAAATCCTGCTTTCTCAGCTTCTTTGGCAATTGTACCGATCACGTCATCCGCTTCGAACCCGGGGACTTCCAGAGCGGGAATATTGTAGGCTTTTATCAGGTCTTTGATAATAGGAACCGCCAGACGAATATCCTCAGGGGTCGATTCGCGTTGAGCTTTGTATAATTCATAGGCTTCGTGACGAAAGGTTTTTCCTTTCGGATCAAAAGCTACGGCTATGTGGGTTGGCTTTTCACGTTTCAGGACATCTTCGAGGGTGTTGATAAATCCAAATATGGCTGAGGTATTCAATCCTTTGGAATTAATCCGGGGATTACGAATAAACGCATAATAAGCACGGTATATGATGGCATAGGCATCAATCAAAAATAGTTTTTTCATGAAATTGGGATTATTATGTTCAATTGAATCAAATCAATATACAAGTAACAAATTAAAATACAAATTGTCTTGTTTATTTTTAAACTATTTTAGTCGTTTTATCGTTTAACAAAAATATGTTTCACTTCCCGAAACAACTAAATAACAACTTGAAATCAGTTATCGACTGTAAAAGTAATTAAATTTTATACAGAAATAAACATAAACCGATTCTCGAACGGCAATTTTGTTTACTTTTGCAGTGCACATTTATTTGAGCGTACCTATGAGTTTTATCGAAATCATTAAAAGACCAATTCTTGCAGAGATGCAAATGTTTGAAAAAACATTTGGAGAAGCACTGAGTACAGATAACCCGTTACTTTTAAGTGTTAATGATTATGTCCTGCAAAAAAGTGGCAAACAATTAAGACCCATGTTAGTCCTGTTGACTGCTAAATTGTGCGGAGAAGTCAATCAATCAACTATTTTCGGGGCACTTTCCTTAGAGTTATTACACACTGCCAGTTTGATACATGACGATGTGGTGGATGACACCCTGGAGCGTCGTGGAAAACCATCTGTAAATGCAAGGTGGACCAATAAAATAGCCATTCTTTCGGGAGATTATATTCTATCTAAATCGTTGGGTTGTGCTACCAAAACAGATAATCTACCCATTTTAAAGTCGATTGCCAATATTGGAATGCAATTGTCGGATGGTGAGTTGTTACAGCTGGTAAATGCTCAGTTTTCGGAAACGGCAGAAGCAAATTATTTCACGATCATTCGTAAAAAAACTGCTTTATTATTCTCAACCTGTACCGAAGTAGGAGGCTTGTCAGTAAATGCCAATGAAGAATCCTTGGTTCATTTGCGAAACTTTGGTGAATATCTTGGAATTTGTTTTCAGATAAAAGATGATGTTTTCGATTATTCTGAAAATTTAAAAATAGGTAAACCAACAGGAAATGATATCCGTGATGGAAAAGTTACCTTACCTTTAATCTATGCATTGCTCAATACACATGGAGATGAAAGGGAAAAAGTGCTTTTAATGATTGATAACAGAGAGTTTACTCCTGAGAATATTCAATTCATAACACGTTTTGCACTTGAAAACGGAGGTGTTGAATACGCTTTATCACAAATGGAATTATTCAAAAACAAAGCCATTGAGGAACTCAACGGCTTTGATGATTGTGATGTTAAAAAATCGCTGATTAAATGTGCAGAATATACTGCATCCCGCGAATTATAATTCTGCTTTAGAAGTACTTTACTTCTTTCCCTTCAATAGAACTAATCAGATTATTTGCCAACCGGCTTGCACCAAAACGGAACATTGTATTGTCCAACCATTCTTTTCCTAAAATTTCTTTTACCAACGTGTAGTGTTTTACAGCATCTTCCGTTGTTACAATACCACCTGCCGGCTTATAACTTACTTTGATATCATTTTTCTCGTTCCATTCTTTGATGGCATGGCACATTACATAGGTAGCTTCGAGGGTTGCAGCAACCGGAATCTTTCCTGTAGATGTCTTGATAAAATCGGCTCCCGATTCCATGGCTAAGATGGATGCTTTCATGATATTAGTTGCCGTTTTTAAAGCACCCGTTTCCAGGATTACTTTCAGATGCGCGTGACGGCACGATGCTTTTATCTCGGTTAGTTCTTCATGAACCGCTTCATAGTTTCCTTCTAAAAATTCACCAACAGAAATCACTACATCAATTTCAGTAGCACCTTCCAGGACACACATGGCTGTTTCAGCTATTTTCACTTCGATAAAAGTCTGTGAAGCAGGAAATCCCCCGGCAACAGCAGCAATGCCTACATTTTCAGTTAAGTGTTCTTTAACAACAGGTACTAAAGCAGGATAGATACATATGGCTGCAACATTAGGCAAATGAGGAAATACCTTTTTAAATCCGTTTACTTTATCTACCATCGAAATAATTTCGGTATGTGTATCGCTTCCATTAAGAGAAGTCAAATCGATTTGATTCAAACATTGTTTGTAGACTTCTTTGTTGTTATTTTCAGCAAAATGCGCTGCCAGTATGGATTCAATTTCTTTTTTTACAGTTTCATCGTTCATAATGCAATTATATTGCATGAAGAGATCATCAAATTTACTCATTTTATTTAGTTAATTAGTTGATTTGTTAATTAGGTTGGTTGATTTGAAAGTTCAGTAAAATTAACTGATTAATTTCTTATTATCCAAATGACGTGTGTTGTCACGTTCGGTTTTCTTTTGAATGTTTTTTTCGAAGGCTTCGGTGAGGTTGATGCCTGTTTGATTAGCCAGACAAATGAGTACCCAAAGTACATCCGCCATTTCATCCGCCAGGCTGACTTTTTCATCCGATTTTTTGAATGACTGTTCGCCGTATGTACGTACAATTACTCTTGCCAGTTCACCCACTTCTTCTGTCAGGATAGCCATATTGGTCAGTTCGCCGAAATACCTGACGCCATAGGTCTTAATCCATTCGTCTACTTGTTGCTGAGCTTCCTGAAGTGTCATTTAATCTTCGTTTAACCGGGCTATGATAGTCTCATTTCCGGTGGTGGATTCGCCTACCGTTACAAAAATTTCAGTATCGAGTGGAAAGAAAAGATCAACACGCGATCCGAATTTAATGAAACCCAAATGTTCATTCAGATGACATTTTTTACCCGGATGAGCATATGTTACAATACGACGGGCTAAGGCACCTGCAATCTGACGAACGAGTATCTGTGTTCCTGCTTCGGATTCGATCACTACTGTCGAACGTTCATTTTCACTACTTGATTTTGGCAAAAAAGCAGCCATATGTCGTCCACTGTGATGAAGCGATTTTAAAATGGTCCCTTTCACCGGATACCAGTTGGCATGAACATTGAAAACAGACATGAAAATTGAAACCTGGATCCGTCTGTCACCAAAATATTCCGATTCTTCAGTAGGCTCGACCACTACAATAGTTCCATCGGCCGGAGCGATTACCAGACTGGCATCATCCAGGTATACTTTCCTGGGTGGATTGCGGAAGAAATAAGCAAAAAAGAACAAAAGCAAAGCTGATATGACAATATTTACAATCAATGGCCCTATCGGAAATTTTGTGTAAATATAAAGGTTTAGCAGTAATAATATTAATGCCAGTAACCCTAAAATCAATCGACCTTCTTTGTGTATTTTAATGTATCTCATTTACTCTTTCGTGTTTTCAACCGGAACCGGTAACAAGTGTATGACTTATAACCGGAATTCCATTAATTTGTTTTATTTTCAAACAAAAGTAAAGAAAAAGAATCAGAGTTGCAAGGATGCAAACCAAA
>Ga0302285_10001965_pt1 | contig 11489 bp, 9 predicted proteins | sample III_Fen_E2_2_FD_200455 | JGI IMG/M metagenome (GOLD analysis project Ga0302285, IMG submission 200455) | Peat permafrost microbial communities from Stordalen Mire near Abisko, Sweden - III_Fen_E2_2 | ecosystem: Environmental > Terrestrial > Soil > Wetlands > Permafrost | place: Sweden: Abisko...
AAAAATAATAAGAGCAGAGGAGGGGGAGGAATAATAGTTAGTTATTTGTTCTCTCTCTTTCTCGTGCTTGTTAATTTTTTTCTGCGTTTATAATAGGAATGTGGCTGAAATTTAATGATAAATACCTTGAGATTGTGAATTTCAACGGTACCGCTGTCTGTCTTAGATGGATCTGCAATGGAATCTTAAATGATTATTCTAATATCTTCAGCTAATTGGTTAAACCTCACATCTTGTTTTTCTTGCTCATTTTCTTCGGAGTTTTCTTCGTTATCTGATTCGAATCCAGCAGTATCTTTGAAATCAGCTTCTCTCTATTTCTAGTTATATCCCATGAGACTTTCATTCTCGATTCCTAGTTAGACAAATAAGAATCCACTTTCAAAAAGTGCAGCTGATTCAGTAGAATTTTCTTTGATAGCAGTGGTATCATATTCAAATGTCGTAGCCTGTGAAATCGGAAAAACAATAACAAAAGTGAGCCAAGTATACAGAAATAAGTATCGATAAATCTAAATCAATGGGTTTGCTTTGAAATTGAGGTTTATTCTTAATTGTAAAAAGTTCCTGTAAAAGGAAAAAAATAGAATCGAATCAAAATTGCTAGAAAGGTAAAACTAATTTGTTTCAGAGATTTAGACATGTAAGGGGATATGAAATAGAAATAATAAAGAACTGAAGGGGTAGGTGGAAATCAGAAATAGTAGATGCGAGGAGATTAATTTAAGGAAATTGAGAGGGGATTTTAATAATTGAGAAAATTATTTACTATTGCTAAAAATACCTCGTTTTTTACTAGCTATCAAGAGCAAGAAAAACGTCTAAAATGCAACAAAAGTGTAGCACCCACCTCATGGAAGAAAAGGCATCCAACAAGCCAGTGTTTGTTTTACAGTAAATGAAAGTGAAAAAAGAGACCAAATAATATTTTTTTAGACATTTTAGTATTCCTTTAATTGCTGAAACATCAAATTGAGAAGAAAAAAATGAGAAAGCTTGTGTTAGTTAGCTCATTCTTAGCTTTTGTCTATTAATTCTCCAGTATGGTAGAGACTTCCTAACAAATTTCCAGAAAGATAGGGGGATGAAGGAAGTGTCATGAGTATGAGGGAACTTGGAAGTATGAAAAATACAGTAATTTTAAAAAGAAAATAAAAAGTCCTTTTGGTGGATTTCAAAGAAATTATACATTTCAAAGGGGAGAAAGAGGGATTTGTTTCTCCGAAATTTTTGTAACATCCTAAAATTTCTAATAAAATTAACCCTGAAGCCATGTACGTTTGAGTTGAGTGAGCAAAGTAAATGCAAAAAAGAATAATATGCAAAATTCTCCCTACACATTAAAGAAAGCTGTGATCAGTGGGAGAAAAAAAAAGTTTTGAGCAATACTGAAATCACTTGTTTTTAGGGAAAATGGGAAACTGATTGAGAGAAGCGATTCGCTTTCATGAATTGGGTGATTGATCAAAAATTACTTTATAATCTTCTGATTTCTATCTCTTTCTATCACTTACTTACATTTGCTACTAAAAATTAGTGGGTAAAAAATTGCAATTGGAAAAATTATGATTCTTTTGGAAAAATCTAATTTGAAAATCAATAAATAGAGCTGGAGAAATGAAAGAAAGAGGGTAGCTAATTTTAACAATCTCTTTTAGGGTAGACAGTGTATTTTATCATTTTAAGATTGTAAAAAAATAAATTGAAATCAAAGAATTCTGTCTTTCTTTAAAAAGCTTACTAAAGTGGCAGAAGGTATATCAGTATGTCCCTTAACAATGACATTGAACCCGATGACTGTTCCTTTATGCACAGAAGAGTGATTTCTCACAACGGCACCGCTACACAGCAGTGAACTCTCGATAATACATCCATCTTCGATAACTACATTATCTTAAATAATGCAACCTTTAATATTCACAGATTTTCCTATTTTGCATCCTTTTCCAATTACTGAAGCTTACACAATCGATGATTCTCCAATAATAGTATCTTCTCCAACACACGAGTTACTACCTACCACAGCTCCATAAGCAATACTAGCTGTTTTACTGATATAAATATTGATATCCTAAACAACAACACTCTATTTTTATAAGCTGAGCATTTTCTTCACAGTGAAAGGATGAACTTTTCTTTGAATAACTGCTTAATTGACTTTATAGTAGAGCCTCGTATCAGCTGCTCTAATTGAGTATTGATTCAATGGCAAGATATAAGAAGATATTTTCTCTTCGTTGATCTCCGCGGTGAGCAGTTCTTTGATGAAATCATCAGTGAAGGAATTGAAAGTGAAATTTTCTTGGAAAGCCTTGAGCACATCCATCGAGCAGATATATACTTGAGTGTCTAATAAATCGTATCTGATAGTCTATCCTTTAGCTGCTCCCTTGGATACTTTAAGTCTCTCGAGATTCAAATTGAAAACTACTTCATTTCTCATATTTTCGACTTGCAGGATATCCCCGTTTGTGGAGTCGATAACATAACCGTAGTCGTCATCCATGATGCTACGCCCACTGTCTATGCAGCTAGCTGTTCGTAATACATCTGTCATGATATTCAAGCTATCTTCACGTTTTTTTGATAAAAAATGACGAATTGCACTTTGCAACTGCATATTCGAGACCATATCTCCGTAAACGAGAACGAAATCACCGTAGACTATCCCCTTGTATTGGACTTCTCTTAAGGCATCACCAACACTTTGAAGATAATAAAAAATAGTAAGCTAAAGGGTTTGTTCCTTCAGGAATAATATTCTGTAAATATTGTGTTTCGTTGAGTTTCTTTTTGTGTGTGTTTCTTACGATTTAGCTTCATGTGCTTGGACAAGAGTGAATTTTAAGACACTTTTTTCCCTTTTCGAGAAATATTCTTCGATTTTTTCAGAATGAGCAGTGTAGACTACGATAACTTCATTGATTTTGTTAGCTTATAGCCATGCGATGGTGTATTCAATGAGAGGTACATTTGCAACGGGAAGCAGACACTAGATAGATGAAAACAAAAAATTATTGTAACCTTTTCTTCAGATTATTAACCAAGTAACTTTTCTTCTTTCCATAATAATTCTCGGTAACCTTTGGAGTCTCAAGAGTGACAGGTGCCATGCGAGTTACGTATGTATCAGCAAGGAGAACAGCTTAGAAATTCTCACGAATCTATACGAAAAAACGCGAATAATTATGATAAAATCAAAATGATACAATTTCTTTTTTTGGACACTGCACAAGGCACACCCAACAAGCATAATATGGTCCTCAAAAGAGATTCAAACCAATATTTATTCTTTACTTCTATTTTTTCCTTATCTTAAGGTTTAGCAGCTTGTTTCTTCATGTCTAGCTATGGTATGGTTTAAAATACTGAATGTGAAAAATATCTAAATTGATTTGTTTTGGCTAACTTTTAATTGCTATTTTTCAAAGAAAATAAGTGGGAGATGATATATCCAAGTAGGTATCTGTAGGATTTCTAATGATTTCCTTAGGAAGAACCTATATCTTATTATCTATTTTTCTTTTAATTTCAACTTAAAAACTATTAATTTTAGTATCAGAAATTAAATAATTTTATGCAAAAAGAGTGAGAAAATCTAATATTAACTCATAGAATTATGAGAAAGGAAGAAACATTCTCTTTATATTAATTGTTCTATCTCAATTATAAAAAATATATAAAAATATTCATTTGCCATTTCCTCAATGGTTAGTTAACACTCCATAAAAAATAATTAATACCTGTATACAAAATGTATTTGATAGATTGTTTTTGTTTGTCCTTGACAATTTGACAATTACTTTTTTTTCATAAAATCTCAAACTCTTTAAAATCCCTATCCATATCGTAGGTAAACATGTGAGGGAAGTGACGTAATTGATTGATATTCACAAAAAGAAGAATCTGCAAAAAGATTTTTAATTTATTGATAAATTAGCTAAAAACTGTGCTTCAATGAGTCTCCCTAATAATCCTTCATACTCGGCTGGCTTCAAGTCGGACTTATGCGGTATGTCCGTGAAGTTCTCCCTCATGGATCCTATGAGATTAGCTGTGAGTGTGGCATCAAATTTCGGCATTGTAGGAAAAGGAAAGTAGATCGTATTGAGAATGTAGCCCAATGGATAAATGACCATAACTAACGCGTTTGATCTTCCAGATTCAGTTCTTGATTGCGCATGGACAGAGCTCAATGAAAATCTATTGATCACCTGCTGCGGCAATGGAATGATTACACTTTGGGGTAACAAAAAGAATTACAGGAAAATAGCATAATTAGTATTTTTCGCTAATCATGTTTGATTTGTTTCTCTCAAAAATAGATTTAGCCAAGAACGCTATGGTCAGCGAAGTGAAAGGCCATTTAAAAGAAGTCAACTGTGGTGAATGCTCATATAAAACTCCAAATATTTTCTTGTCAACAGGAACAGACGGACGCGTCAAAGTCTGGGACTTAAATGTCATGAAATGCATTATTGAGATGCCTGCATGCAACACTTCCTGCCATCAAGCAGCATGGCATCCAGTCAATGATAAGCTCTTCTCAACAGTTGGAGCAGATGGTTCCCTTAAAATCTGGGATCTTTCTTCGTAAGCTAAAAACATTGCTGGAATTAAAGCACATAACAATGAAGCTCTGAGCTGTGATTTCAATAAATACCAGGATATTATTGCTACTTCTTCAGCTGATTAAACGATTAAACTCTGGGATCTTAAGAATCTAAAGACACCAGTGAATATTCTAGGTGGGCATCGCTACCCTGTAAAACGAGTGAAATTCTCTCCCTTCTAGCAGACAGTTTTAGCTTCCGCTTCCTATGACATGAACGTATGCGTTTGGGATACTGCTGATCCAATCCAGCCATTAAAATTCACTCACAATCGTCACACTGAGTTCGTGATGGGGATTGATTTTTCAATTCATAATGAACGGTAGCTTGCATCGACGTCTTGGGATGGCAGAATCCTTGTTTGGGATTTCGATAAGCCACAACCATAAATTTGAGTGGATTTAAATACTTTTTAACATGCATATTAGCATAACTAAAATTGAAAATAAGTGCCTTTCATTAGATTTTCTCTTTGTTTTCTTTTTTAACATAACCAAGAAAAAGAATAATTTAAGTCATTTTAAGCTTTTCTAATATGATCCATAAGTATTAATACTTTCAAAGTTTAGGGAAAACTGCTTTTTCTTTTTAAATGAAAGCACCCAAAGCTTCCGAGATGTCGTTTGTCTAAAGCATCGGTGTATTTAATCTTGCCATGTAGTCTAAGTTTGGTAAGATGATCTTATGACGCTGCTAGTTCAAGATACTCTTGATTGTCCAAATTGCAACTGGGCTTTTTTCAGATATTTTCGTTGCGACTCCCAATAGTTCTTTTCGCATGGATGTTTCGTCTTAAGAGACTTTTGAAACCATCCCTAATTACAGTGCTGTCTCTGCAGTGAATCGATTTCCTGTGAGAACAAGTTCTCTTATAAGACTATCATTTGTGCATGTCACAGGCAATCTCTACAACAATCCCATATCTGCTGCAATACCCACATCAACTTCTTTGAATTCAAAGAACGAAGAATTCGTACAAATTCTGTAATCCCCCGCTAAGGCAAACTCACAGGCTAATCCAAGACAAGCATTGTGGATTCCAATTAGCACTGGAACGTTCAATTCCTCTATAGATGTAACTGTAGCTTAGAGCTCTTTGATGAATTTGTAAATAATAATAGATCTTCTAGATACCTCATCTTGATCGATTTTAAGAGCAAATACAGGGTCTTGTAAATCAATCCCTGAGGAGAAATGCTTTCCATTTCCAGTCATCATTACGCAACGAAGATCAGGACATTGAGAGAGAAATTTCATAGCAGCTGGAATTTCATAGACCATTTTAACATTCATAGCGTTGCCTTAGCGAGGGCGATTTAGCTTGACATGTGCGATATGTGCACCAATAAACTCAATTTCAAGGGTTTCAAAGTTGTTTTCTGTTTTAGTAGGTTCACTCATGAAAAGGATAAGTTTTGATGATATTCTTTTATGTTTTTTTTAAAGGATGAAATTTCTTTATTTTTATTTGTTTTTTTTTAGAGAACAAAAAGGCTTCAATTATTTCATTGGTTTTTATCTTCCTCCTGAATTTCTGAATGAATAAGGTATTCATGACTACGAATTAAGTCAGTGTTTGTAGATTATCTGTCGTCATGATAATTCAAATTAGATTTAATCAATATGATTCTTGTTGTTACTTTAGAATTTTTAAGATAGAAATTTCCAGAAACACACAAACTTTACAATCAACTAAAAAAAAAGTATTTGTAATCTACAAAAGACAATAATTTGTTTGTATTACTTTTTGTAATAACTATGCTCTTAGATACAAATACATCTTTAATTAATATCTGATGTTTAGTTAGGATAGTGATCTTGCAAATGATTATCTTGCAGGGAAATAATATTTTTCTTAAGAAGAATCTCTTCCCTCTAAAGATAAATCTGATTTATGCCCTGTCTTTGCTTCTTTGAACTTCTAAAAAGATGTTTAAAGAGTTGAGTGAGATGATAGAGAATTCATTATGAGCAGTATTTGTGTTTTTACAAACAATAATAGATTACTTATTTTTTGAGTTCCTTGTCTGAAAAACCAAGAAACCTCAATCAGTTTATTAGACATAAATGCATTTTCGAATCTCATATTGCAAGCTTTTAGTTCTCAAAGGCTTTAACAACAGAAACTCGGGTAATTTCTTAATTCCAAAAGCAATAATTGTGTATATATTATGAAAAAACGTTTTGAAAGTTAGAAGAGAGAAGCAGAAAAGGATTTAAAAATAAAAAAAGATACAATAGCAACTCTAATGTGAGTTTCATAAGAAATGGAGTTTACTTTTTCTCTAAAAGTAGTAAGGGATTTTTTGCAGAATCTTCATAACAATTACATATCCATAGCGATGAACCAAGATCCTTAAATTAATTGATCTCAACTGAATTAATATAATAAACAAAACTAAGCGGAAAATGAAATATTCAAACCTATCCGAATTGATCAAATATCTAATTTCTGATAGAAAAGCTAAACAAATTGCGCTAAGATCTGAAGAATTCAAGAAATATGCAGAATAATCGCTTAAAGACAATCAGAGAGATCGCTAATGATTCCAAAGAAGAAGAATCAATCAAGATAATACAAAAGCATATCATATAAAATGGAACTACAATCGTAAATCCCTCATGGGCAAGACCCATCTGACTTCGTGATCACTAAGATCTCTAAACTCTCTCCATTAACAAAATGTCCTTCGATTGTCGTCAGAATCTTGTCCAGGTAAATCAATTCAAGACATAAAGCCGAATCATCATCTTAGGCAGACAACTAGCAGTAAAATACAGTCACCAAACCTGGTTTACATTATGGGTCGCAGTCCTCTTGCACCTTAGAATTAGTGGATGATTCCGAAGAAGTGATCTAACTGTTCTTATATGGTGATGAACAAATTGAAAACTTTGGCAAATAATTCGTAGAACAACATGTCTTTCATCTCTTTAATTTCTCAGTCAAAGCCTATTCTAACGATCTGTTCCCGAAGCAGCACTTCAAACTATCCTTCAATAAAAGCTCATTTATTCTCGAAATCGATACAGAAAACGAGATAGGAGCACCGTTTGCTAATTTAATTCCAAGATTCTTCTTGTCTTATTAGTCATTTGCAGAAATTTTGAAAGAGAATACTCCTACCTTGCAGGCCCAAGCTATCGATACTGCAGGTGTTGTGATTTATGTGAATTACAGTGAGATCGACATAGCAAAAGGAGGAGGTGGTAAACTATATCTCATCCTTCAAGATGCAGATAACTAATAGATTCCAGTGACACTCTGGTCGAATCATGCTCTCTTGTTCTAAAAAACCAAAAAATATCAAATTTTACTTCTGCGAAATATGAGGGCAGCGCTATACTAATTTAAAATTTAATTATCTTCACTTCCTTGCACATAAATCTTTTCCGAACCAGACTGTGAGATTTCTCCGTACTATATGTCCTTAGTCCCAATCAGAGATTCCATCATAAAACGACTAGAAGAGAAAGATAAAGCTGAACAACTTTTTGATAAGAGCAAACCTGCGTAATATGCTTCAAATATCCCACTAAACGCAGCTTTCTCTAATGGAAACCCTACAATTGCGAAGATTAACTATAATAGTGCTTATTAAAATGGAAATATGCCGAAACCATCTGCTAATCTTGGAGAAGTTGAAAAAAAAGCTAAAGAATATCTCTTCAGTGGTCAACTCCTTGAGATGTCTTCCTTCGCGAAGGCTATCTTCAGATCTCTTTCCAGCAGAATTCATTATTATTATTCTTGTCCTCTATGCAAGAAACGTTTGGAAAATGCTTCTGTAGTGTAATGTACCTCTTGCATGAAGGAAATTATTCCTCTTCCGAAGCTGATTTTGTCGATCATCATTGCAGACGAAACAAATTAAATCCTTTGCACTTGCTTTTCAGGTGAAGCTGAATAGCTTCTTGGACTGCCTGCTGCAGAAGTGATTCAAATCGTTTAGAATATCGAAATAACGACAACTGATCCTTCTTAAATTACTCAAAACATTAAAGATGCTTTTTCATCATAATATGAAAGCTGCTTCATCTTCAAGATTTTATCACGACTAGAAGATTTTAATGGGTAAAGGAAAGTAAGCCATAAAATCTAGAAACTCAACAAAGAAGAGAGGGACGTACCCTTTTAGAGTTCAGCTGTTTCGGGAGATTAAGAGGAAGATTATTCTTCTTAGCCAACAGATAAACCTGAGAACAATTATCCCCTTTCACAATAAAATAATCGGATTCCAGATTGAAGAGAAAAGTGCTATTGAACTCATTGTAAGAATTAATTATCTGAATTTTTGCTAACTTTTTTTTAATTTGGTTCATTAAAAATAAAAGTATTTTTCTTTGTTTTTGAATAGTGTTATCAATGAAAACATTGCCTTATTTTGTATTATTTAAAGTCTTAAAAGTTTTGAAGATTAGGGATGATGATCTGGTTGCTATTTGATCTTAAACAAAAAATAATCGAAATCGAACTTATTGTTTTGTTTAAGAGTTAATCACAAGTCCAATAAATCAAATTACATTATTTATCTCAAACTAATCATATTCAGCATAATATCACCTATTTCTATTTCTATAAAATAATAGAAGAATCGCATTGAAAACGTAGATGAAAAGTAGCATTTTTGAACTGATCTCATAGCATTTTAATAAATATAAGTATTGTTTTAAAGCTCACTATGAGATTTAATAATGACTTTAATCATTTTTCAGATAGATTGCATTTTAGTTAGACTCATTTGAGGTTTTTTAAAATATGTTTCATCAATTGCAAAACCAAATTTGCAAGAATAGCTAATTTAACAAATAAGAATGATATTCAATAACACACATAATGAAATTAGTTTTCCTATTTTTAAAAATGTCTTTTGGTGGTTTAATAATCAATATTTATTGGATAACTTAATAGTAATTAAAGAATAGAGAATGATAAAGAGTTCTAAATGGCTTCATTTTTAAGATCTAACGAAATCAATCAAAGTTACTGTTGATATGAGAAATTATTCTGTATTTATTAGAATAAAATAATGCCTGAATAATTAAAATACTTCCTACCGAAAAGATTTTGGAAGTGAATAAAAATGGTATTTCTTTTTAGATGAAAATGATTGCAATAGTTGAATTTATTATTGATTCTAAATCTACAAAGATTACTCCTATTGATAGTATTTAGACTATGCATTTAGTTAAGATCTCAAGAAATTAATAATAAAAATACAATACACAAATATTACTAACAGATATTCTTTTTTTTTAAAAGAAAAATAAATATGATTTCAAATCTTTCATTTAAGACCCATTTGAAACAATTCCTTAGAACAAATGCTTTCCTGCAAAGTTGAAGTATCTTCCATGTCCTTTCAAAGAGCTATCTTAGAACTCGCTTTTAATCTATCCATACAATGTTAGAATATATAAATAAAAAATTAATCATTTCGTTCTTACATTTCCCACCCTTTTCCCCATTTTTTACTCGCTTTCAAATCTGTCTCCATTTCTCCAGAAGTACTTACCTTTTCAATCATCAAACATCATTAGAATCAATACATCTTAAGTAAATCACTTCTTTCTTACTTGACCATGATACTTGCCATCTTTTCACTCGTCTTCGTATCTGTCTCATTCCCAGAAAACTTACCTAAAGAATCATCAAGTAATGTTAGAATCAATAAATGGAAAAGTAAATCACTTCTTTCTTACCTTGGCCATGCTTTTTGCCATCTTTCCACTCACCTTCATATCTGTCCCCATTTTTCTCCAACATTTTACCTATTGAATCATCAAGCAATATTAGAATCAGTCAATCTTAAAGCAAATCACTACTTTCTTACCTTGACCATGCTGTTTGCCATCTTTCCATTCGCCTTCATATCTGTCTCCATCATCCCAGAAAAACTTACCTGCGAAACATATAATAAAAAAAAGAAGCATACAATAATAAATAGCTATTACAAACCTTATCCATTTGATTTGTTATTCTTGATCTATCCTTCATAGCATCCATCACAATACTCAATTGTTGGAGCACTATTTTTAAAAAAAACAGCAGATGAAAGATATTGTAGTAATAATTAATCTAAAATACAAGAAGATAGCATTTGTTATTAACAAACATCCTCAAAAGGAATAGGTTTATCAATTCAAACAAATGAATTCTTCCTAAAAAGACATGATTTTTCAATTAACCTATTCATTTTTCTCTTCTTTTCATGTATTTTATCATTTATCTTGCTCCCGTCTCTTGCATTATTTCAACCAATAGCACTGCTCTATTTGTATGTTTGCTATTTCGGTCAACAAATATCGCAATTATGTCTACCAAAAAAGCAAGGGGGAAAAAATGCTACTTACACTAAAGCTGTGGGAAGAGGAATAGTTGGAGGAAGGTTTTATTGACGTATTTTCTGGAGTCCCAAGATAACATATTCCGGTGAAGAACGATTTTTGGGAGAAGGTGACATCATTTAATATGAAAGCTCCAATTAATCGTATTACTATCCATGAACAATGTTTACTTTTGGTTAATTATCTCTCAAAAGCAATTATCTTTAAACCTATTCTTTTTTAATTAATCTTTTGATTTGTTGGTTGCAGATTCGAAACTAGCTAGCTTGAAGTGAGGGAGGGATTATTAGATCTTTCTAAAAAAAAAACGAGAAACAGAGAGAATAGAGAAGGTAATTTTTGTGAAATACAGAAAACAGAGAAACTTAACAATCAAAGAGAAGATCAAATTTAGCTTTTAGTTCTCAATTATCCCTTTTTATTAAAATAATTAAAGTACAAAAGGAAAGGAAGAAAAACCAAAAATAAGTAAAAGAAGAGGAATACTAGAGGATGTATTTGTGGGAGGAGAAACTAAAATAATTTGTT
>Ga0302285_10001966_pt1 | contig 11487 bp, 9 predicted proteins | sample III_Fen_E2_2_FD_200455 | JGI IMG/M metagenome (GOLD analysis project Ga0302285, IMG submission 200455) | Peat permafrost microbial communities from Stordalen Mire near Abisko, Sweden - III_Fen_E2_2 | ecosystem: Environmental > Terrestrial > Soil > Wetlands > Permafrost | place: Sweden: Abisko...
TGCGTTTTAGTCTTATGCTTGCAAACGAATTCAACAAGTATTTTCTATTTGTCTGCTGTGATTCTTGGTATAAACAAGATCATAGCATCATATCGATTCTTCTCTTTGGCGTAGAAAGTCAGAAATGTTTAAGAGAAACACTTTCCTGGGTTTAACATAACAAAATTTTATGAAGCTGCGATTTAATTGGAGTTTGTAGGGTTCTCGGAACTTCTCAATATCATTAGTCCGTATAATGTTACGAAAATACCGAAAAACGCATTCACTAAATTTCTTATGCCGTAAATCAGTGGGCAGTCGATGAATCAAAGGATATATTATTAGCTGTTGAGGATCACATGTGAAGATATCCCGTAGATATTCTTGTAGCTAGCGTATCTCAGTGGGCAATCGAATGTGTTGGTAAGAAAAAAAGAGAAAGAGGATATTAGGTTTGTGAGAATCAAGCAACGAATTTAATAGATTTCTTGTTTTTAAATTAATTAAATGAGTTAAAAATGTTTATTGTTTTTTACCCCTTTTTAAGGCATACATTTCTCTTTGCATGAGTGTGATGAGTTTCACTTTCGCTGTCTTCAAAATCATGAGCATTCGTCCATCGATCATATCTTAGTTGGACTTTGACGAATTGAAAATTCAAAAGCAAAGAGATCACGTTGTAGTCCTGGCTTAGTTCGAGAAAAACGAATACGAAATGCTCAGTGAAATCATGAAATTGCATTCCCCGCCAGCGTCACTCTTGACTTCATAGCAAAACAAGTAATCCTCGCATTCAAACATACTTCAATGAATGAGAAAAGAAGATAGTATAGAAAGCAGATTTTAACTGCAAAAATTGTAAAATAATGATTGTTTTAGTGAAGATGAACTTTGTACCCAATTTCTTGTGAATTCGTTTTGTGTAGTTTTATTCTTTTTCAAAATACAATTATGGTCATATTACTTTTATATTGATTTCACTCATTTTGTTTATGTGATCCATAATCTAACATAAATCTGATTGTATTTAGTCCCTTTAATGGTTTCATTCATAGTCCTTCACCTTAACTAATCAAAGAATAATGTGGTTTAAACTAATTCTTCTACCTAATCTTAATCTGGAGAGGGTTTGTGTTGTTCTTTTTGATGAAATGTCTATTTTTCTCTTTAGGCAAATAAAAACATCATAGCTAAACAATTCTTTAGAAAATGTTTCAGATAAATCAATCCTCAGATACTTGTGGGTTGCCTTTAATGATTAAAATCTCTTAGTAAAAATATTCAAGTTTCCTCTACAGGAAGTTCAGCTAGGATATCAAGTTAAAGACATTGCAATCGAGACTAATTTAAACATCATAATAAAGGTACCCAATGTATGGTTTTAACTCATTAGGATTGTTTCTTTGTAATTTGCATGTCAATCTAACAAATTTAAGAATATTTCAAAACAAAACTCCATTCTTTATTTTATTAATTTTGAACAACAAAAACAAACATAAATTGAGTTGCATTCAATAATTTTTTTCCTCTTTTTCTCTGATTTCCATGTTCTTCAGCTCCACAATCGAGAGAATTATGTATGATCCCACAATATCGATGATTCCCTCCACACTAGAGAACGCTCTCTTGAAGAAGAAAATATATGTCTAATATCCCATTCCAAATCCCACGAGATTCGTGAACTAAAGCCAAATGCTGTAAATGCCTGCAACAAAGCAGCAGAAGTACTTCCAATAGTGGTTTTATGTATATTTGTTAAACTTTGGCTTCTGAACGTAACTCTTCACGAGGATTTCAGGCACCAAACATAAGCAAATTCCCCATGCCCATACCATCAGATTAATATTGAGATCATGCCATATTGCCACGAAAGTGAACACGACCCAGATGTTCCATTGCTTAGTTTTAGAACCACCACAAGGGAGATAGACATATCTAAAGAAGATTAAAATTAAAAATGTCAAACAAAGTTAAATAGGGTAAGTTATTTATTAAATAATTAAAATAAATGAAAGTTTTCCACCAATTTATCTTGAATACCCACAATAATTAAAGCATTAAAGTTTGATTCAGAAATAGATAAAATTTTCAATGTAAAATTCCTATGGCAGTAAAAATTTAATTAATTATTTTAAAAAATTGGAATCTGCTAAAGTGCTGACAAAAAAAAATGCCAATTAATAGAACGAAACTTAATAACCATAATCCAAGTTACAGCTGGGAAAATAACCCAAATTATTTAAAGCAAAATTGTTTGTTTTTTCCTTTTCCTTCTTTAAAAATTAGTGGATAATTTAAAAAATTTATTCATTTTTTCTTTCAAAAATTAATTTTACCTAATCAGCCACTAGTTGAATCCTCTGTGCCAAGATCTCCAGAATCCCTCAAAATTGTAGTTGTTAAAAACACATCTGTTCATGTTTTCGGGTACTTCCATGTCATCCCACAGTGCCCAGCAACGGGAATATTTCCATAAGCAATTGAACTTCATCCAGAGGATAACAAGGGTGTTGGCGACTAATAATTTTAAAACAAAAATGTATGAGAATTATTTATTAATTTTAAAAAAGTTGTTAAGTACCGCATTAGAGTCCATCCTTTTGTCCAAGTGATTTCCAGATGTGTTCATTCTACGGTCTGGTGATTAATGCAAATCCGAAGTTGATGTGGTTCCAAAGGAGGAATACCGCAAAGACAATGACAGTTCGAAGTGTGTAGCTAAGTTTAGTTTTTAGGCTATTTGTGTTCATAGGTGATTTTAATTAGCTCAAGAAAGCGTTGAATGTAATGGGAGGACCAGTGATTAAAATAGGCACATATAGGATATATGTAAAGAAGTTTAGCAAGTTGTACTCGAAGATAGGATGGAACTATTCGTATCTTTCCTTGAGGCATTCGCATGTTGATGAGCATTCTTCACATCTACTTAAATGCTTTTCTTTTGACATGTGTCTAAACTTCATATGAGCCCAGTACTTTTAATAGAAAAAAATTAATAAAAAAATGAAAAAAAATATTAAAGTTCTGTTGTTAGTAAGGGCTTTGAGGGAGAAGAAAAAAATCATTTTAAAAAAATAATTGCTGTTGCTATTGTTGCTTACCTTATCCATACCGAAAGAGATGATTCTGAGCATAGACATATTGTAGATCACATTCCACTGGAGCATAGCATCATTTCTAGTATCTTGGATGAATTAGAGAGCATCGCAATGGAAGAATTTAACTAGGTCATATCCATGATTCAATTCATTTGAGAACAGCAAGAAGATATTGAATCCCCATAGGATAAATGGAAACGCCTTTGACTTATAAAGAGTTGAGACTATTGTGAAGTTGATCAATGTGAAGAATAGCCAAAATAAGAATCCTCCTCTGAATAAATAGAGGTACATACTAGCACCAAAAACGATATTGAAGACTTTTATGAGAGTTGAACTCTTCGCCATGGTCTTGATCAATTTCGAGATCACCAAGAAGGCAATGCTAACTGGGAGGAGCATATCCATGTTCGTGATAAACGAATTCCACTAGGGATCGGATACATCCCAATTGAGACCAAGAGAGTTCTTGGTAACTCCATCAATTCCCATTTTAGCATGGAGTTCTTGGGTTGTGAAGGAGAAACTCACAAGCCAATAGGAGAGCAGGGCACATGCAGCTAGGACAACAATATTTTCATATTTGTTCAAGAAGAAATAGTTGATTTTCTTGGGCTCCTTTTCTGCTTTCGCATTGGAATCTTGAATCGTAACACTAGTCCTTGATGTGTCTGTAGACTCAGATACTTTATTGTATTCTTTTAATTGAATTTCTTCTTCTTTCTCTGTGTGTCGCTTCATCTGTCTGAAACTTAATTATTTTTCACTTTTCTTGACTTAATTTGTTTTTTTTTGAGATTTTTCAAATAATAACGCTAAATTTTGATCCCGAACCCCGATTTTTATATGGGAGTACAAAAAAATTTTGTTCTATGAGGCATTTCTCCTAAATCACAATAGTGACTCTTATTTAATAATAGGCTGGCTTTTTTCTGTCCAAATCTAATGACATAATAACCCACTTGCTCTTTTTGGGGAAAAATTAATTATTTTTGAGATGAGAAAGAGGGATATTTCAAATTATTTGTAAGGATGAAGTATGCGAAGAAGAAAATGATGTTTTTTTGTGAGATTATTATAAAAAAAATCGTCTTTCAAGTATTGTATTTTTGTGTTAAACACAGGGGATTTTTTGTGTTTCTTGGTATGAAATCATATTAATTTCTTATCATTTTTTTTTGTTTATTTTTCATAGCTTATCAAGCTATCTCTCTTGCTATCCTTTCTTCATCCACAATTAAGCTCTTTCTTAGTTAATAGTCAATTCGAAATTAAACCAGGTTTCTGATTCTCTTCTAGAAGGTTGTAAAAAAATGCGTCAGCAAGACTTCTTTTTTCAATTTATTAGGAGATTTGAATCTTTTTTGTTAGGAGTATTATTTTATTTAAAAATACTGTTGCCATTTTACTCATATTTACTTACTTTTTGGGTCTAAAAAAAATATTTTTGTACGATCACTTTGTGCCTTGAAAGATGCTGGCCTCACTCATTTATATCCTTACTTTCTATCCTAAAACCTTCTTAAAGTCATCACTTACATAATTTAACTTTACCCAATTTTCCAATTATCATAGACAAAATATCCCATTTCTCCACAGCAGACGTATGATGGTGATACATGCTATTTTCAAAAAAATGTTTGAAACTCCACCTTGCAATAGAAAACAGTTTCAGTCTCAAATAAAAATCCAAAATAATAATATTCTTATTTATCAATTGAGAAATGCATATGCGTCTTTAAACAATTTTTATGCAGAAAAAGACGCAAAGACATAGACATCAGGGCTTAATTATTCATGCAAGCTAATTTTGAAAGATAATTTGAAATTAAAATCTATCCACAAGCTTGACAAACTCTCCTTACAAAAAATTAAATGGTAATCTTTGCAGCTAATTTTACAAAAAGTCAAATCACTTGAAACTTACAAAATAATCCTCTTAATTTCTTGTGGAAATTATTGCAGCAAATGAATTCAAGAAATGATTATCTGTAATAGTTAGCTATTAGCAAAAAATCAGCAGTTAAAGAAAGTTACAGAGTGACTGTAAGAAGAAAGAAAAATGAGGTTTGAAGTTTAAATAAAAAGCGAGGAAGCGAAAGGGGAGTGGCTCTAATGAAGTTAATTACTCAAAAAGAATATTTTATTCTATTCTAGAAGAAGCAATTAAACGAATTTAGTTTTTTTCACTCAAAACAAGAGGATTTTAAGAATTTAAGAGGGGAGGAATCTAAAAAGTAAATTAAAACAGCTGGTGGTTGAAATTTACCTAAAGAAAAAGCGAATATGAAGAGATTTGGTTAGCCATTTTCGTTTCTATCCATCTCCTGATCAAGGATTTCCTATTAGTTTTAACAACGCAGGTAAGTCCGTTTAAGATTTAAGTCAATTTAGTAAATTAGGGATTTTTGCAATAAATACAGCAAAATAATGAAGGAAGAGATAAAGAATATAATGCATATGATGATTGAGTTATTATCCTTTTTTAATATGTTAAGCTTTGATATGAAAAAGTTATCAAATAAAGCATTAAAAATGAAGAAAACACATAAATGACGTTTTTGAAAAAAACTTTTATTTTTACATGAGAATTTTTTTGAAAAAATTTTCTAAAAAAGATAAATGTTTTGAGCGACATGCAATAAATGAATAGCGCCTTTAGAAGGATTTTAATTTTTGGATATTATGATTACTTTAAAGGAAATCAAAATATTAATTTTTCATAGATTTTGGGGAGTTTTGGAGGGCATTAGATCTCAGAAATTTTTATTGTCTTTTTCTCTAATATCCATTTGCTTAAGGGCCACAAGAGAGAGGACGATTAACGATCCTAGCATATCTAACACTCCTTCAGTGCTGGAGAAAGCAATTTTCAAGAAGAAAATCAATGTCTAATATCCAGTTCCAAATCCAACAAGGTTTGTGAATTGAAGCCAAATATTGTAAACTCCACTTGCCAACGCGCAAACATACTTCCAATAAATAGTCTAAGTGTATTTATTAAACTTTGGTTTTTGGACATAATTCTTCACAAAGATTTCTGGTACCAAGCATAAGCATATTCCCCAAGCCCAGAATAGAAGGTTCAAATTCAAATCATGCCATATTGCAACATATGTAAATACGACCCAAATATTCCATTACTTTGTCTTGGATCCGCCACAAGGAAGATAGATGTATCTTTTTAAGAAAGAAAACAAAATTAAGATTTTAGAAAGATTAATTTTTAATAAATGCTTTACCTAATAATCCATTAGTTGAATCCTCTGTGCCAAGCTCTCCAGAATCCCTCGAAATTATAGTTATTGAAGACACATCTGTTCATGTTTTCAGGTACTTCCATGTCATCCCACAATGCCCAGCAGCGAGAATATTTCCATAAACAATTGAACTTCATCCAGATGATTACGAGAGTGTTGACAACTAAAAGAGACAAATAATGTATTAAGAAATAGCATCTAAAGACTTGTAAAGAATAGTTAGATTTTTGAAAATAAATCAAGAACTAATTAAAAAAATTGATTACCACAAATAAGGAGATCTTTTTATCCAAGAGTTTTCCAAATATGCTCATTAGCTATCCTTGTACTTAGTGCAAATCCGAAATTTATGTGATTCCAGAGAAGGAAAACAGCGAAGACCATAGCAGTGCGGAGAGTATACATGATTTTATCTCTTAAGTTATGTGAGGTCTATGGAACTTTCAATTGACTTAAAAACGCGTTGAATGTAATGGGTGGACCAGTAATCAACACAGGAATGTAGAGGATGTATGTCAAGAAATTCACTAAATTGTACTCAGCAACTTCATGGAACTACTCTTGTCTTTCCTTGAGACATTCGCATGTTTTCGAGCAATCTGTGCATCTGCTTAAGTGCTTTTCTTTAGACATCTGTCTGAACTTCAAATTCGCCCAGTACTAATAATTATTTTAAATAAATGAGTCAGTTAAACAGATTAATTTCTCAAAGTAAAATAAGAAATAGTTATGCTTTTCAAATGTCAATGATGTAATATTTACCTTATCCATTCCGAAAGAGATGATTCTAAGCATGGACATATTGTAAACCACCTACCACTACACAATAGAGTCTCTCCTGGTGTCTTCTAAGAATTAGAGACCTTCGCAATGGAAAAACTTAACTAGATTGTATCCATGGTTGAGTTCATTCGAAAAGAGCAAGAATAAATTGAATCCCCATAGGATAAATGGAAACGCCTTCGATTTATAGAGAGTTGAAACTATTGTGAAGTTGACTAAAGTGAAGAATAGCCAAAAGGTGATACCTCCTCTGAATAAGTAGATGTACATAAAAGCTCCCATGAGAATGTTAAACGCTTTGAGAATCATTTCATTCTTAAGTTTTGTCTTTATCAAATTCGATACCAACAAGAACCCAACGCTCGCAGGAAATAGCAAATCTAGATTCGTGATGAAAGAGTGCCATTGTGAATCTGACACATCCCAACTTAACCCGAGTGCATTCTTCGACACACCATCAATTGTGAATTTTGCATGCAATTCTTGTGTCGTAAAAGAGAAGCTCACGAACCAATATGATAGCAATGCGCATCCTCCAAGTGACAACCAGTTTTCATATCTATTCAATAAGAAATAGTTAACCTTTTTAGATGTGTCCTTTTCCTAAAGACTGCTGGAATCTTTGCTGGGGATGCTCTCCTTGACTCCTTATGAAGGCTAACCTACTTTGATATCGGCTAACGACTGTTTCTCCTCTATTTCCTTGGAGCGTTTTACGATTTGAGACATGTTTAAATAGGGCTTTTGACTCCAATTATTTAAATTTTTGTTGTATTCCCTTGCTAATTTAATGATTATTATAACTTCCTATCTCCCTCCCCTGTATTTAAACCAAATAATTTCAGGCGAAATTATCTCCCAAGAGCAAATTCTTTGTACTTATCATTTGCAGACTTTTACACTTTTTCAAAAAACTTGCTACATTGGATGGATATTGAAACAGGTAAAAAATCTATTTTCAGATTTAAAACTGACATCAGACAAATTGTAGGATCCAAGTAAAAAAACTGAAAACCTCATTTTGACTTTATTTTTTCTGTCTAGACTGAAATATTTGCGCAGTTTAAGAAATTTTTTCATGCAGGAAAAAAACCATGAATGGTCTGAGAGTCTTGTTTTTTGACTCCTTCATTTTGGTTCATTTGCTAGTGATATCTAGTGACTCGTTGGTCACGACTTCCAGTTATTATATTTAGACTGTATTCTCGCACTATCAATTTCATCCCAAGTTTTACGCAGATTAATCTGGTTTGTCTACGTCACGACAGAAAATTCAAAATGAAGTCTCTTTTTTCTTTCTTCTCTTTTTTTTATTTTAGAAAAAAAAAATGCTAATTTTTTCAGAAACTCTTCATCGCAGCTGTAAAAGCAAGTGTCGTTTACTGATTTATGAGATATTTTAGTCAATAAGATAAAGGATAAGTAGTATTTAGGAGTATTTTCAAAAAAAAGCTAAAAAGCATACACTTTTGATATCATCAGATTACGTACTATTTTTATTCATACTGTAAAAAATTGTATTCACTAAACATAAGAATATTATTATGATGCAGATAAGTACTATTGGGAGGAAAAATGCTTTTTGGAGGGATTGCCAATCGACATTTAATGCTGTTGTTGAATTTGAAATGGTGGTTCTAGATGTAAAATTACATTGAATAATTGTTCTATGAATTTTATGATTATCTTGATAGATATTATGAAGAAATACTCTTTTCAATGATCTCTCTATTGTCCTTTTTCTTCTAACAAAAGCGTTTCAGCCATAATAGAATAGTATTTTTGGTAAAAAAATGAAATTGAACAATTTATTTTCAAACAAAACTTTGGAATTAGTTCAATTCAAAAACGCCAAATAAGAATATATCAGAACATTTTGTTTAGATAAAACAAATTAAGTTTTATTCCTTGCAAGCATCAGTTTGAATATATAAAAGATTAGAAATTTATCAATAAAATAGAAGAAAAATCATATGATTTCAATTTGGCTCAATAATTTTTATTATCTCTCTCTCTTAATTCAAAAAGCTTCAGGCACAGCAAAGAAAGGATTAAGAGTGAACCTAGAATATCGATGACACCTTCAAGACTTGAGAAGGCTTTTTAGATGAAAAATAAGAATGTCTAGTATCCCATTCCGAATCCAATGGTATTTGTGAATTGAAGCCACATGTTGTAAAATCCACCAGCTACAGCGCAGATGTATTTCCAATAATGAGTCTAAGTGTACTTGTTGAACTTTGGCTTTTTGACATAATTCTTTACGAAGATTTCAGGCGCTAAGCATAAGCATATGCCCCAAGCCCAAAGGAGAAGGTTTAGATTTAAATCGTGCCAAATTGCAACATATGTAAATACCACCCAAATATTCCACATTCTTGTTTTGGAACCGCCACAAGGGAGATAAATGTACCTATGGAAAAAAAGGCTAAATAGATTTTCTTAAGGTGTTTTTATTTTACCTAATGAGCCACTAGTTGAAACCTCTGTGCCAAGCTCTCCAGAATTCTTCGAAATTGTAACTGTTAAAGACGCATCTGTTCATATTTTCTGGTACTTCCATGTCATCCCACAGCGCCCAGCAACGGGAATATTTCCACAAGCAATTGAATTTCATCCATAGGATAACCAATGTATTGACGACTGTAAATTCAAAAATATTAAGAAAAGATTCATAAAACACAAGTTGTTTATCCTCAATCTATTTTTACCGCAACAAAGAAGATCTTTTTATCCTAGAGATTTCCAAATATATTCGTTGGAAGGTTTAGAAATCAATGCAAATCCGAAGTTTATGTGATTCCAGAGAAGGAAAACAGCAAAGACCATTACAGTGCGGAGAGTATACATGATTTTATCTTTTAAATTATGTGAATTCTGAGGAACTTTCAGCTGACTTAAAAAGGCGTTGAATGTAATGGGTGGACCAGTAATCAGCACAGGCATGTATAAAATGTATGTCAAGAAGTTCATCAGATTGTATTCAGCAACTTCATGGTACTGCTATTATCTTTCCTTGAGGCATTCACATGTCTTGGAGCACTCTGTACACTTGGCTAAATGTTTATCTTTTGCTATTTGTCTGTACTACAAGTTCGCCCAGTACTATTACCATTTCAAAAATGAAATAAATTATAAATGAGTTTTTCTTTACTAAAAGCTATTTCAAAAAAGATACAATTTGTTATTAATTTCAAAATCATCTAACCTTATCCATTCCGAAGGAGATGATTCTAAGCATAGTCATATTGTAGACAACATTCCATTACACAACAGCCTCGCTTCTTGAGTTTTCCAGGAACTCTAAGCCCTCGCAGTGGAAAAATTTAACTAGATTGTATCCATGATTAAGTTCATTCGAAAACAGCAAGAAGATATTGAATCCCCATAGGACAAATGGAAACAATTTCGACCTAAAAAGCGTCAAGATTATCAAGTAATTTATGAAAGTCAAAAACGCCCAGAAGATGAATCCGCCTCTAAACAAATAGATGAACATGCCAGCTCCCATAGAAATGTTGAAAATCCTTATGAGGATCTAGCTTTTTGTAGTTTTGATCAATTTAGAGATGGACAAAAACAGCAAACTGCAGGGAAACAGCAAATGCAGATTAGTGATGTAAGAATGCCACTAAATATCAGATGTATCCCAGTTAAGCCCAAAAGAATTTTTGGTAACTCCATTGATTGGAGTTTTCTCATGGAGTTCCATTGTAGTGAAGGAGAAGCTCACAAGGAGATAAGACAAAACTGCACATCCTCCAACAGCAATCATGTTCTCCCATTTATTCAGCATGAAGTAGTTTATTTTTTTGGAATCGTCTTCTTCCTTTTCATTTAAACTAAATGTTCTATTCGCTTTTGGTTCTTTCATGTCTTAGGACAAAGTATCTGACGAATTCGTTTGAATGTCAGATAAAGGAATTTCTTCATCGTTGTGCTAAGAGCGCTTGACAGAATTAGACATTTCTTTGTTACTTTTTCTCTCCTGAAAGTTTATTATTTTCCTTTTTAATAATAGCTTCAAAAATGTTAGAGCTAAATTACAGCTTTTAAAAATATGTTTTGTGGTTTATTTTTAAAAAGGAAATTCAATAGGCACATCTAATGCAATTTTAATTCTGAAAATCCATGCATATGTGACGCGCTTCAATTGACGACTAAGGATGGGAAGATAAAGTTTGAAATTGGAAAGATTATTACTTTTTTAAATTCCAAAGAAATTTAATTATTTAGATTTTTGTTGAAGTTGATTTTGAATGATAAGAAGTGCTACTAAAGATCAAAAACAGGAGTGTTTTGAAGGGGGGGAAGAATTAGATTTTTAAATTTTGTAGTACTTACAAAAAAAAATCAAAGCAAATTCA
>Ga0302285_10001973_pt1 | contig 11473 bp, 12 predicted proteins | sample III_Fen_E2_2_FD_200455 | JGI IMG/M metagenome (GOLD analysis project Ga0302285, IMG submission 200455) | Peat permafrost microbial communities from Stordalen Mire near Abisko, Sweden - III_Fen_E2_2 | ecosystem: Environmental > Terrestrial > Soil > Wetlands > Permafrost | place: Sweden: Abisko...
CTTTTGTGTTATTTTGTTCGCGAAACAATCAATTAAGTATTAAGTTTCCTAACAGCTCTGTTAATCAATGGGGAATTTTGGATTTTCTTAGATTTCATATCCCAAAGGGATCTTTCACTAGCTTTGCATTTCCCAATTTCATGAATTATCGCAGTTTAATGAAGAAATATTAATTTATTATTAAAAACTAATAATTTATGAATCTAAAGCAGTTTATTCGTTAGTTAGATACCAATGAAATTAACTAATTCCTCCGCAAATAATTAATAATAATAAATAAGATAAACAGATAGAATATCCCTGTCCATTATCTCAAAGGAAATCAACAAAGAAGAAGAAGAAGAAATAGTATGCCAGAAATATGTTGAATACATAATAGTTTTTGCACTTCCCGCTTTACACAGAAACCGTAGTTTTTAAATGTTGTTCGTTAGTTGTTTAATCCATCTGAATGAACTGAAATCTAAGAGGTGGCATCATAACTTTGTAAATATATGCTGAAAAGAATATTTTACTTATGATATAAAGTAGCGATGGAATGCTAAGACATCCAAGCTAGCTTAGATTAATTCATTAGAAAAAGATAAACACGCTGCTATTCTATTTCTTCAGTCCCAAACCTCATCTAGACAACAATTAGTTACTTAAAGAAACTAAGAAGCAAATTATTTACATATTTATCACTTTTTTCTGTATGAAAATGGACTTCGTTATTTTGTTTCTCTTTGAACAAATGATTTAACCTTTTCTCTTTTTTTATCTCCGAGACCTCTTAAATTTTCAATAAATACATGATTCCCTTAGAATTTTCTTCTGTGAAACTAGAAATATCTATGGAATTACTATTGTTGCAGCTGCTTGTTGTTATGTTCTTTGAAATACAGAAAAAGATACGAAAGAAGCCAATTCGTTATGAAAAAAGAAGAATACAATCCAATCAAGAAATAATAATATGTTTTATGAATTCATAACTCAACGAAAACAACAATAAAATTCAAAGACATGCTACTTAAGTCTACACCTGAGGTATTGATTCAAGAAAAACTACAAAACAATATAGAATTTCAAGCATTTTTGCAAAATATGCAGATTATTATTCTACTGTTAAATTTCCTTCCTTGATACCCCCCCCCCTTCCATAATAATTTTTCTTAGTAAAAAATATTAACAATTTTAAAATGATTTGTTAAGGATATTTAATGTTTTTCTTTTAAGTCTATAAAGAGCAATTTCTTGATGATATTTGCAGTTCGTTTCTATCGAATACTATAGAATACTTAGAATGAAATTTCATACAATTATGAATGCTTTTTGAATCAAAAAATTTTCAATTATTAGAAATCAATCTCTTTATTGTTATCAATTTTTTAAAAAGCAAAGGATTGCAATAGACAAAGTGATAGATTTTTGAGCGAGTTTTTCAAAAATGCTCTTGTTTGGCAGAATAAAGTAAATAAATAGAGGTTTCTATGTCAGGGATGGCTTTATTATTTTGCTTTTTAGAACTCTTCTCCTTGGATGTCTAAGAAGATTACGATGCTGATGAAGCAATCAATTTAGATAACATGAATGACAGGAAATAAGCACAAGGGAATTAATAAATTGATTCTGAAAAGAAAAAAACAATTAAAACTAAAACTAAACTGGCTAAAAAGCAAGAACAAAATGAACGACAACGACGATCAATTTAACAACAGAATGGATGACTTCTCATCTATTGTTCGTAATTCTAACTATCTAGACTTTTGAACCATTGACTAATCGATTTTTCTATCCACTTAGACGTGCACGTGCAACAAAGAAGAGGCAGAAAATGTTTTACTACTATTGCTGGTATCCCTGCAGAATTTGACTACGAGAAGATCATGAAATATTGGAAAAAGGTGAATATAATAATCTTATTAAACTCATCGTTTTTGAAGGATTTTAATAATAATATGAATTCAATTTTGTCAGTGGTTGAACTGTAACGGGACTATCGTAGATGAAGATGGTGTGAGAGTAATTAAGCTCAACGGAGATCACAGATAGCAGATCCAGTAATTCCTCAGTGAGGAAGGCATCGCAGGAGCAGACAATATTAGAATTCACGGTGTTTGATTTAAACCGATATTAACGAGCGATCGATAGAATTGTACTCGCTGCTCTGGCAGGACCTGCAGTAGCAGCATTAGTTTTAGCATCAATCAATCAGCTCTAGGTTTTAATTCTTTTCATACATAATTTAAATATGTTCTATTCCCAAACATGTAATTCACCTTTCTGTAGTAATTAACATACATATATTGCTTTTTGTTTTGTGTGTGTATGTTTTTATATTATGCGCTGTTTCAGGCTATGAAGCAAAATGAAATTGATTTGACTATTAAGATAATTAAATTGAATATTTTTTAGAGAGAAAAAGAGGGGAGGAAATTTGGGTATTTCTTTAGTCATTCAAAAATATCTCTTGAGCGGAATAGTGATTTCCATTAAATTTTCTTGAGTTTTTTATTTAATAATTCATAAAAACAAAGGAAATAATTAAGCCAAAAAAAATGCGAAATTTAAACAAAAATAGTATCATGACTTTCCCTAATAATATTGCTTATTTTTTTGCAAATTCAAAAATATTTAAAATAACTTTTTAAAGAAAAAGACATTCAACATGAAGGAAACTAGTTTAAATTAAGAGAATATGTTTTATTATTTAGTTATCTTTAACTTGTTAAATTGTTGAACTGTGAGGAAAAGCTAACAAGCAAAATAATTACTTCATTTTTGGACAAGAACATCCAGAAAAACAAGAGCTTTTCAACTTTGAAGTTTCAAAATATTTCATTCAATAAGCTATTTGGGGATTGTATTATTAATAGCAATCTAGGAGGCTGAACTAAAGACTTGGGGAAGAAATAAACAAATTTATCATAATGATGAAACTAAGGAAAAGTAAAAATCAAATGGAATCATGGGTGGGGAAGAGGGGTATTCAAGAAATTATTAACGGCCAAGGTTTATTTTTGAGAATGCATTCATATCTGATTTCAAAATAATTAATAAAGGAAAAAATTTAAATTGATTAACTACTACTACGCAGCGTTGCTTGTTGATTTGGAGCTAGTTTGTTCTTAAGTTTTTCATGGAAGAATCAGTTTTTTTAGCAATGAACGGTTGCATTATGTGCTTATCTGGTGAAATACATCTGCCACAAACAGCTACACTCCAAGCTCAAATCCAACTGCAACGATGACAAGAAGTTTAGAAAAAGTATTTCACTTCTGCAAAAATTGAATAAAACAATACAAATAAAGTCATAATTTCAAAATCATCTCGCTGAAGCATCAATATGTGCTCAACGACCTACTGCTCCTGCTGATTTCTTGCTCATTTCCTAAATATCCATGATAAAAGAGACTTCCAAGAGATCATCTTTTATCTCCTTTGGCTGCTGCTCCCTCTCAAGCAAAGCCAAAAAGAAAGAACCCCTCAATATTAAATAAGAAAATTCAAATAAATAAATACAAAAATCAAATACAAAAAAACTACAAAAATAAACATTTCAAAATGAACAAATACAAACATCAACAAAATATCAAATTTTCATTAAATGTCATATGAAATAGTAGCATATTTGTTGATTTTGCTGCGTATTTTAAGCATTGCTGACTTGAAAAAAAATTGAAAAAAAATTCCATGTATCTTTGTTGTTTCTTTTGGTGAAAGCAGGCAATTAATTTTAAATTTGAGAAATATTTTAAAAAATTAATTCAATTTCTTTGTTTTTTTCAAACGCATTTGACTTGTAAATCTTAGACATCAACAACTCCGCTGTTTTTCCAGATTCAATAAATCCAAGTTATTCTTATTTATGTTGAAACAATAGTGACAAAGGATTTGACTTTTTGGCCTTGCAACAAACTCCATTAGAAATGACAAGACAAAAGGACGAAATTTGATTTAATCTAAGCTTTCCTTTCTAATTGAAAAGGGATTAATTCTTCCTTTTCCGTTAGAAAGTTAGTCAAAACGAAATAAAGCTTTCCTACCCAATATCTTCCTTGGTTTCTTGTCAATTTGAAAACCTTTAATTAAAAGTTCAAAAATTAGAACTATTTTTCTTTCCCCACCAATTAATTTTGCTATTAAAATAAGATTAATAGCTTCCAAGTAGCTCTTGAATCGATGATCCATATGCCTTGCCACAAGAAAGCAAGGAATTAACGAACATTATTAAAATCAAAAGAAAAATAATTCAACTCCAAAGCAGAAATGAAGAAAACAAACACGTAGAAGCTATCCAAAATGAAACAACAATTTTTAAACATCTTTCATAGTTTTTAAGTTCCCCTCTACCCACACACACAAACATTCTTAACCCGCACAAGTTTCATTAATAAGCTACTACGAATCTTCTAAGCTGCTAGTATCCCTAACAACATAGTTAAAATGCTTTGAAGCCTTCATTTTTGTTGAGAAGGCATTGCTATTTTGCGAAATATTACTCATCCTTTCAAACTTTCAACTGCTTAGTGAGAGATAGAAATATTATTTTATCTCTTTATCTAACCTAATATCTTTGTCTAATTGTTATTTTTACATTCTTCATGCTTTCTTTTTCTCTTGGCTGATGCAATTTATGTTGGCACATGGTAAGCTCTTCGTTAAAATAATACAATACAACATGAATGCCTTTGAAAGATACAGAAAAACAAATCTAAACCAAATAAATAACTAATCACAATCATAAATAAGAGTGAAAAATCTGATTATCATTTGTTTATTCGTTTTAGGTGTTGTATGTTAACACAATTATCGCTCATTATTCAACAAACAGTCTTTGAAAATATTAGAAACTAACTACTTTAATTAGAATAGTATTAAAATGGATAAAAACAATCAAGATTAGTTGAATATTCATGTTATCTTTAAACTCGATTCAGACACAAAGTCAATTTATGTGAATGAAATATTATTTTTGATTTTCTCAATGATCAACCTATGGGGGTGAAGGAAGTTAATTCAAGTGAAAGAAATGCACATTCGATTAGATCACTCATCATCGCTCTCACTTTCTTCACTTTCCCCTTCTGGAGCTTTGTAAGGCTATTCTGATCTCTCTGGGATTCTTGGGAGAGTTGGTGTGCTCTTGAAATCGTAATGAGGAGAGCTCATGTATTGCGGAGATTATGAAGAACCACCACCTATGTAGGAAGATTTCTAACGATCGTGTGGACTTGACGAAGCGAGATTCTGACTGTGTGGGCTCTAGTAGCTTGGAGAGTTGAACCTTAAAATAAATTTATTTTAAAATGATAATTAAGATAAAAATGTTAGAGAGTATTTATTGGAGTACTTAAGCTATGATGGAGAAGTATAAGAAGGAGATTGTGTTCCTGCACTAACTGCACTCTTATATTGAGGAGAGTTTGCGTAGGGACTAGCGTTAGAGGGGCTTGTTTGTCCAGCTGGGGTATGACTGGGTGGAGAGTAATCTACGAGGGAAATGGAAATGTTTTAGTCGTTATTAGAAATAAATAATTAAATGTACTTGGAGATTGCACAAATGGTGAATTATTGCCAGTGCTAGGAACATATTGAGAACTTCTGGCGGAATAAGAAGGATTCGAAGTGAATTGATTCGGTGTCTGAGATTGATATCCTAGAACAAAAATAATTTTAGTTGAGAATATTCTTGAGTATTCTAGCAAAATGCAATGAAAGATTATTAAATTATCTATCTCACCTGGAGAAGTAGTTTAGAATGGAGTTGAGGGTGTGAATGCGCCTCCACCATAGACGGAACCTCTGCTTGATGGGAAGCAAGTCATCGGGTGTGGAGTAATCATCGCATTGGGAGTGAATTCATCCATTCTTTATGATTCGTTCTCTGAAGGTGAGGAGCATACACCATCAGGTTAATCACTCTAACGTTTTGTTCTGAAATCACCAACTTTTGCAAGATCAACAAGCAGATCGAAGCATCCAGTTCCGATATCACAATTTTATCCAAAGATGATATTCTCCGTAACACCTTTTAGCTAGCAAATAGTCAAAATGTCAAGCATAAATGTAATAAAAGAAAAAGAAAAAAAACTAGAACAAATTATGATTACTTGATCTTTTTCAAAGAAGACAGCAGCAGTATTGAGGATATCGACTGTCTCTTCGAACGAAGATTTTCTCAGACAAGAAAGTCCTGGAATTCTATTGATACCATTACGATTAATTGGAGTTAGTCTTCCTCTGATCGTCATCCACTCTGCTAAAATAGCTAGATGTCTATAATTGATGTAGATACCATATGGTTCAATAACTACTCTGATTTAGTTAATAATAGATCTCCTTCCTGCTTCAATTCCGAGTACGCTAATCACTTCTTAGATATCATTGCTATATGTCCTGGTTGCATCAACTTTATTGATCTTCAAGACTTCCTTTAGATTACTTCCAGATGTGTTGAAGATGTTTTCCTAAGGACGAATTTCCTTAGCGAAATCTACAATTGACTTTGGAACGGGTAATGGAATGTACTCGCTCTCAATCCATGGGCGAATTTCTTTCTTTTGAGTGGGATAAACTTTTTGAATCTTCTCGATACCACCAATGTATGTGTCCTTGAAATCAGTTTCGAACATTAGCAGAATTGAGTACGCATTTGTGAGACTTGTGTCATCTGGATTTTTAATTTCTTAGTCACCACCATTCTGAGGGAAGAATTTCACATGGATCTATCCAATATCGAATGCTTTCTTTTCAACATTCAGCACACCTCCACGCTTGTATTTCGGTTAATCTGCAAGTTCTTTGATTCTTCTCACTAAGAGATCGAATATTTCATGGGTTGCTTTGGCTTTGGTATCAATGTAGATAATTAGCACAATTGGATCAAATGAATCATTCTAAGCATCTCCGAAAATGTTATCATCACCAGCCTCTTCTTCGTCAAATTTGTAGATAATTCTTGTCTAGAGAGTGTAGATCGAGATTGTCTGATACTCAATAAGTTGTTTGAGTTTCATGATTTAACTTTTTTCTTCTGAAGCAAGTCTTTCGAATTCTTCTTTGAATTTACCATAATCCTTTCCGATTGTGTCTTTAGTGTATTTCTTAAGTCGCAATCCGCCTTCAAAGAACACAGTCATTTCAGGAGTCTTAACATTTTTAGAGGCATCTAAGATTTCCTTGAAATAAAAAACGAAAATAACATTTTTTTAATTTCTCAAAAGAATAAAAAATAATTGTTTACCTGCAAACGAGGGACACCTAGTGTAACGTTACGATCTGACACACCAGCAAAGTGGAATGTATTCAATGTCATCTATGTTGTGGGCTCACCTACAGACTGAGCTGCAATTGCACCAATTGTCTCACCTTTTGAAGGAAATTATCATGGATTGTAGTAAACGATGCTGCTAGGATAAATCAAATTTAAAATTACCTGGATGTGAAATGGCTTTCTTAAATTTATCGAAGATTTCATTTGTGAGCTTCTCGAATACTTCCAGGGACAGTTTGTGTTTGAGCACAACTTTTTTCGATCCGAGATGCAGACGAATATGAGCTTTGAAGAGCACAAGGGATTCTTTATCTAGACCTCTGATCGTTGCATAGTTGTCAAGATCCTTAAAGAGTTTAAGAATTAAGTAGTAAACAGAGATCGGATTGGTTTTGGAGACTTCTCTTGAGTAAAGTTTATTTTTCTAAGACATCTCAATCTTAGCAGCCTCAATCATTCTACCAATGTTCACTGGTAAATTAATGTCAATCTTGCTGTCCTGCGAGTAGAAATAGAACACCTTTCTGAATAAATTTCTCGCTTCGATTAATTGCTCGAATTCCTGCTCAAGAATGAAAGAACTGTCCTCTTGAGCTTCACACATTCGCCTAAATTCATCTCTGATCTAGTCAAGGACTTCTCGACTGATTTGATTTTCAAAATGTGTTAACTTGGAGTATTAGAATTAAGCATTGTCTTCGTTTTTATCAGCTCTAATGAATCTGAATTCTCGTTCAAAATCTTCATCCTTAAAATCAATTTCAGATATTTTCTAGCATTCAATATATTCTCCAGCAAGGGAATCTTCACCGTAGCAAGTTTGAATAATCATGCCAGAACTATCTCTGACAGTACCATCGTATCGGACAATAACATCCTCGAGAGCCTTCACAAGTTTACGCTGAATATACCCTGTTCTACTTGTTTTCACAGCTGTATCTGAAAGACCTTCTCTACCACCCATTGTGTGGAAGAAGAACTCATATGGTTTCAAACCTAATAGTTTCATTAAAATACATTAGATTTACTCACATTTAGTAGCTATTCCTAAGAATAATGCATAAAAGTAAAGTATGTACCGATATAGAAATTATTGATGACGAAACCTCTTGCGATAATACCGTTATCATCTTTGCAAAAGTGAGGAAGTGTTCTTCTACTGAACCCATTTCTGATACGGGCACCTTCAATATTTTATTGTCCAACGAGACCCATAACCTAAGCAAGATTTGTAGCTTTACCCTTGGAGCCTGACCACACCATCTTGTTGAATTGATTGTATCTAAAAATTGAAACATATTGTGTGAATGAGCATTTCATTTTCATGCACAAGATATTTAATTAATTCGAAATAACTTGTTAAATAGAAACAATACTTGAATTTAATGGTAGCTTCAGCTTGTTTCTCTGATTCTTGACGGAGTTAATTCAGAATGGAATTGACTTGCACCTCAAAAGAATCAAAGATTTTCTTTCCTGCTTTGTGCATGTTGTGCTCATCGATGTATTGAGCATCTTGGAAATGCTGTTCAACTTCATCATATCCGACGAATGCTTTTCTACGGATATCTTCAATAGCAATTTGGCACTTTTCACTTGGGACAATATCAGCACAACTGATTGTGTGACCGAACATAATGAGCCAGTTGTTAACAATTCTCTGGCATCTAGTCATGAAATTACATGTCTCTTCATGACCAATATCAAGCCAAATTAAATGAACTAAACCACCTGGACCATCTCCGACAATTGATTTATTCATGTAACCTTGAATCAACTCTCCTTTGTAGATGTAAATTGATCTGATAAAAAAATAAAAAAACAATTTCCATTGAGATTTATTTGTTTTTATGATAAATTCACTATCTTACTCATCTTAAGGATGGAACCATTTATCATCATCTTTATCTCCCTTGAATCTGGTCATTGTCATTTATTCTGGGATGATCAAGGACATAATTTGCTTTCCTGTCCAAAGTGGTTCTGGCTTGAGAATAGCAGGCATAGGTAGATCTCCTTCCCAATTATCAATCCACATGACAAGATTCATGACTTATTCTCTTGTCAAGAATTTATCTCTCAGCGTAAACATACTCACTCCAAGCAACGAATCCTGCACCAGACCCATGACTGGCTTGTTTGCCTTAGGAGTCACAATCTATCTTGGAACGTGGCAAATGTACTTCAACTCAACACCTTTTGAAGAAAAGTTTAAGAATAAAGTTTGAGCTCGGCATAGCTAGCTATTCAAAGCAATTCTTACGTGTTTCGTAGGATTAAGGTACGTGCATATTCATCTCATCACCATCAAAATCGGCATTGTAAGGTGTTGTGACGGATAAATTCAAACGGAATGTGCTGTAAGGAAGAATTCTGACTCTGTGACCCATCATACTCATTTTATGCAGAGTAGGCTGTCTGTTAAACAGCACATAGTCTCCATCTTGAAGACATCTCTCAACAATAACACCTGAAAGAATAATACAAAAAATAGCCATTTTTAGCATTGGTTTTTTTCCAAATTATCTTATCATTTTGTCTACCATCATTGATGTGATTCTCGATGTTATCACTATTAGTTCCACCGCTGCTGCAAATGATTGCATCATATGCTTCGAATACTTGTTTTTCACGATTCGGCTTCATGATACTCTTTATTTTTCCATTTCTCCACAATTCTTTAATGTGTTCCAGATTCTACTGATTTACAATCTCTGGCACTGTCAATCCATCTGCGATACTCCTAGGAACTCCTAACTCATCCAGTGCAAGATTTGCATCGGGAGAAATAACAGAACGAGCCGAGAAATCTACTCTTTTCCCCATGAGATTCTATCTGAAACGTCCTTCCTTTCCTTTTAGCCTTTGAGAAAAGCTCTTAACAACTTTAGATTTGATTTTAAGTGCTTCCAATCTAGGCTTATCGTTGTCCATCATTCTAGCTACGATTTATTGAATGTCATTGACCTGGAAAAGTAATTAAAAGCAATCAATTTTTGGAATAATCAAAAAAGAACAATAGATTCTTACAAGTTTTTTGTAGTCTTTTGTATCATCAATCAAATTATTCAGTCTGATCACATCTTCGTAGCATTTGGTCAATTCATCTTGGCAAGTCATATTTGAAGACATTTCAATAGGGGGTCGCACTTATGGAGGAGGAATGAGCAATTTAGTCAAGATTAAATCTCTTGGAATCAAGAAATCATTCTCATCTCTGCCTTATCTTGAAGATCCTATTTTGAAATGCAAACAAGATTAGATACTAAAATGTCAAAAATCTTAACTTATATCATACCTTTATATCCTAATAGAGTTCTTGCTGTGACAGTCTTGATCTTCTTAAGGATTTCTAGGGCTTTTTCTGCAAGCAAATCTTCATCTGTACCATTCTGGAAAAATTAAAAAATTAATTATTGAAAAATTAAAAGGCTTCAAATTACAAAAACCAACAATGTTTTATTTTACTTTGGTGCTAACTTTGAGAGTCAAGAACTTAATAATACTGATTTTAGTGTAAAGTTCCTATCCGCAGCCAGCTGATTAGCACTTATCTTGTTTTCCCAGCACTTTATAAAGCTCATTTAGTCTCCTTTTTGGGAGAGAAATTGCTTTAATATCCTCAAATTTTTGCTGCTTAGCCTACTCTGTTTTGCCTTCTGGCTCGCCCCTCTCATCTCGCTGTTAATTTATAAAAGTATTAAGCATAACTTTTTGAGGATGGAGAACTACAAAGGGATTAATTTTTTCGCGCCTATTAATTTCAATTTAATCTTGCAAACACAGGCATTCATTTATTTAAAAACTAAAAGCCCTTCTTTCAGGAGATATTATTCTTCCAAAATGGGAGAGTTTTGTGTTGAAAATTAAGCACTGTGCGCCTAGAAGTTCTCACTCATTTTTACTTTAATAGATGGTGAGCGTAGTTCTCCGCATTTATGACATACGCAGAGCAAGATCTACTTGACTGTGCCAATGAAGTTGATATGATAGATCGGTCTCTTAAGCTTGATGAAGCCAAAATGACCGCAACATTCGTTGTTCTGTTTGCATGTTTCACAAATGCTCTTGGATGAAGAAACACCGAGTTTCTTGTCGTTGATAAATCCACTTTCTTCTTTGGATGGTCCCTCAACTTTGTTAATCTCCACCACGCACCAACGTTCCTAGATTTATTATCCAAATCGACATTGAATACAAACACATCAAATAAAAGCA
>Ga0302285_10001974_pt1 | contig 11472 bp, 3 predicted proteins | sample III_Fen_E2_2_FD_200455 | JGI IMG/M metagenome (GOLD analysis project Ga0302285, IMG submission 200455) | Peat permafrost microbial communities from Stordalen Mire near Abisko, Sweden - III_Fen_E2_2 | ecosystem: Environmental > Terrestrial > Soil > Wetlands > Permafrost | place: Sweden: Abisko...
TGCAGATGAAGCATTAGAATGGCTTAATCCATTCGCTGTTCTCGTAAATGTGCTAAAGAGGAATACCTCCAATAAGAATCTTGTTGCTCGCGTGCTCATCATGGAATTCTTTTTGTTCTTCATCGTTATCTTCTGAAGAAGAATCAACTGGGAGACTCCCAAATGACTTGGCGGAATAGTGCTTTTGAATTTCTGTTTCATTTTCAGTTGTTATTGGCTATTCTTTGATATCCTTCTCATCAAGTTGTGAGATTGCTGTGTGTTATTTGTCCATTAAGACTCTTTAGATGAATTTGTTTGTTTTCTTCTTTTATTATTTATTATTAATATTATTATTATTTCGCGAAATAAGGCAGAGGGAAAAGCACAAGATTCCGATTTCTTTTGTTTACCAAAATATGATTTATTTGTGTTTTTATTTTCTATTGTTTTGTTGATATTTTATTGAAGGATTTCTGAAATATCAGCAAGGGGAATGAATTACCACTCAAATAAGAAGAAGAAATAATATTAAATATTAATAAACTTAAATTATTAGCTAATCTTGTTAGTTTCCTGCTCCCTCTTTTTATCCTTGCCAAATCAAATGATGTTTTTCTTTGATTATCTTTAGAATTGCAATAATACTCATTAAAAAACCCTTTTCTTTTCTAAATACAATTCATTTCCCCCGCAAAATTCTTTTTAATGAACACCCTTATCATCACCTTACTGAAAAGGATTCTTTTCTACATATTCATTTTCTCAATAAATCATTTCTCTTCAGTCCTATCATAAGCACCACCATGCCCGTACTTGAAACAATTTGGAAACATCTGTCATTCAGGCAAAATCTAAGGAATTTCTTTCGTAAAACAAGAAAATCTCCTGTTTTCGTTTGGTGATAGCGGTGAATTATTTGGATGGAGTTTGAATTCAAGCTTCCATAGCTATCTCCTCGCTTAAGGGAATCACTCTATTCTTGCAGCTAAGATTGTCAGCGACGAGTAATCGATCCTGATACTAAATGATCAAGGATAGTTATCAGCAGTGAATTACATCACACTTCAATAAACTGACATTTCTTTGAAGGAATCAAATGTATTTCAACCTGCAACTGGCTTCAATAGTTGCGTAGATCTACTCTACAGATAAATTTCTTCTAGCCAAGTAAGGGAGTAGACTTAATTCAACAACTTTTTTAGCTTAAAACCTTTGAAAAAATCAATTTGAGTTCTTGTTTGTTTTGTTTGTTTTTGACCAAGGTTGAAATGATAGATTTGCAGAGTCTACAAGTTGTAAAATTATTGTAATTTTCAGACGGCAGTGCAATTGCTGGTATAAGAATGAGCTAATCCTGTGATGGAAATGTCTAAGATATCTTATGGTCGTAATATAATACAATCTTAACAATAACCTACACTGTTTCTTCATCATTTCCATCCAAATTCGATCCATCTTCCATAAATATTCTTGAATCAACTCTCGAAATCAATCTATTAAATACAACATTTAGCTAATCTCTGATTCTTCTTAGTGACTCTACGATTTCACAGTAATTGCTTCTCCTTAGCGACGAGCAATGTTCTTTTTGTGCTTTACACATAAATTCCCTTGGAATTGTCACCTTAGTTACATTCATAAATACCACTAACAGCATTTCTACAATATTCAACAAGTTTCTCTTTATTTAAAGCAGGAATAACGAATGTCTAGTGTTTTTATCTGAATATGAGATATTAGTTATTAGCATCTCCAATAGCAATGATTCTTAACTTTAATCTACTTCCTACACCATCTAGTTATCTCAATAAAATTCGATATTTTACTCTACAAATTTCAACAACTTATAACTGTTCCTCTCAACTAACCAAACATAGATTCTAATCCTTGATAGATCTACTTCCACTATCAGCTTCATTTTTGTACCAACATTATCAGCTAACTGGTCATCTGACGACTTCCAGCTCACAAAGACACATAAAGTTTCTAAAAATACAATTTTAAATGCTGAATTGCACAATAACTATTTGATTCTCTTCACTAAGGATACCTATGGAAGAGACTACATTGTGAGTTTAAATCTAATGACACTGACAACGCATGCATTCTCTTGTTTTTCAGCTGATGAAATTGAAATAAATGCTATTGCAAAATAAGATTCTATCGAAGAATCTAAAGAAATCTATGGGATTTTAGAAGGCAGTTAGAATCTTCTTGTGACATACTCGAACTCGATCGTTTCCATCCACATATTGGACCAACAGGAAGGATGCTAGGAGACATAATTAACTTGGATTGATATATTTTAAGAAGAATTGACTAATTATAATGATGGGTTTACTCAAGTAGTTTTATATTATGATCTCGGAGTGATTGTTTCAGTCGAAAGACATGGATAACAACTAAGCATATGGGAATTGCTTACAGGGAAATTACTGGGGAGGATCACATTGGATGCAGCAATAAAGATCATTAGTTCAATAGAATAATTAAAGGAACTACAAAATTAAAGTTTATCACCAAGCAAAATGATATTTGCTACAAATAAAGTTAATAATCTCATAGGCATTGACATCCAAGATCCAACGAATATTCAAACAAACCTCCTGCAACTTCCAGACACCAACAGCAGGTGATAGTATTTTTTATTTTAACCCATGATTTTACTCAATTTCATCAATTTTTTTTGGTATTTCATTAATTTGTGGAATTTTTACAAAAATGTTTTTGATTTAATGATTTCCTCAGAATCAAGCAGTGCTGGTATGACATGCTTCAATCTAGTATTTGTTTAATTAGAACTCAAGATTCTCCTGATCAGCTCATCCATGTCAAACTATCAACCACTGAACCCCTTTCAATAATCTCAACCACTCAACTCCCAATTTTCTTGAATTTCTTCAAATTCCTTGTCGATCAAAATACCCAAACAATCATAACCCTAAGTACCTCTACTCTTTCAATCTTCTCACTCCTATCCTTCGAACTCATAACCTCCATTGATTTACCTTCTTAAATCACTTACATTCTCTCCCATACGATCCTTTCAACGAACAATAACTTAATCTGTGTTCTCTCATAAACATCTCATGAATTATGGATTTTTTCAATAACCTAACCAGCAAGTCTAACACTCTCTGCAACTTTCCCTATGAATCCTTCATTCAAAGGAGCAGATAAATAACCCACAGGAACAATATTTCCGAATAGTAGCATTATCATAGCATACAACAACGTGCATGTTCTTGCAATCGATAGAGCAACTTTGTCATTAGTTTCCGAGTTTAAAACAGACAAGAATAGAGTAATTCAATTGATTTAAGCTTCTAATTAACATTTATATGTCGCTGATTCGTATTCCTAAGTGAATATCTACAGTTTTTCAAATATCAATCAGAGAATCTATTATGTGAATGCAGATGCTGTAGATATCCTAATAGGTGACTCTCCTGACAACAATAATGAGTTATGCTTTATCCTCATCGAAGATTACTACAGCTATTCTATGATGGATCTCAAGATTCTTCAATATTTAAATCCAATTATCTAAGAGTCTATTACGTTCTCTGCACATCTCAGTAATATCGCTTTGACCTTTAATGGAGCTAACCCTCAATCACCTGATACCCTAACATCATATGGAAACAGCAGAATATGGATTTAGAACGATAATTTCATATTATTGACTGTTGGGAATGAAATTATCAAGCTTTCCAAGGATTTCATGGAGATACTTTCCAAGATAGAGTTTGATTTCTCGTTATTTTCGATGAATAAGACAGTAGAAAACTTCAATATCACTCATTTAATTGTCCTTGAGATGTCTAACACAATCATTGTATGCGCCTCTTATCTATTAGAAGATTCGCTGGCAGCAAAGTCAATTCTTTCTTCGTTTGACATCCAAACTGAGAAATTATTAAAATTCATCGATTCATTAGATATTATCAGTTTCGTGATTCCAGGAAAGGAAAACTCAGCGAACAACTAAACAGGATCGATAATAACCGCAGGAGAAGATACTTCCATCAAGATTTGGAATGCCAGAACACTTGAATTAAGTCAAGAATTCCCATCTTAAGAATCTGCTATTAACGATATGATCTACGATGTGAAGTTAGATCTTTTATTTGTCTGCTTGGAGGCATAGACTTTGAAGATCTTTTCACTTTTATCAAATCAACTCGTGTTAAACTACTAAAACTTCCTCAAACAATGCTAGCGAGTAATTCTAGAACCTTCTAGGAAGATCTTTGTGGTGTTAGAGAGTGATAATCGATTAGTGATCTTCGACAGCTAATCCTACCAGCCATTGCAAGTGATAATTGAACAGAATAAATACATTTCGGAGTTGTTATTCATAAACACAAACACAAAAACAGTCGATTCGCATATATCCACAACTGATGATCCAGGTATTAAGCTCATCGTAGGAGATGATTCAGGCAGAATAAGTGTACTCACCTGGGTGAAAATGCAAGAAATGTAGAGTTCAGCGATCGATTTGAATGCGTAGCAAAGTTATTTTTCTTAGCAAAATAGTTTTAAAATGCAAGTGTTGTTCGAGTATCACATGAAGAATAAAATTTAAACAATCGTAGAATTATCAGAATTCAGAGCTTTGCTGAGCTGTGATAGCAATGAAATCCTCGTTGTGAGCATGAATCAAGGACAAGAATTGCGAAGATTACCAATACCTTTTGGATCTTGTAGATAATTCTACAAACTCGACAATATCACATTGCGGGGGATACTCTTATCCGAGGACTCTTCTTCGTTTGTGATTCTGAACATGCTTGCTGTCCTCCAATCACCATTGTTCAAGTCATTAAAGCGATATCACAGAAGGAATATGCAAATGTTATCTGATTAAACTGTGCTACTAAAAACGAGTAACAATTAATTAGAGCTGGGGTAACTGTCGAATAACGATCTCACTGTTTTAACCATCACAGAGGATACCAATTGTGATGATATAACGAGTATTTTATCAATCTGGGGGAAATACATTATTGTTTAATGTTCTGGTAAATAAAAATAAATTTTTTATGTGAATCAGGGAAATTCTTAGTTGATACCTATTATGTAGCCAAATACAACGGAAACTACTGAATCTGGAGATGTTCTACTAAATTCTGTGATCATGCAGTAGTCTTTGGCTCTGAAAGAACTCTTTTATGTATTTGAATCGTTTCGATCAGTTAAATCTCTTTATTTAACCCATGCAAACACCAGTTCGCTTTATCTAGCCATCAACACGATTTCTACATTATCATATGAGAATGCTGAGATAATCGCATTAAAACCACTGAGTAGAGTCATATCTTTAGTGATCTTAAGTGATAATTCCGTTTCAATTTGCTTAGCTACGCTGACAAACTGCTAAAACCTCATGGATGTTTTAAATGAGGTTGTTTTAAGTGTTAAACTAGCAAACAATTCTACTATTATTCTCTATTCGAAAGAAGGATCTATTGGAAAGATCTACATTAACTTCGTAGATACAGCCTTCTAAACTTAAATTAACACAGAGGCACAACAGCAATACTCAGCAACGATATTGCCGTCGATGAACAATGATTAATATCAAATTATGTCTTCTGAATACTCTTCATCGTTAGCTGCATTTCTTGAATTAAACACTTCGTCCACAGAAATTGAGTTTATCTAACAAAAAGGAGCATTTTCAATTTCCTTGGAAGGAATCAAACATGCACCTTCTGGGATAGACAGAGTGTTTGTGTTCCCAACTATTAATAGATTCATCACTATCAGCTTGAAAGAAGGATCAATGCATCTTTGGGAAATTTAGAACTTCTCATTTGTTTCTTCAAAAAGAATTATTCAAGTATCAGATGCAGCTAAGGTTCTCCTTTACGCTGATTCATTTATATTGTACACGCCGATCTCAATAGTTCTTTATTAATTTGATTTAGCAGTAGATAAATTCATACCATCATACATCAATTAATCGTTAGATCTTTTAAACTCCATCAATAGATAAGTGATTTCTGTGAGTAGCAACTACCAAATAATACTTAAATAAGATAGCTATGAAGTAGTTTAAATAGGGAGTAGTAGTCTTACTGGCAGTGCGGGATAGCTGAATACTCATGTTATCTCGGTGATTTTGGATAAACCAAATATTGCCTCATTTTAAATTCTGAAAAGCATTACTAACATCAGCAATTCGATTGATACTACTCAACCTAACTCAACCATCGATGAAGTCATAGGAATATAGATCGTTGGTTATGCTACTGATCGCATATTTTCGTAATAACTTTGGATTTAGCTAATATTTTCTTGGAATTTTTTTTTTCAAGTTTTTATTTAAAAATCTCAACTTATTTCTTTAATTATTTCAAGGCATTTACTAAGCTACAAGAACTAAAGCTCTTGCTCAGTCTCAATCGAAGTCACGAATCCACATTAATTCTAGAGAGAATTAAGTTTCATCGAGAATGGTTAAGATTTTGGAGGATAAATTACATGTTCATAAATATCCATCGAAGTCATCTTGAAATCACCATTTCAATTAAAGTCAGGTCCAATCCATCAATTCAAATATTCCAATACAAGCTCACTAACATTCAGAGGTACAAATCAAAATACCTTTGCGTAAGTTAACTGGATGAGTGAGGATTTATCAATCGACTCAGAATGGCTAGAATTAACTTTTAAGTGGATTTTGTTCGAGAAACAACAAATTAGCAGTTATTCTACCTCAAACAATGAATCTTCTTCCCGTTTCTCAACTGTGCAGTTCAATGGAGGAGAAGAGTCTTTTTATAATACTCTGAATTTGATTTAAGTGTAATAAAAACACCAAGAAGGGCAACTCAATGCGTTGAAAATGATTATCAAAGGATTTTATAATTTATTTGTAGAAGGGATAGATATCAATGGGAATACCGAAAGCAACATTCAAAGATTCTTATCAGATGGCACTGACTTAGAGGCCGCATCCAGTACATAATTTGCTAATCTAACGATGCTCTCCATCAAGCAAACGGAATTTATCAAACTCCAAAATTTCACAATCCAAAACATAAATAGCATCAATTTTACAGTACTTACAATAGAAAGTTCCTTAGTGGACAATCCATTTGAGTTAGCTAATGTATCTGACATCGTCATTGCAGATTCCATAATCACCTTTTCGGAATTATTCGTTTTTTAATTTGGGAAAGAGCTCATAGCAAATAATCTAACTATTTCTAATTCAAATTGCTAGAACTCCACCTTCATCCGATCTGAAGGTATCTTTAATTCTGCTATGCAAGACCTCACCATGCGAACAACAAGCTCCATGATATTCTTAATTTCCACTCGAATAGTCTCATTAAACTCAGGGTATTTCTAATATTTTAAGATCTTTAATTCTTCCGTTACTCTTATAGATGCAACGATTGAAAACTGTGTAACCTCTGAGCCTGGATTATTTAGATTTTTCACATTTATCGAATAGACTATTAAGATTCAAGGATTCACTGCCAGTAACAATCAAATTATCTCTTCTCTTGAGCTTATCTTACCCAAAATAGACTACTTTGTTCCGAGTTTACATGATCCACTTCATTTTCGTAGCAGAAATCTTTATGAGCTGTCAGAAACAGAATTTGAATCTGAAGAAGAAATATTCAACGAAGATGATGATTATGAAGATATTTATTATCAAGATGACACAGATGACAGACCGTTCTTTGTTTTTTTCATGAATAAATGTGAGTAGATTGATATTTCTAACAGCATTTTTCAAACGAACACTGGATTTAAGAATATTATCTTCCTGAAAGAAAGCTCTTAAGCTTTGATTGAAGGTTCGTAGTTTTTAGAAAATGGCTTAGTTTTGGATAGTTCAAGTGTCATCGCTTCAGATAAAACACCCTTGAAAATATTTAGCTCTAACTTTTACAAAAATAAAGGGAATTTCTGCTCAAGTCTGATTCTCGAGAACTTAGACAACTAGTGTGTGATAACCAACAGCACATTCCATAGCAGCACAGTCTCAACATTTGGAGGAGCTGTATGTGCATTCAATTCAAATCTTACGACTATCGATACCTCTTTTATGTATAACTCAGCTTAATTTGGTGGCGCGCTCTTCATCTAATAAGACTCATAGTTCTCCTATTCTAATACCACTATGCTAGAAAATACAGGTTCATTATTCGGAGAGAACTACAGTCGAGGCCCAGCATATTTGAAAATTCTCAACAGACAATTCGATGGCGAATTTTATGTGCTAGATGAATTTCAAAGTGGTTCTTCTCTGAGTGATTTGGATATCTAAATCTACGATGAATAGAGCAAGTAAATTAAAAACAATCCAGAAACTTCCTTGGATTTTTAAGTTCATTTGACTGCTAAAAAATATTTATTCTTCAATAACAATACGCATTTACCTCTTGTGCTGAGTTCTGATTTGAAATCTTCGTTTCTCATGGGAAATTTTGTAAGTATCATTGGAGTGCCAGGTAAAACAGGATTTGTGTATTTTACCTCGCCGTTTATGCAGAATGCAACTCTTTTGGATTTGAAACCAAATGAATAGACTGTGCTTGCCTTGAAAATCAATTTCAGGGAGTGCATCACAGGAGAAATCATTTAATTTGAGCATGAAGATGCTTTGGCTTAGACTAGCTATTTCTCTTGTGTTTCATGCATAGAAGGTAAAAATAAATGAAGATATTTTTAAGGGGATATTTTTCAATTTTTTATTAATTTTTATGTAACTTTTGATGTTTTTTTCTTCCCTGCAGGTAAATACTCTTTGAATCCACCAAGTGCAAATGGGACACTAGTAAATAACTGCAAAGTCTGTCCGAATGAAAAAGCTGAATCTTGCAATGGAGCTAATATTATTGTTCGACCTGGGTATTGGAGGGAAAGCAACCTCACAGATTTGATTATCAGCTGTGACAATAATTACGATGCCTGTCTGGGGAAAGATCAATGCTAAGAAGGTCACATGGGCCCTCTTTGTGAAGATTGCGATATTATGGGATAGTTTTGGAAAAGCAGGTAACGAACAATTAGAATATTTGTATTTGATTTTCCATAATTCTTATGGTTTTTCATTTCTGAAGGTTTGCAAGAATCAATAATGAAGTGTTTATGTGTGTCATCTGTGATAACTACCTCATGTAGCTAGTTATCTTATTCTCCGTTCAAGGTGCAATCACTGGATATCTAGTTTGGTCTGTCAAAAAAGGACTTGAAAGATCGAAGCAAATCGTATTAGCTGATGTCATGAGAAAACTCACGCTAGTTAGTCTTGGGCACAACTCTCATGTGAGTGCAGTATCTGCGTTTATTAAGATAATCGTACATTACGTTTAAGTTATCGCCAGTTTGAAGTATTTCCACCCTCAATACCCTTCATTTGGGCTGTTATACGCTGATTATCTAGGAGATCCCATTGACAAGGCAACTTTCTCATTCGATTGCTTTTTAGCTAAATTTGATCAACTTGGCATACCTTTCGAGTACTTAAAGATCGTTTGGTCATCTGTCTACCAATTAATCTATCTCTTAACATGCCTCACGATCTACACGATTTTGCTAAATATCCGAAAAATTTCTCGCCAAAAGAATTCCCAGAATTAACCACGAACTGGATCTAAATTTCGAGATCATGCATTGATAAACGCTCTGATATTCTTTGTGCTGTTTGTTTAGAATAGCATTATTTCATAGCTAGTCTCAGCTCTAGCGTGTAGAACGATTGGGAACAAAAGTTACTTGCATTTTGCTATTTCAAAAGAATGCTACACAGAAGATTACTATGTGTACTCATTTCGAATGATTCTACCATTACTGATATTCTGGGCTGTAGTAGTCCCCGCAATTGGGTTTTTCGTTCTTTTCCCGATACGCAAGAAGCTATTTACTTTCTCGAATACACTGAAATATGGTCTGATTCACTTAGAATACAAGCAGACATGTTTCTATTGGGAATTGATTAAAATGATTGAGAAGATTATTCTGATATTTTCAGTGAATTATTTCTACCACAACATCTATTACTAAGTGATCTTCTCCGTCATCGTTATTATGACATATTCTAAGCTTCTTAAGAGGATCTAACCATATAAGGATATTTACTTTTATAACCTTGAAAAGCAATCTACAATTGTCTAAATAGTTTTCTTCTTTTTAATTCTGATCTAGAACGGAACCACAGCTGGGTTTAAAGATGCTATCAGCTGGATTTTTATCGCTATAAATCTCGCGTTTCTTCTGTATCTGTTCTATCAAAGCATCACATATTAGCTCTCGATTTAACGCATCTATCAATGTATTTATAAAATCCCTTTTTTGAGAAAATGTGTAGAAAAGAAAATATAGCAGCAACCAAAGATATTTAGCTACCATTAACTTTGGAGATCTCTCTCGTAAGGAACAACACACTCATAAGATGATATTCAGTTTATTTTTAAGATTGATATTAGCATTTTTTATACAAAAATTTTAAATATTTTTTCTGAAATAAACTTTTGAAAAATAGCATCTATGTTCGAGATTTTGTGGAGAGACGGCAATTAGATAAAAAAGCTCCTTTTTTCCCTTTGAATTCTAAAATCGGTAGTGGCTCTTCATAGACAAAATTGTCCTAACTGAAGACTTCCTAACAACTCAAAGAACTTTAAGGAATTTCTTCCTCGAAATAAAAAGAAATGTAGAATAGAAGAGAAGCCAGATCAAAATCAAATAAACTCAATTTGAATACCATTCTAGCAGAAGTAATGTTATTGTGGCTACTAATATTTCGAAAGATGTTAGAAAAATATGAGTTGATTATGACTAATGTGATTAAATTGATTGTTTTTTTTTATCTTATTTTAGTCGAAGGTCTTTAAGAAATTTGACATAATATCCGAAGAGAATTAAGATGATGAAGAGAACGAAGTACAATCTTAAAGGATTGCGTAAAGGAATAGAGGCTAATAGAAGTTTGGATAATCGGAACAATAGCAGCGATTTGAACATTTATTTAACTCAAATTTACCTAATTTACTGACAGCTTAATCTTAGATCTTGACTACAGAACCTGAATAAGAAATTGATTTCTTAAACTCCCAAGTGACTCCTTAGAATTTCCATTTCTAAAGATAAGGCTCTTCGATCATCTCTCCTATGAAGTAAACCTATTATTGTTATTGATTGTCTTTTGAGTTTTAGCATTAAAAAATTAATTGTTTTTTAGCATTTAAAATACATCAAATACACATATTCTGAAGACAACTGAGTCAGGAGATTCAGATCCGAAAGATATTATTAATTATGAGCTACCTTAGAGCTAATTTGTTAGACCTCCAAGATACTTTCCTTCGAATAAAAACTGTTCCTCCTATCGTCTTAAAAATGAGTAAAGCCATATGAATAATTTTATCTAACAAACTCACAAAACTGATATTAACGAAATACTCAGGACAAAAGGACCAGAAGAAGGAGAGACAGAAGAAGACTCAGAAGAAGCAAATA
>Ga0302285_10001979_pt1 | contig 11459 bp, 5 predicted proteins | sample III_Fen_E2_2_FD_200455 | JGI IMG/M metagenome (GOLD analysis project Ga0302285, IMG submission 200455) | Peat permafrost microbial communities from Stordalen Mire near Abisko, Sweden - III_Fen_E2_2 | ecosystem: Environmental > Terrestrial > Soil > Wetlands > Permafrost | place: Sweden: Abisko...
GCTTATTATGGCATTATTGACTGGATTTGAGCTGTTGTGATTGTTATTGTGATTGTGGTGATGCTTCTAATGGAGTTGATGGCTGACGGCTTCATTGTTCTGAGCAAGATTGAGATTTAAATAAGAAGGATGCTAGATTTAATGTAAAGGTAGCATGTTTGATGGTGTTGAGTATCTGTGGCCAAAGTTAAGATGCTTATTGGGAGACTGTGGAGATGACTATTATTGCTAGCCATGAGTAGAACCTCTTTAAAGATTCTGATAATTTAATAATTACTGCTAAATATGCTACTATTAGTGTAATTATTAGATTATCTGCTGCTACTGTTGCTGCAATTTGGAGGACTGTTCTTTGGTTTACTACTACTACTGCTACTGCTTAAACAGTTGATGATTGGAAATAATGTGCGAGGTGAACTCTGAACTAATCGACAGAAGTGTTTGCAATTTCCCAAGTTTACTCATTGTTTTTGAACCTTACGAGGAAGAAGTTTATTTTTTTTGTAAACTTGGACTTTTCGGTGTATTTTCTTCTTGTTTGATTAATGTAAATTTCATATTTTTACCACTATTCCTAGACTCTTTTTTGCTGGGTGTATTTGGCAAATTCTAAATAGCTAAATCATTCAAATTATTGTATTGATTTAAGAGTTCTTATTCCGGGAGATTTAAAGGAAATTCGGTTTATATTGTGGATGGACGACTTTTTTTTCGAAATCTGGGAGTATCACTTGATGGATCAGTGCTTAATAAATTATTTTGGTCCAGCTTAAGATGCTGTTTGGCTGCAGATGGCCGGAATATATCATCTAATTTAATGGGCGTCTTCTTTTAACTTGCAAGTGTTGCGTTTGCAGTTTATATTTATTTCTTAGTTTCTTTATCGGAGAGGACATTTACCGGTGGAAGGGTTTTTAATTTACTAAAATCTAAGTTAAATTCGTACTTCCTCTTATCGTTTGGAGTTGTGGGTGGTTGCTTTTTTAACTTGTTCTGTTCAGGGGAAGAATCGTAGGGCTCATTGTTTGTATTGTACTCTTCAGAGATAACTTCAGATTCAAGGCCTTCACTACTGAACTTTCTTAGAAGATTTGGATTGTTTTTTTACAGAGGAACTGCTAATTCTAGATCAGTTATTTATTGAGTAAGAATAACTTTATTCTTCATATTGTTGGCATCATTTGGTGATTGAATGTGATTGTTGTTGTTGAGGTGATTAAAGATAGTTTAGGCATTTAGGATTTCTTATCCATCTGCACCGTTTTTATCAGTGAAAATGATATTTTCACTATCATTGTTCTCAGAAGCTTTTCTATTCTGTTCGTCTACAAAACTTAAGGAATTAGCTGATATTTTAACAAAATCTTCTTCAAAAACGGCTTCCTAAACTGAAGGCATAACGTCTCTTCTGGTTACAAAATTTTAAGCTACCGAACGTGGTCTCATTTAGAATATTTAAGATAGTTAAGATGAAGAATTAGCACTTTAGCCAGGTTATTCTTGAATCCCTTAAGTTGAATTTTCAAGAATGTTATCTTCGGTACAGTCTTCCAATGGCAATGCTAATTCGCCATCCGAATCCAAGCACATTTCAAAATTAGTTTCTAGATACTGCTGAATCGCTTGATTGCCCTCTAAATCGTCTTCTTAAGAGCTTAAAACATAAGCTTATTTCGATACATTCCAAAACAATATTGGGCACTTGAAAAAGAACATCTCATCCTGCTCTTCATTCACAGTATCCATTAACTCCTGAGCATCTTAGCTAGCAATCCTTAATTGTTCATCAGATTTATCAGATAAATCCATATTTTAGGAATCATTTTCATCACCTGAAGAACTCTCATTTGAGGAAATGTTATTATTATTTCCTTGATTTTCTTCTCCTTCTTCGATTTCGATTTCAATCTCAGATTTGTTGCCTAACTTTCCTATTTGATTCCCACCGTTTTTTATTTAAATAGATTCATTTAACTGCTTCTTAGAAACAACTTTACTGTTTCCCTTTTACTTAATGTTAGACTTCATCTTCTCGTTTCCTTTTTTTACTTAAAAATTATTCTCAAAATCGAATAATTCATTGATGGATGGCTAATTCTTCTTATTGTTTTAGGGAAGACAAAATGAAGCTTTCTTCTTCTTCGTAGGGATATTCTTAGGAGTGCAAGGCTTATTACTCTTATGATAATGGATCGAAGTTGTGCTCCCTCCAAGTTTACCCAATTTATTTTTAATCGGAATTGAGCTTGATCCACTCAATTTTATTTTATCAATGTTCGATAATCGTTATGAATCTTCTCTATCAACGCCTTTCGATTTACTTAAATTCAAGAAATCAATCTTTCCCTTGCTACCTGAAGATACTAAACTCGTGTTGAAAGCATTCATTTGAAGATTGATTTATTGTTATTCTTCTTGTTTGAGTTTGCGAATCAGATTCACTCGAAACAGTTTGAGCTGCTTCCTAATGTGCTTGTGTTCTTCGCCAATGGCGTGAAGCTTATCGTCCCTGTGTCTGGAATATTTACTTCGCGTCTAAGGCTCAGAATATAGGAATCGATAAATTGTTGTGAGTTTTCTCTTCAAGAAATGCATTCTTGGACATTTATACAAAGAATGGTCGTAGCGATTACAAGGCTAGCATTTAGTATACTTATCAGGCTTACTGAAAAAGAGCTCATCTCTCATGAAAGCAAATGATTCCTGAAATCATAAATAAGAACAAATAAATAAATCTTCAGTTTTCCTTTAATTTAAGTGAAAATGAGAGTGCTAAAAGATGCAAAGTCCTTAGCCATTGCAAAAATAACTGACAATTACATAATCTTTAGGAAAGTCTTTGATGACATCGAGGAAGGATTCTCTTTGAATTTTCATAACCGTAGTTAGTCCTTTGCTTTAAGCAGTGAACTCATAAGGTAGCCCACAAAGGAACTCCTTGACTCCAAAGCATTCACCTGCCTGGAAAAAAATTATTAACAATAAAAAAATGTTTTGAAGTATCAAGGGGATAGCAATGCTTGAAAATGCTACTTTTCTTACTGAATAGACTGTTTTATAGTTGGAGACATTGATGTTTTGTGTTTTTTGATGCTTCAGGCTCTCTTGATACACTTAAACCTCCCCTTTGATGATTAAATATATTGATTAGCTTTGTGAAAGGAATTTAGCAATGCCCTATTCAGAGAAATCTTAATCACTTTCTTGCTGATAGAACACGATCTCGCCTGGTCCATAGACTTGCTCTTTGCAAGACACACTCAGCATTTCGAGAAAGTTTTACGAGAAGTTATTTGCAAACAGTTTCCATTGTAGCAGATGACCACCGTAATAGCTTTAGTAGATGCTCTAACGCAATTTCGGATTCATTATGTCAAGAATTCCTTGCCCACTTTCAGGTTCTTGTTTTTTCTTAGTCCGGAGCATCTCCAAAAATTAGAATACCTTTGTCTAAAGCTCTGAATTTATGTTTCTCGTCTCCATATAATTTGAAATTTCATACTTCTGTTATCTTAACAAAGAAAAATAATAAAAAAGAGATTGTGATTTTTCACTCTAAAAAAGGAATTTTATTTACTTGTAAACTGATTCCTGTTGGAAGGCGATTTCAAAGAGCTCACTGATTGATGAGACAACATAAGCGAAGACACCACAGCTGAAAATAGTCATAATAATCACAAAAATTCTCTCTAAGTTTGATATTGGAACAATATCTCCATATCCAACACTGATCATTGTAATAAACGCGAAATACAGCGATGCTATGTATCGATCTGAAATTGATGAATGTTCGAGGTGATTTGCTTAGAGCCAAGTCTAAACTCCATCTCTACTTAATTCCACTGCGATCCATTAGAAAATGCATCCGCAAATATGAGCTACTAATGTCATAGAGAGGAACAAATTCACTAGCGTATTTGGAACGGAGAACCGCAGAGACAGCTGAAATTTCTCTTCAATTGTATCATACATGCGCTTACATTTCACGAAACGAAGTACGAAAATTCCAAAGATGAACACGAAATTCGCATCTTGGAAAATAAACCCAGATCCAAATACGCCTGCCAAATCCCAAAGAAAATCTTTCTGCAGATAATTCGAGACAATCCTAAATTTAGAGGTGATTCTCTCGCCATGCTCATAATAGGATAAATTGAAGTTTAAGATGATTTCAAGAATAAATGGGAGAACAAACCAAATACGCAGAAGCGGATGGTTGGATTTAAAAATATTTATTGTGTTATCTGGAAAGCTCAGCATCAAAGGGAGTTAAAAGATCTAGTACAAGAGCTACAAAGATAGCATAATCTTGAAGATAGCCACAATTAGGAGATTATTGGAGATAGTTGGAAATAGTTTGAAGAATCGTAGAAAGAAAAAGGATATTTTTGTTAAAATCGAATCTTAATTGACGAGTTCTTCTTGTTTATTCTTTGAATTCCTGCTGTCTTGCCTGTAGTCAGAGCCAGCATCCTCAAGGATATTCATATGGGAGTCTTTCAGCTTGGATACAATTTGTATCATACCAGACATTTCGATGTTTCTCATTAAATACTTAAGTGCATCGATTCTTTTTTTGAGATTAATCCACCCCCAAATTGCGTTTGCGCTTTCCTTTTGCTGCTGTAATTACTACTATTCTTTCTAGAATTGTTACTGCTGCTATTATTCAGTGATTTTTTTATTTAGAAGCCGAGAACTTTTGATGTTTATGATTTAAGTTGCGCTTTTAAAAGCAGAACGATTGGCTAAGATTTTCTTCTGAGATGAATTGTTGTCGAGATTACCTTCTGTTTGAATATTCCTATTGGAATTCTGCGGTTTATAATCGAATTGAACATGCCGTTCAGAATCACGAACAGAAAACAGCTTTCGATTCGCTGGAGATGCTTATGAATTAACCTAGTTTTCCAAAGAACTCTATGCGTTATCCATGAATTTAGCTGTAGTGATTGGAATATTGCATTCAATCGCTTAAATTGAATTAGGCTATTATTGCTGTTAGTAATTAGCTTCGTCTTCATCTTCATCTTCTTGTTCATTTAGTTATAAGTTTTTTCTCCATCCTTCTAGATTTTTAGTTTTTGGGCTGCTATTATTGCGGCTAGTAGGTTTATCAGTGGAATATTAGGTGTTATCAGTGTTGATTACATGCCTATTAGCATTGCTTGTATTACTGTCCTCCCTGTTTTTTATTGGAAACAATTCATTTGCATCGTCTTCTCCACCACGATTACTGCTAAGAATATCATTTGCTGGAGGACTGCGGCTAGAATATTGCTAGCTTTCTTTATGTAGATGGAATGGTAGGGGTAACTTTTTCAGAAGATCCTCTCCCTTAACACAAGACAATTTAATGTTAATATTTAGGATATTATTAAGAAAATGAGCAAGTATTTGAGCAAAAGTAATATGTTATGTATTGTATTGATCTGAAGGTAAATCTCTCTTGGTTAATTTTTCTTATCAATTGTTGGGTTACCTACTGAAACATGAGCTTCTTAGCTGCGTAAGTGTCAAGAAGGGTTTTCTCATCCAGATGATCTGTTTCAGTTGGGAGTTCTTATGGCGATGTGAAGAGTGTTTCGGTGGGAAGTGAATGATTCATCTCTCACTTTGTTCTTTCTGAAAACAAAATCTCTTCTCTATCTTTTTGTTTGTTTTTTCTCCCCTCGATTCATTCCAACTGTAATATGAATTTTTGGAAAATATAAACAAAAATATAAAGCCTTAATAAAGAAACCTCTTATTTTTCTTCATTGATAAAGCATTTCTTTTTTTGAATTCCTTACACTAAGACAACATATATAAAACAAAATAGACAAGAAGAAGATTAATTGTCTTGTAGAAAAAAGATAAAAACGAAATAATACTTCCTCATAGTTTGCTTCAAAATTCTTGATTCCCTACCTTGCGATTAATTTGAACTTCTATTAAACCCTTGATAAAATAACGATTAATTCTCTTTATTTGAAGACTCATTCAGTAAAACTGGTGAATAGTCAAAATAAAATAAATTTCTTATTTTCAAGACATATTTTAGATATTTTCCTTTATTTTCCCTAAACTAACCTAAACTAACGGAGAAAAGAAGATTAAAAAATCGCAATTATTTCACAGAAAGTATCCAAGGAAAATATTTCAAAAAACAGGATTATTTTAAGAGAGAAAACACAAAAGATTTTGCTTATCGGACAAAAAAATTGTTGATGATAAGTGGATAGAAAACTCTATCTCTCTTGAAAGATTTATCTTATTGTCTTCATAGATGTTACTTGTACGTTGAAACATATGTTCCTTTGAGATCCCAGTAATCTTGTGGTTTTCTGGAATTAAAGAAGAAGCAGAATCTGCTTTGGAGTGAGGAGTAGGCTGAGGCTGTGCATGAGTTTTTGATAGGAATCTTGATAACGAAATTGTAGTTCTACTAATTGTGAAGATCTGAGAAATTCAGTTACTTCACTGTCAAATGGCTTAACATTTTCTACTCTTCTTCATGTTTGTTGATTTTCGGTGAATCCTTTTAAATATCCTCTTGTTAAGCTGGCTTAGCACCTTTCAGGTTCAGTGCTTTCTTCGCAGCTGGACTAGGACGCATGCTTGGTTTTTGCAGCGATGCAGCTGTAGTAATTGGTTTTTTTATTCCAGCAACCAAATTATTGTTCTGTGAAGAAATTACACTCATTCGTTCTGATTCCTGATTCTTTTTAATTTCTGCATTGTTGGCGTCGTAGTTGTATAATTTTATTGGGTGGAGTCTTTAGAAGGCATATTCGTTTTCCATGTCGTATCTTTGGGATAAAAAGTGGACAAAATAATATGAAATATTAGTTATTTTTGAATAATTGAAATAATATTTCTTACCTTGAAACAATGTAATCGGAGTCGTTTAATTCGATTGCAATGATTGGCTCATATGCCTGATTGTTAAAAGAAAATGAGTGCCATTTTTAAAAAAAATTCATAAAAAATTTAATGATTTGCATGTTGTTTTTTTTTACCTTATGATAAACTTCTGGTCGAAGTCTTGATTTTTTTCTAGCTTGGATTTAATAAACAGGATATTCAAATTAGAACTATCTTGTTTCTTCATCTGCTAAGAACTGATTTTCCTTGTTTATCGCACCGTTGTTCAAGAACAGTCCCTTGATGTAGAATCCACCGTCTGCAGGTTTTTCAGCTTGGAGATCTGAGTAATTCACTTTATCTAAGAAGAGTTTTAAATCTATGATGTCGATCTATATCAAATATCACAAAAGGAACAAAGGTATTAGTTCAAAAGTTTTTAAATAAGTTTGTTTATGCAGGTTATTATTACATTTCTTGCTTGTGAGAAATTATAAAGATACGATCCAAGGAATGAGAATGGATCGACTAGTCTATCAATGTGGATGACATTTGGCATCTTGATGATGATTCCTCTTGAAACTATGCTCTAGGTGTAGTTTATTTTCATAAAGAGAATCTGCAAGAATTGAGATAGATTTCGTTAAGAGACTTTGAATGATAATTTTCTCCATGACTCAGGAAGCAAATTACTCTGAATATCCTATAAAATCTAGCTGATTTGACTTTTGTGATGAGTCTATTACGTATCAAATTAATTTGTGATATGGTCAACGACAGCTTTGAGGTCACCTTTTATTTATAAAATGACTCTGAAGAGCAGAACAACTTCATTGAGCATTGCTGATTTAAATGAATTCTACTCTATGTTCTGCACTTGATCTTCTTCATTTCCAGATTCACTCTCTTCACTGCTAGTTTTACTTTCACTACTCTCACTGATGTCATCCTCATCAAGCTATTATTCTTATTCGATTTATTGCTATGGTTGTTACTATTCTTCACTTTGATTTTTTTCTTCTATTTCTTTTTTACTATTTTTGTTGAGACCATTTACTTCTTGATCAGCTGGTAAAATACGAGAAAGAGTATCAAATCGTAGGATACTCTCTCTTCTACTGACTTTCTCCCCAATAGTTTTCTTATCAATATCTTATTAGCCAGTACCAATTTATTCAAGCCTGGATATTTTCATTTTATCAGCAAACGATGCTTTTCTCATGAACGGAAGGATCTTGGAATTTGGTGAAGCAGTGACAGTTGAAGCATTTGTTGATCCAGGAGGTTTTGATAGTTATATTGTATTGCTTCGAAGGATCTATGGGGCTGATCTTCTCGATAAAGAATTAAGCCCACTATTCTGAGAATTCACATTTACAGATTTTCTTGCAAAAGATCGGATGGATTTTTTACTTTATTTTAGTGCTATGAGATCATTTTTTTCTTCAATATGATCTAACAGCACCCACGCACTGAGAAACGCTGGAATTTCTGAGAATTACCTTGTTGATTTCTTGACATTTTCCTTGTATCTTATGAAAGGAATTTCTTTGAGTCGGAATTCATAGTCGAAAGCTTGAATTAGACTCTCCAAAAGTTCTTTTAAATCCCTATTGTCATGGTGACTGCGAAGTAAATTTCGATAATAAATTTTAAAGAAACTCCTTGCTTAATGGCCGATTTCATCAATCAGCTGAGTCTCTTCTCGTTGTTCACCTTATGACATATATTAAGACAGGTGATTATCATGTCCCTTGCTGTTTTTAGTCTCATTTATTTCTTCAAGTTCAGTAAGTTCATTTTTAGGTTTGTTTTGGCCTTTCTCCAAAATCATGTCCAACGACTCAAGCTGATTGCTTGTGTTACTTGTTGCTCTTGAGATTATCTTCTTAGACGTACCTTACTTCATCATCTAAGATCTTAATTAGGATAGCTCCATATCTATTTTCATTAATAATCAACAAAAAGTTATTTCATGTTTTACTATAAATCACAAATTAACTTCGTTTACCTCTGTGGATATCATCAATGGCCTTTTGCTATTACTATGTCAAAGTAAATGGATTATCTGGATCTTCTTCTAGCTTAGTTTGAGTATCCAAAGATATTTTTTTAGACAATTTATTGTCAGATTTACTCACTTTGATGTCTTCTTCATCGGTCATGTACCCCACTAATTTCAGTGACTTCCCATCTTAACTCTCTTAATTCTCTTTGGAAAACTTAAGATCAATGTAATTATCTAATTAACTGGTCATTTTAGGATTCTACAAACTCTTTTGATTCCTCTAACTTTTTGAAGGTTTTTATTTTAACACATTAATCTCTTAAATATCATCAATCCTGGCTGATTATTTTATTATCTCTTCTTTGTTCAGTTTATCTAAATATCTAAGACTCTTCGCAAGTGTGCTGTCTTTCCATTCTTTTTCAATGAGATTGATTTTATGGATAAATTTCTTTGATTTCGCATAGTCATGCATGACTTGATTATTAAACCCAGCGAAAAACAAATCCAGTGGGTCGGTGCATGATGGGAATTGTGTTTAGATGATTTTCTTCACTCCCTCTTCGAAATATTCAAACACTCCACTGTTGAAATCATACAAGAGATAGCTGTAGTTCCTCACAACAAGTTTCAAGTTGGATTCACTTGAGAACACGAAATGCAAGAGCATATTCGTGTAGTAAGGATTCGATAGCTTGTATGTGTTCTTAATGTATTTTTCGATAAACTAGCGAGCTTAGATATTCGGGAAGTATTATAACATCGTGAAGAGTCCTCGGATACCTTGCTAGAAATCAAGATCACTATCTCTTTGTTCATTTGGCTGCTGGCCGAGCTATGAATCATAACTTTTTTATATTACATTTGTTCTGTCTCTTTTGATGCCCATACAAGCGTGAAGGAACGATAAGCTAAAGATCAATTTGTGGTAGAATTTCGTGTAATTGTTTCGAAAATCTTCGGAAGGCTATTGCGTTGCTAGTCGGGGTGAGGATAGTTAAACAGATGAGCTCACAAGAAGAGCTGGTGCAGCAGCCGGAACTGATTTAGATGTATCTCCTTTCTCAGCAAAACTGAAAATATTCAAATGTTTCGTTGTTTAAAGTGATCCGAACGTAGCAATAAATTCATTGGATTAGTTGGAGTAATATTTCTCCATGACTGTTGGATTTAAAGGGAAGGGAGTAAGCCCCTGCAATGTTTGATGGCGGCGCATCAGCTAGACAACATTTCCAACAATCAGATTCTTCTTTAAAATCAGTTCTTTCTCCTATTTCGGTTAAATCAAATAATTACATAAAAATAAATACCAAATCTAAAAAATCTTTAAAAAAATAAAATAAAAAACTTATTAAAAATTCTTACAACTTTTTGTTCATCATCTTCTTCCTCTGCAGGCTTGTTTACTGCAGTTTTAGTCGCTGAGGTAGCATTAGCAGGATTCAAGTTCCCAGCATTGTTATTTTTATCACTCTAAGATGAAGCATTAGGATAACTTGCAGCAGGCGTTTTCGCTTGCAATTCAATGTTATGCTCGTAATCATGTATCTCCCTGTAGAAATATCTCTCCATGGATTATTGAATGTTTTTGGGATGAGAATAATAGATTTTCCAGCAAGTCTGGTAATAACTCGAGAGAATAGAATGGTTCTTGGAAAATGAAAATGGCTTAAAAGAAGGCATTTGACTGTCTCTTCCGCCGTTGACATTATGAGTTAGCCAGACTCTAAAGGATTTAGTTGTAGTAGTCGCTTCAAGTTCCTAATCCAAAGCTCGCAGTAACTCCTTTAATTACTTTCCCTCCATCTGCTCGATTTCTTCTAAGAGTATCCAGCGACCTGCACCTGCTGCTTGATCTGTTAAAATATCAACAATCGTCTCATTATCTCAGTTAAAATTGCCATTTTTAGAACGCACTGTTCTATAACAAAGTTTTTGTATTTTTGTTACTTATTTGATCAATTATGAAATGCATGTTTGTGCATCCAACAGAGATTCTCAGCATGGAGCTATCAGGATTCACTAGAGACTGAAGCAATTCAAGATTCTAGAAGACTCTATTGTACACCTCATTATGCAAGATAATCGTTGGGCGTTTCTACCAATCGAGCTAGCAATGATCCTCTAGAGTCATTGGGGATTTTTCGTTGTTGATGTATCCTTTGAGAATTCTTTAGCTTGAGTACTCAGCAATTTAAGGTAAAAAATCAGGCCTAAGAGAAACACAAGCAACTTGATTTTTAAAGTTTCAAGAAAAAGAAAAAATCAAAATGTCCTGAAAGCCTGTTTTTACCTGAAGTGCTTGAAGATGAAGAGAAGCTGCAAGAACGAGCAATTCTAGACAATCTCTTTAGGTAAGAATGGCACCATCTTGATAGTATCTATTTTAGATTCATATTCTTATGTCTTGCGCTTGGAATCTTTCTGAAGTGATTGAGGAATCTTAATGGATTTAGAAGAATTCAATTAAACATGTGGCTGTGAAGTTTAATTAGATTAGGGCTGTTAATCGTTAGACTATTAGTTTCTATCCTATGATTGATTTTAGCCTTGATTATCTTCTTCTTCATCTGTAGACATGGAGGCATATTTCTCTCGTTCATTT
>Ga0302285_10001980_pt1 | contig 11455 bp, 10 predicted proteins | sample III_Fen_E2_2_FD_200455 | JGI IMG/M metagenome (GOLD analysis project Ga0302285, IMG submission 200455) | Peat permafrost microbial communities from Stordalen Mire near Abisko, Sweden - III_Fen_E2_2 | ecosystem: Environmental > Terrestrial > Soil > Wetlands > Permafrost | place: Sweden: Abisko...
CCGCCCCCCCCCCCCACTTATTTGCAGTACAGATAAAGCCCTACTCATAACTGACATTTTCTGGCACAATTTCGGGGAAAAAAATAAGAAAATTAAGAAACAAAGATAGAATGAACAAAGAATTTAGGAAAATATCGTTATCAATTGCTAATTATCGAGAATTCTAATTAAAATTAAGAAAAAGAACGAACGAACTTTCACAATTAAAACAAAAAGGTGAACTAACCAAGCACTTTCCACTTTGCAGTTTGTTTTTTACTCCATAGTGCTTTCGAGGAGGGAAGGTCTCCAATGTTTGAACTAACATTTGAACCACCTATTAAATTTTTAAGTAATTTCCATCCTGATATTAGAAGGTCACTAACTTGATATCCTTCTTCTTCCCATTGTAAGGAACTCAAGTTATACTCTCCTCGAAACTGTTACCTTCACCTTTTGTAGATATAATTTATGTCTTAATTTAATGGCTTGAATACTTTTACTAACCTTTATTCAGCCTGTTTTTAAAATATTTCATGTAAAATACCTAATTTAACAAATATTTATGTCTTTTTGCCATAAAAATTCATCCATAATTACCATCGAAATCATCATCGTCATCATATTTTGAGCATCGCCATCTCACCATACCCGTTGATATCAACACCATTGTCTTAGTCATCATCATCACCTCATTTACCATTGTGATTTAGATGTTCAAAATAAAATGAAAGAAAAATACGAATTTATCAAGAAAAAAAAATAAACACAAAGCTTCAAATCATGTATGAAATTGTTCTAAAGAAGCTGTTAAATAAACCTTCGGGGGAAGGGTATTTAAATAGATTAATAACTTAAACCGCCTCTTTCACTTTTTTTTGCAAAAATATTTGCCACTTAATTCACCTCTTTAAATATTTCTCATTTTCATTTTTTTTTCACATGATTTTTTTGTTGAAAAGCTAAAATATTGTTTTGTCTTTGTTGGCTGGTGCTAATCCAACAAAATCTAGCTATTTCCCCTTCAACTCCTTAAGAACATTAATGCCCAATCACTTATCAAGGATCCACTTTGTTGATTTAAACACAAAGTTTCTCTCTCTCTCTCTCAGATTTAAAAAAAAATAGCAAATACTAAAATTTAGTCGTTTTTTTAATAAAAAAAGAAGTAGAAGTTTTAAATAAATCAAAAAAGGTAGGAGCACTCATCCATCATGAACGCTGAAATAACGATACACACTTAGAACTCTATTGGCAACCGCAATGATGTTGTTTCTTCTCAATAAAATCTTTAAGCTATGCATCTGGGCAGCGCCCCACAAATAAAACAGCAACGTCCATCTTAATAATACCACGATAACCTTGACAGTGACAGGAAAGGAGGAAGCAATCAGAAAATGAAAATCTTAGACAGAATTCACTCCTTCGATTACTTAACCTGGGCAGCAATGGTAGCAATATTCACATCGATTTGGCAGATTGCAATACCGTTTTCATGGGTAGAGACTGGTCCTTAAAAATGGCTGGGAATTGTATCAATCTTCTTATTGATATTCTCAGTGCTAATTCTTGCATGGGCAAAACACAATCATACTTTGCACAAAGAATGGTATGCGAAGTCACTGCTACATGTATGCACAACTAATTAGGGATCTCTTTGACTTTTAATCAAAACAATAACTGGTCTTGCTAGCTTTTTGATTTTATTTTTTTTTGCAAAACCAGCACTAAGTCAACAATGGAAGCATGTGGAACATGGACAAATCAAGCAACGCAGCTAATAAAGAAGTTGAAATTGTTGGCTTTGAATTTGCCTAGTTTATATTCCTGATATCGCTGCTTTTAGTCATAGTTTTCTCAGGTTTATTTCTTGGAAACAACATGTTCTAAGGGTATTTCATTTCCTTAGAATCTGCTAAAGAGAATGGAATCGTCAACGGCGAAGAATCTCGCAAAGCTAAAGTATTACTCCTCGCTTAGACCCTCTCAACAATACTTAACATTGCTAATCTTCTCTATTATGCTTATTAAATAACCCCACTTTGTCTTAGTCCTCAACACTTCCCTCCGTTTTTGACATACTTCCTGACGACCCATTCACTTAATTCTATCCTCCTGTTCTTTTTCCATCTCTACCTTCTTTCTTATGTCAAAGCCAACAACAGAATCAGCACCAGTCTGCAACATCAAGGGTACTCTTTCTTATCCTGCATTTTTAAACTTTAAATTTTGTTGTTGACTATTTAGCTGCATTGACTTCATTGGGATTCTAGCTTCAATCGCAGGATTTATTAGTCTCATTTTCATGATTTATAATTTCTTCAATACTCGAAATAAAAAACCCAACCAAAAACGATATCTCCATTTAGCTGCATTCTATTTTCTGCTAAGTGGCATCATCTTCGCTTAATCTCTGATCCTCTACATGGATGTGAAGAATGCGCAAGTAAATTTCTCTGGGAATTGCAATGAATCCATGAGAGATTATTCCGAAGATTTTCTTCAAAGTATCGGATGTCCTAGGAAGTATTTCGTCGCAGAATACAAAGATTCGTTAGTGTTTGACATGAATTGTAATGAAGAACATATTGGCTTAGTCTGGGAAAGAGATATTTCCAAGAACAATACTCAGAAAATGAATCAACGAAGCTGCATAAATATCGGTTGCTGTCCTCTTATCGAAGAATTCTAAGCTGTGTAGTTTTGGACATTCTTAATCCTGTCATCAACTCTAGTAGCCAATAGCTTGATAGTCTTTACACTTTGCTTAATGATCTATACGCAAAATGATAGGTAACATAAAACATGGTTGGAAGGAACAAAGATTTTATTTTTTTCTTTTTTTGAATGAAATTTTTTTTCACAGACAGAGCATTCGTTCGGGAAATAAGATTCTAAGTGCCGGCAGAATGACGGGTTTAGTTGCACTTGTCTTGCTATTTCTCACTATATCCATATTATCATACCTCTACTCTGATCTGCAAGGCATTACAGATCCACCTAAGAGATCCAGTATTTCTTCGTTTGCTGGAAATTTTCATAAAAACAATAGGAATTTCCATAATTCAACAAGGCCATCTACCAAAAACGGGGATATTGTCCATGGTCCCTTGAATGGCACACACGAAAACAAGAATTTATTAAATACTTCCAAAAAAGATACCTCCTTGCTGAATTCAGTTGAAGGTTGTCAGAGTGTGCTAACGTATTTAAAAGGAGGAAAAGTAGATTTGAAAGAGTATTTCAAACAAATTTCATAAATTAAAGCATCATTCTAGTAGAATTCAATATTCAATGGCTATAAGGCTTGTCTGAGCGGTGAAAAAGGTGTGTTCTGGCTATCAGCTGATTACTAAGATCCATTTGTGAGGATTTAAAATTATTAAGTTTGGAATCCCTACAGAATTCTCTAGGCGCATGATAAATCAATTGTTTTCCATGATTCGTTTTGCTTTCAAGCGGAGACACATTCTGCTAATGATCTTATCAATCATCGTCTACATTTCTGTCTATAATCGCAAACAGATGGCATTGATATCAAGGAACTTGAAGAATTAGTGAAAATTGAATCAGTTGAGAAAGTTCAGTTAAAATTTCCATCAAGTTCAGGTCCTGTTAGTCTTAGATTTGAGGAGCTGGAGTATTCTGGCATGCAAGACAAACTGGAAGACAACATAAATATCAATAAAACAATTAAAAAATCATAGTTTTCACATTCACACCATAATAAAACTGCAGTAGAAATTGAGCCATAGCCATAAGATGACACACCTTACCAGCCTGGGGATGAAAATTGGTTGAATGTGCAGATAGAAGTATATGCTGCTGAAGATGCATAAGTTTTACATTAATCGGAAGTGCTTGTTTATCCTGAATTATCTAAATGCAAGTACAGCCATTTCGATACTTCTTTTCCTATTCGTAGATAACTCACTGATCTTCATGGAATCACACTTATGTAAGCAGCTAATCTATCACTCATATGGTCTTCCACAAAAGGATCCATTTCTTCTTTTTTTCACAGAGCTCATTTTGTATTGTTTGTTTGCTAGATAAAACCTTCCTGCTAATTACACATACGCAATCCACTACAGACATGACGATTATCTTTTTAATTGCATAATCTTTGATCCTATCCATAACGGCGGTGGAGGGATCACTACTTTGATAAGAGCACCTTTAGTCAGAAAATTCGTCAAAGGAAATGATCATTCGTTTAAAATCATGCTCTCATGGACTTCATCTCTTCTTTCCTTAAGACTAAGTGGAACTTTTAATGCTGGATAATTCAATCAATGCTAAGTAAAAAAAAACAATATTTTACTGATATTTTGGAGCTTTTCCTTTAAAATAACCTTTAATATTTTGTTGCAAGGTTGGTTTTTATCAGTAGAAATGTGGAGGGATGGAATCATTTGGTTCTCCAGAAGGATCAGCATAGGTCATCGTTGTTGAACACCTTGGAAAGGCTGACTATCTTTTCTATGTTGAACACATGTTGGAGAATAAAATACTAAGAAATCAAATGGACTTACCTGAAGGTGATGATATCTCTCCAGAAGATGAAATCCACTTAAAATTCTTAAATCAGCTGTTCTTTAAATCAAATGCTATTATCAAAGTGTATGTTCCAGGATCTGTCCTTCCTCTTAGCGAATATGCACTCCCAATTAACTCAGTTCAGGAGTTGAAAAAACGCCATCCAGTTTGGTTAGCTTTGTGCTTTAATGGTAAACTTGATCCTTATTAATATGTACCACTTGGAAAATACTGGTAGAGATCGAAAGATACAAAGAATGCATTGGAATCTTAAGAAAAATTATAATAAAATGAAAGTGTGCTGCCGAATGCAGATATCTGTGGGAGATTAGATCTGGAGAAACATAACCAACAAAATGGCAAACATAAATGAACAAAATACATTACATTTTTGAATGCAAAAAATAAAATATAATATTTTACATGTTTTACACAAAAACAATGAAAATCACTAGAACGAAATTGCATATCTTATCCTATTTAGCTGAAGGAGTGAACTATTATATTAAATACCAAGGGAACTTTTAAATAATTTTCGCAAGTTTAGGCAAAGATCTGGTTGAAATATTCAACTCTTTTCAAGAAAAATATTTTTTTATCTGCTGGATAACTAAGTCAATGTTCAGTTATAAAAATGACCCTGAACCTTTGAAGGTCTTAATGAAATAAATAAGATACCCTTAAATATTCTCAGGATGCCACACACACAAAAAAAAGAAATAAGAAATCGAATTAAAAAAGACTGTTGTTTAATTTGAATTTTTCGAGGGGAGAAACAACAGCTACAGACTACATACAGCAGGGTAGTTGATTGGTTAATCAAAATAAGAAAAAACAAGCACAAAGTCTTGATAAAATCAAATAAAAGTTTTTTTCATTTCAAATACGCAAACACAGTTCTAGGAAAGCAGAACGAGAACAGAGCATTTTTCTGGCAGATCAAACAACTGAAACGTATTTGCAGGCAGACATTGAACTGACAAATGTAGGGTAAGAACACTTATAGCAAGCATGGTCGCTCGAAATCTACAACGACAGCAGCAGTTAATTAGCAAAACAACAGTCTAATCGTCTCTGAATCATAAAACGATCCATTCCAAGAATACCAGCAGTAACAGTATTATTACGATTAGCAGTTCTAATCTCAAGGGCAATAGCTAAAATAGCAGCAATAGAAATAACCTTTTCAATATGGTGAAAAGCGACCCCTAAAACCGAAGGATCTGAATAACTATGAGAATTCAAATTCCATTCACTAATCTCCAACTCCACTTGAGCATCAAGATTCACGTAAAAACTCATAGCCTCCAATCAGACAGCCATTCGGAAGCAACAGCTATTCCCAGTAATAGCCGCCATATCTCTTGGATTGTAAATTACGAAAAAAATAATATTATTTTTTTTTAAAATTCAACTCATTTTTGTTATTTTTACCTAAATTAATTTGAAATTTTCTTAAACCAAAAAAGTTAATTCTCCAGAGAAATATTTAAGCGTTTAGCAATCGAGAACCATCAGCCATCTTGAGGAATAACACAAGCAGCTCATGCAATAATAATATTAATAACAGTTCTCCTCATCGACAACATCTACTTCATCACATCCAAAGCAGAAAACAAGCTACACAACGAAAAACGCATCTTCAAATCCCCACACAATCCCTTTCATTCGTGCATCACAGCCTAATACAAGCAGCAATAACAGTAAATACAATACTAGTAACAGCATGAACCCTAATGCCTCCAAGGACTACTACAAGAACACCTCATACTCGACTAAACACGTATCTAAAATCAATCACCCAGCAACTTAGGTGATAAATCCATACCTGCACAACCAGAATGCTACTAAAAAAGCCTATTACAACGGGAATAATAACAACAATCCCAATGTGAATCAAGGAAGTTACAAGAACTTTACGAATCCGTAACTGAACAGCTCGTTCTCATCTTCAGCGAAACAGCAGTAACTCACACCTACTCAAAAAAAGTAAAACCCTCCGATCATCCCTAAACACCCTTAAACCAGGCAGAGATCAAACAATTCAGTATCTTCTTCGTCGTAAAATGTGGTCGCAGCTGCAATGTAACAATACAATTACCAACAGGCATAGTAATTCTCCTCTCATTAGCTCTAATCTTCATAGCCTTTGTAGATTTATTAACAATACCCAGCATAAAATTTGCTCAACACCACCTACAATAACACCAGGGAATCTGTGAGAAATAGACAACCCCAGCAAACCTAAGTCATAGGAGACTAGCAGTAGCAGCAGTACCATTATCGTAGCTCCTCGCATTCAGCCCCAAATAACCTTTTACCTTATGCAACAAATGATTTTGCACTGACCAATCCATAATACTTCAGTAACACTCAGACTCTCAATAACTATCAGAGCAACCACAACAACACGAACAATCCTATCAACAGCAGCATGCTATCCGTGTCATTCAATCATGAAGATGATACTTCATTTGTTAGATATCCGCTGCATTAATTCATTCTAGACCAGTAGCAATAACCGTAAATTCCAGTAGATTTTGAGCAGTAGCAAATATCACAATAGATTAATGCTGGTACTTTGAAACTCCCTTAGCAGCAGCAGCAGCAGCAACAACTGCCTTTCAATCAAAGGAAGCATTCCACATCATAGATAAATGTTGATCATATCTACACTGACCCAGCAATGATGAAGTTCCAGCTTGCATTGGAGAATGAAAAAGCAGTGGAACTTCTTGTCAAAGGCAAATAAGCGTTCAAGGAAAACAACATAACAGAAGCACTCAAACTATTTGCCGATTCAATCAAATAAGAACCTAATTTACTGGAAAGCTAATATCTTTTGGGAGTGTGCTATCTCTCCACGAACAATTATGAAAACGCGATTCAAGAATTCTGTGATTTGCTGGAGAAAAATGAATATTTCAAGAGGAATGTATTCTTGCTGATCGCCATCGCCTACAAGAAAACAAATGTCATCAACGCTGCTATACAGATCGTAAGGCCAGTTTAGTCTAATTTATTTTAAATTATTATTGAAAATAGACACAATATTCTAACACTTTTTTGTTATAACATTATTATCTTTTGTCATAGCTTGGCAAGGCAATCCAGTAGTACCCAAAATACTACGATGCTTACATCTATCGAGGAAAGCTCTAGGTTAAGATGAAGAGGTTTGATAAAGCACTCTCCGATTTTGACACAGCCATTAAACTCAGCGGATCATGCGGGCTAGGTAAGAAAAAAAGAAGAAGAATTAACAAAATCACATACAATATTATGAGAAATAAAGCAGTTTACAATTGTTTGTTCTACATCAAACATAGGCTACATGGGAAAGGCAGATTGCTTGCGATTCATGGGAGAGTTTCAAAAAGCAATTGACCTCTACACCGAAGCCTTTCAAAAAGAAGAAATCATTGCTAAAGTTGCTGTACTCAAAAGAGCTATCACGTACATTGAAGCGAAGCAATATGATCAAGCTCAGATTGACTTAGCTGCGATTTTACAAGACGATCCTGGAAACTCAGAAGCATTCTACTTCAAAGGGTTGCTTTACTATAAGCAAAGTAAAAAAAGATTATTATTAAAATCACAGAAAATTATTGAAAAAATCTCTAGAATTATTAGAATTATGAAGAAAACTGGACTTAACAAAAATATTTATCTTTTAATTCCATTTTTTGTTAATTCCTTGCTTGTTCTTTGTTTCTTTTAGAAAACGTAAACGAGGCATTACTGTCCTTCGAACAAGCAATCAAGCACAACAATTCCAGAAAAGCAGTCACAAAGGCTCTCTATGAGATTGCTAAAATCAAAATTGAACTTCGTGATTTTTACTAAGCCTACCATACGCTACAACGAGCAGAATATCTCGATGTTGACATGAAATCTTTAGAGAAGTTCATGATATTCACTGACGGGGTGACCTTCCTAATGAAAAGAAAGCACAAGGAAGGAGTACAAGATCTAACTAATCTTGTGAAGAACCATAACCTAGGGGATTTCTTAAAACCCTTAGTCTACACCTATCGTGCATATGGCTATTTCTGCTTAGGGAAGCACTAAAAGTGTTTAAATGACTTACAACTATTAGAAACCTTCTCGAAGTTAGACAAAACAGCATTTTACAATAAGTATCTCTGTGAGGGTATTATAAGTGCTTCAAATAACTAATTTGAATCGGCGATTAATTTCTTCTCCAAAGCAAACAAGAATTGTCCAAATAAAATGGAACCATTTTTCTATAAAGCAATGACATTGATTCGATTCGCGAATAAACTAATTCCAAAGAGTGATGAAGCAAAGCATATTCAACAAAGAACAAATGCGTTGAAATAGCTTGATAAAGGAGTAGAACTGAATAATGTCAACTCGAATTTATTCTATCATCGAGGAATTATTAGGTTGTCGCTTGGGAAAGTTGAAGAAAGTATGAAAAAAATTAGTTAAATTGAGGTATTTTTTTGTTTTGAAAATGATATTTATTTATTTTTTTAGGCATAGCTGACTTCAATTTAGCTATTGAGAAATCAGAGGACACCTAAGCTAAGCATAACTACGCTCGAGGATTGGCGTATGGCATGTGCCATCATTGGAAGCAAGCAATCTATGACATCTCCTATGCAATTGACTAATAGCCTACGTTATCGAATGCATATCTCAACAGAGCAAAATGTTTCCTCTTGATTGGTGACAAAAACTCGTCTTTTGCTGATCTCTAGTAGTACAATTAAATCAAGCATAACGATCCAGATATTCATCTCTACACTGGGCATATGTTATTCAATATCGGGGAATATGCTGATGCATTGAAGACATATTAGAATGCTGAATAAACAGTTGAAATTCTGCTTCTGAAAGCTCACTGCAATATTCTACTGAAAAAATTAGATTACGCGCTGCAAGATTTGGATGCAGTGATCGCTGCAGCTCAAATTAAGAAGCTTCTACAGCTTGGGAATACCTCTAAATATGATAAGATATGTCTATAATCGTTGAAAGTGGTGTCTCAGGCAGCAGCAACAACAGATTAATTGGTTTAGCTAGCAATTTTCAAAGATGCTCTTAACACCATTTCATAAACAAAAGTGCTTAAAAAGAAGATCAATAATAAAATAGAAGGCACATGCTTTAAACGATCGGATTACCTGCTATTCAAAGGTGTCTACTGCTTCTACCTGAAGGATTATCAGAAGGCACTGAAGAAATTCAAATAATCGTTTGAGCTCAAAAGTGAGTTAATCAACAAACCTAAGCCCCCAGAGAAGACTAATAGTTCTTCGGATCAGCAGAAGAATGAGAATATCGAAGATCTAGACGAGGAAGGCATTAACCATCAAGCGCAGCTGCTGAATGAATATGAGTTCACTAACAGGACGTACAATGTCTTTGAATTCTACTTTAACTGCGCTGCATGCTACATCATGATGAAGGACTACGATTAAGCATTTTCGTTCTTGCTGTAACTGCAAGCGATATTGCCCGAGGAAGAGGAGATCATTAAGAGAATTGAAATACTCTTCTAAATTATCAACGACGAATAGGAATAATCCAGAGCTACGTTTGAGAAAAGTAACAAATAGTGTTAGAGTGTATTTTTAATTTGTGTTTTTGGGAAATTAACTCTCTGCTAATATGAAATCTAGTTGACGAGGCTGCGTTGAATGACATTAACAACCTGGAATTCTTCCCTAAGAATCATCGTCTCTGCTCGATATTCCCTTCTGTCTCCACAGATTTCAAAATCTACAAAGATTTCGTAAAATAATCTAACCTTTCACATTAAAATGAAAAAATAGCACCTATCATTCATTTACTAATATTGTTGTTTATGCAACTCTAGAAAATCAACCTGTATTTCTGTCTGCCAACTGTGGACCCTCCATCGATGAAGCCTCATTTCGATGAATCCCTTCTAGAAGGACTTTAAGTAAGAAAAAATCTAATTTATCTGCTATCCCTACTAAAATTTCTTCTTTTTCCCTAACTTTCCAGCCAACAGTCGTAGAAAATAAACCAGAAGCACCATGGATTCGTAGAACATCAGAAGGAATCATTTTTACTGACAATGTCTAGATCTTTGAAGATCTCGACCTTAAAACTGAAACTGCCCGAGAATCTGATGGTAAACAATCTCAAATTGAAACTGCGAATAAAAAATAATCTTATTGTTGGTTCTTTGGTATTTGAAGCTGGTGCAGAAGCGCAACAGAAGCTAGATGAGGCAACTGCTGGAGAGTAGCAGGAGAACATAATAGATTCACAGAAGTTTTAAGTTGATCTCAAAGACAAAGCAAATGCTGCGGAATACAAAAATCAAAGAGACAACAACAACGCTGTTCCTTCTCGAGGAAGAAAGAACGAATTCGATTACGTTGAACTCATGAATGATCACTCTCATTATCTCTACCAGGACTACAAAGACATTGGTAACAAACTAATAAATATCAACTTTTATGAATTTATTAATATTCATCTTCAACTTCAAACTAATCCTATTCTTGCAATTGTTTAGACTATTCTTGTGATGGCGAGGAGGCAGTTTTCAAGAATTCCCCTCAACAAATTGAAAAAGATAAACTCAAAGAATTCTTAAAGCTTGACGATAACATCGAGAAAAAGCTTGCTAAATTGCAGTAGAAGAATCAAAAGCAGTGAGCGATTGAAGAAGAGGATACCTCTATGGTGAATGAAGCTGCATAAGAATCTTTGAACTCTTATTAGATTTGTTTGAATTACTGTTCTCAAAATTTTGCTACATTTTTGTCTTGATTCAGTTGTTTCCTCCTTCTACACACTTGTACATATTCATAAACATATTAGGCATAAAAAACTTATTTTGTTGATCGCTAAAGGGAAGTAATTCAGAAGAATTAATCTCTTCTAATTTAAAATCAACTTCTAACGACTCTCTAAGAACGCTGCAATCGTT
>Ga0302285_10001984_pt1 | contig 11451 bp, 13 predicted proteins | sample III_Fen_E2_2_FD_200455 | JGI IMG/M metagenome (GOLD analysis project Ga0302285, IMG submission 200455) | Peat permafrost microbial communities from Stordalen Mire near Abisko, Sweden - III_Fen_E2_2 | ecosystem: Environmental > Terrestrial > Soil > Wetlands > Permafrost | place: Sweden: Abisko...
TACATCCCCTCGATAATATGAAATCTCTTTTAAATATTTTTCAATTCTCTTCTTATTGGTGTGCACTGGCAATACCTAAAACTTCATAGTTCGCAGTTGATTTATTGAGCCAATTTACATGTCTTACATTCAAATAACTGATTTTTTCCCTCAAAATAAGCTAGATGTTATTGATTTAATACAAAATTTAGTGAAGAATTTAATCTTTTCCTCCTTTAATTTGTGCTTTATGTAGTTTTGAAGAGATCCTAATTGATTTAGTTCTAGCAATAAATTTCATTCGACTCTTGTAATTATTTTCACCCAGCTTTTTTCTTTTTTTCTTAATCAGTACATCAACCACAAGCTATTGGTTTTCTTTCCCAAAAAAAAAAGATTAATGTAACCCTCTTCTTCCCATGTTTATTATTACTGCTTTCCTAAAATAATCTCTTTTTAGAGTACTTTGAAGATTTTTAGCCTTTTATTAGAAAGAATGCTATCAAACTAACTAATAAGTTGGTTTTTATTTTAAATGTAACTTTCCTGAATTCTGTTTTGTTTAATGGTTTCATTTTATTCCTGTATTCTTGTTTGAAAGTATCCATAAAAGAATCTGAAGAGAAGAAAAAATATCTGGAGAAATAACCAGAAGTATGTTATCAATCACTGCTGTTGGGGTTATTGTTCTTAATTTTTAATGCGCACCTTGCTCAAACAATACAAATCTCATCTGAACATGCAAGAAGATACTTACCTCCAAAATAAGGAAATACTCCTATTCTTCAGTAATAATCTTTCCTTGATTTTCGATCTAAGCACAAGATTTTCCTTCAGACGAAAATCCACCCAATCACGCAGAAAAACAAAATTCTGAGTAGATCTTTGCCAAATTGTATTCTATTCGCTGAAGTGGTGTTACTCGCATCTTCCGCAAGTGTCATTTCTCCTACAAAGGAAATGTTCGTAGTCGTTGTGAAAAGTGATGGATTCTCAGGTGTTGCGAGCATGTAGAGAGCGTACTCTGTTTCAGCAACGAGATTCGTGAAATTAACTGAGATTGTACTTGAAGTGTTGTACAAGAAGATATGAAAATTCGAGGAAGTCTTATTTCGACTCGTCAGCATGAACTTCATCTGCTGAGAAGTCGGCGTACCACCACTTTAGTAATCTAAATGAAGGAATAACAATTCAATAATTTTTAGGAAAAAAACAGAATTATTTTAGTGTTTTGTTTACCAACAAGATACAACCATATGAGTGACCTCTAATTCGCTTCGATTCCAGTGAAGAAAATCCATGTCGATCCAGCTTCAACTGTAGGCATATTCGCAAATGAAAGCACAGCAGTTTTCTTGACAATCTCGACTGGTGTTGCAATCGAAACAATCGAAGGGAGAGTAGCATCAAGAGCTGCTATTTCTGTCTCAAAAGTGCTAGATTTCACGATAGTTATGATAGAAGACCAGCTTAGATCAGATGTGAACTCGTCGATCGATAAACTATAAAAACTTACTGTCGATGTCACCGAAGATGACGCTAAATTACGATGAGAATCATATAAATAGTATTCTCTTTCTTCTTCCTCCTCTAAATTAGCTTCATCAACATCGTAATACTCCTCTTGATCTTAAGAAGCTAACCGCCGTCTTCTCTGGAAGTTGGTGTTCACGGAGTCCGTAATTGAGAGGGAATACTGGGAATATGAAGCACAGTATACATTATCAAAGCTGATAACGCTTTAAAAATACAAAATATGTTAGACCCAATATCTCTTCGTGATCACCTATTGCTTACTTGAGACAAGGTACTGCGAATTTTTAGCACATGTAGCATGTGATCAATAGCTTTTGCGCATTTGTGATTGTAGTCTAGAATTCGATCGGAATTCTCAGCACTCTTCCATCGTTGTTTTTGGTGGAGAACGTAGTATTTTAACCTGAAGTTGCTCTCTGCAGCGTGTCGATCACCCAAGTAGTCAGAAGATATGTCAATTTCGATCGGAGCTTGGGGATTTAGTAAATCACACTGGTACCTTGACCTTGGTAGTTGAAAAAACCATATTACTCTTGGTAGTAATCCACTGGATTCAGGACAACGTACTGATCGGTTAAATATCTGATTTCAGCTAAGGGTCTGCTTGGACCAGTGGATAAGCGAATATGGTAGTATACAGTCAGGGGTAAATTAGCTGTGATTGTCACGTTTTGGATTGTTGCATAAGGAGATACTTAGTCGATAGCTTAAGTGTAAGACAGACTTGGGATAGGTGATGCACTTATGAGTTAGAGCATCACATCTGTTGTGCTAGGAAGATACGATGCCTTAAATCGTCAAACAAGAGAGAGAATGAAGCATTTTTAGGGGAAAAAAGGATTTGTTAAAATTGCATTTTAGGAAGAAAAGAAAAAGAAGAAGAAAAACAAATTCAAAAAGAAAATCTTTAAAGTTACTGAATCTGTGCCAAAGATGGTCATGACTAGCTTGGAGTTGTGCAATGCCGTAACAGTCATTTAGACTAGCGATCTGACCATGATTTTGCCTTTGTAAGAGTCAGGTGAGAAATTTAAAGTCAATTCAGTCACAGTTAACCCATTGTCATCGACAAGTTCAATTTTCGGATCAGTTCCAACGACAACAACTTAGAAAAGCACTGATACGGAATCATAAGGTATCATATCGCTGAGATCGAAGACAATCGGGACACTGTATCCGCCAGAGAACACATAGTAAGTTAGGAATTCAGGGATGATAATATGTTGCGAGTCTGATACTTTAACATTGAGCAGACTGAACTCGCCATATGAAGCAGTACCGATTTCAGTTTTAACAAAGATCAACGTGAATAGACTTGGAACAGTACCTGTTGGACAACCTATTCGCATGTCTTCCGTTAACTAGCCAGGGTAGATGTTCTGCAAAAAAAAAACAATTAAAGAAATCAAAAATAAACACTTTTTTGATCAATAAAATACCCCAAAAATAAAACAAATTCCAGTTGTTTTCTCTCTAAATCTTACTAAATCCGATATCAAGGAGAAATCAGCATCAACTACAAGATCGAGGGTGAACGTTATCATCTTGGAAATCGCTGCTGAGGAGTCCTTCAAGCTGATGATCGAAGAGTATGATCCTGATATGATTGTCAGAACATTTTCATTGAATTTGACTTGAGTCAAGCTCTAATACCAATTTATGTAGCTCAAATTATCGTTGTAAGCTGCTCTTATGAGCGGCTGATTGGAAGAAGCAACGCTTGTTTTAGATAGCACTGTCAATCTATCTGAACTGAGAACAGAAGCAACTATCTTTGTGATTGTGCATCCTGAATCCTCTGGTGTGCGTAGTGAAGTTATAACCACCATAAACGTAGTCGATGCTGAAATGCCTGCACTCACTGTTATCATACTGCAATTCGAAGTTCAAATATCAATAATTATTGCCCGATTATGCTTGAATAGGAAACGGATTTGTAATTTTTACATGTTAGTTCCAAAGTTTTCGAAGGTAGATCCATAAGTTGTCGATCCTGCTACATTGGTTATTGCGCAAGTCGTTGGCGGCATAACTGTAATCGATGTTCCAAATTCTCGGGGAAATTCCAGCAGAAGATATTATCCTGCGGAAATGGCTGCAGGCGACACAAAATTGAACTGATAAACGCTAATCACGCGTGAAATATAATTCATTTAGGTTGCATAACTGAGCTAAAGCGTTGTAACAAAATCAGCTAATGTGGCTCCATCCGTGACGGATGTCTATTCCTACACAGAGCTTGGATCACGGGAGCTCGCAAAACTTATCTAAATCGAATCTGATCCACTGACGCTCAAGGGACCGTAAACACCAAATACATCGACGGTGAATAAAACTCCAGCTGCTATCGTTACGGGGAAGCCCTAAGGATCGGGAAAAGAAAAAGGAAAAAAAAGAAAAGAGTTAGAGTCTCATTGCTAGCTACTTTTCATGTTGGTTTTCTGTTTTTTGTTTTTGTTTTACACTGATTTGGAGTTTGTATTCTGAGTAATTGACGCAGTATGTAGGTTTTGAGTTAATCTTACAATACAGTGTCGCTGTGCCGATTTGCTAATTGTATTTTCTAGGGAAAGTCATGAACAGTGAAGACTGTGGTGTGAGTGCATGTGATGCAAGGACGATAGCAAGGTTAAATTGATGCATTCCTCCAGCTAAACCTTGATATTTTTTGACTGTCATGGAATTAAATGCAACTGGCGTGGTAAATGCAACAGCTGCTGGAGAAATAGTCTATGTAATGGATGTCTGCGTACCACCATTGTACAGGAGACTGATTTTGATTGTCTTGGAGGCTAGATATACATTCTTCACATTCAAACAATGGAAAATAAACTCAGTACTCTCCACAAGAATGTCTGATCTTGGGAAGAGTTTAATGGAAGTAGCTGCAGATATATCCATTGATTTGAAACCAAAGTACATGCTACCATCAGCTTGCAGGATATAGCATTGGATCTAAGATTCTAATCCGATGAGTTGCTCTAGAAAGAAGAAAACAAAACCCATAAAAAAGAAATTGTGAAGAAAATATCATTATTTGTTTTGTTAGAAATTTTTATTAATTTCATTACAGACTTATAGTTCAATGTATTGCCCACTGACGAGCCCGGCACCTGGTGTCGGTGTCGAGAGAGCAAGTATCGGACGAGTATCTACAGTGAAATCAATTTCGAAGTTACCATATGCTCCTTGTATGAGGTTGTGAGTATTATATGAATAATTTATTAAGATGTTTGTGTTGTAAATCGCTGCATTGTCGAAAGTGAGTTTCTTGGAGTTTGTGGAAGTATCGATCACAAGCCCTGCATTTGTAAGTGTCTTAATAGTGATAGCGTACTAGCTACTGAGAGAACTGGTGGGAGAAGAAAAACCATATTGGACTAACTTGTAAGCACCTGAGTCGAAATCGGTCGTTGCTGAGAACGTGAAGATGATCTTTAGATTCGTTGGATCAGTTGATACCACGCATGCCGTCTCCGCAAATGTTCCTGTTTACTTATAGAGTATGCACCGAGCGAGATTCCCTGTCATTATTGTGAACGGACCCCACGTTCCAGAGGAATCGTCAAGTTTAATGGTGATAATACCATCTTTCGGGAAAGGATTTGATGTTGTAAACAGCCAAGAGACTCGATTGTCTTTCACGTATCGCCTGAGTACAATATTTGAGACGTCTGTGATAGCGTTCGGAGTGAGGGTAGCAGTCGCTGGAGTTGGATCAGCTAAGACAGAGATGAGTGCTCCAGAGTTCTAGCTCCATGTTATGTATGTCCCGGAAAGTTTGTAGATACCTAACGCGGGGAAGATAAAATTACCGAATGTGACTGTTGTACTCGAGACAATGTTTTAAGTCGACGTAATCAACGTAAATGGACAGTATATCCCGTATTGGTAAGATCCTGATAGCAGGTAGGAAAATGGCAAGCACCCTTCTGATTTGACATTCGTGTTTACAATGCCAGTTGAAATCACTGAAAGTGTATTGGAGTACATTTTCCATTTTCCAACGATAACAAATGCAGCTCCGATGTTGTTTGTATCAGCAGCAGGGTTGTTCTGCAGACAAGACGGGACGCTGGAGGTGTGTCCAATCTCAAGATCAGCGCTGCTTTGCTGTAAAAAACAAGTAAAAGAGAAAGAGGTTAAAAAGGGCAATCCTTTTTGTTTTAAGCACATTAACTGCTTACTTGCCCTTCAATTTTGGAAGTGACAACAAGATTATATGACAAATCAGCTAATGTGGAATAGCTAGCTGCTGTGCTTCCAACTATTATCTTCCAAGCTGACTGTGTGTATTAAGATACAAAAGCCTACGTGAGCTATCCATAGAGAGGATTTCTCGCAAGAGTTGATACGAATATTCTCTGTTTATTGAGACTTCCTATGGGGGAGTAGAAAAGATGCCACAAAGACACAAATATGTCAAATAACAAAAGAGATTGTAATAGTGAAGAAATGTAAGACTCACCTATTGCTTTAATGGGAATGAGTAACTAAAAAGGTGAAGATGATCCAGTTTGGGAAATGAACGCCGAAACATCGAATTCCACTCGTTTCATTGTGTAAATAGATGTAGACTGTCCAGATAACCCTGGGAAACCCCAGCACTACTGGTTTATATTCATACTACTCGAGCAGCTAACCTGATATTTATGGATAATTAGGATTAATAAAGACATCCTTTTGTATCTTCGAAAGTTAGACTAATTCGGGGAATAAACTAATAATATCTAAGTTACCTTCATTTAACCGTAGGAATCAGCTGAGAGACTGTAGAAATCAACATTATTAAAGAACACAGCTATTCTCTTGACATCAGAGTTCTCCTCGTCGGACAGATATCCTGTTATCCTTTTGAATTTATTTTAAAAAAAGTTAAACATATTTTCGTTGTTTCCTTTATTGTTGTTACCTGATGAACGCTGGGTATTTGGTTCCATCAGCAAGCTACGTCTGTCCGCCTGAGGAAGTCTAGTAGTTAGATAATGCAACGTTGATATATGATAGCCTTGTAGACGTGCATTCAGCACCACCCATTGAAATCGTGAAGGAATTCACAGCAAAATAACTTGTTGGCGTCACGCCACTCGCGTAACCACTGAAAAGTGCGCCATAGAAATCGAAAGAATCTCTACCCGCATAGCCAGCCGCACCGCTTAGAATATTCACATCACCAATACTGAACGTTGTAGTTGCACCTGAATTCTGCTAGATACACTGTATGATTGCGTGTGTTTAATTTAAAAAATATATTAAAACAAAATATACGATTTGCTCATAATTTCGTTGAGATTATCTTACATCAGCAGTAGCAGCTGCAGAGAATAATATTATCTAAGTTTGATCCGTAGTTGTGGAGATGATTTTATTCACATCATTCGGGAATTCCGTGGAAACTGAGCATGCCACAGTCAGCGATTCAACATAATACTAGTTCCCTGTGGTACCAGGTGCAGCTTGAATTAAAGGAGTTGTAATAAGACTCATAGCATATCCAGGTCCAGGTCCAAATGAAGCTGCTGTATTTGCTGCTGCGAAGGTTACTACAATTTTTTATTTGATATCCGGGGAAGTGCATACTTTGATTCCTGAAGAAGTAGATGTTGTAGCAGAAAGTGATAATTGAGCACCAGTGGAATCATAGGAAATCTATGAGTGAACCATTTAGTAACCATACGCAGTTGTAGATGTATCGACTCTAAATGCATTTGCGTTAATGACGGATGAACCGAATGTCTAGACAGTCTCAGCAATTAGAGTGATTAGCGTACCTGTGCTGTCGATTGTGTACACTGTTACACTCCCGAATTTATTGTTCAACGTGCCGGGATTCATAAAGAAAATCCGCACTGTAACAAAATAAAGCTTCTAATAACTCATTGGACCTATGTTAACACACTCGATGTTGTAGTAAGTTGCGTAGGTCACAAGCTAACAACTCACTGGTGTCTTGCTAAGTTTTGGAATAATTTTATTAGCAAAAAATAATTGTTAACAAAAATCAAAAAAAATAAGGAAATCTCTTTATTTGCTTGTTACAAGTTGTATCTTGGGAAACTATGCTGAATTGATCCAGTCAACACGATGTCGTTTGTCATGTCAATAGGGAGTTTAAAGCAGACTTTGATCAATGCGTCATCTGGAGTGGTTATGCTAGGTGTGAAAATGAGCTTAAAAGGATTGAAAAAATTATTTCCTGAGATAATCGATGCATATTAGTAGTATGTCGCTGAATTCAGATCGATCCCGTTTCCCATAATGACAGTCTTTGTGGTTGTCAAGGGGTTTGTCTTGAGGATGCTAGGGACAACGAGTTTTTCGATAATTTGATTGGAAGAACTTAGCATTGTGCGTACATCAATTCCAGCTGCTACTGCAGTCACATGAACAGGGTTTAGCATCGTTGTGCGGAAGCGATAGATCTACCCAGCTACTAAGCTTATGTTAAGCTCCACGACAATTCGATTATATTCGTTGTCTGAGAAAAATGGACACATAAATAAATATATTTAAGCAAAAGCTGCTATTTTGACTTTTTGAAATAAGTTATTTACCAACACTGCATGTGTAGTCCGTAGAGTCGAGTGGAGGGATTGTTGTAGATCCATCAGTGTGCTCTTCCGAAAGACAGTTCCCAATGAACGTGAAACGCTGATCTAAGTAGACAAGAATCATGAATCTTGCAGCGTTTGGGATAGCTATTGTGGGCGTGATAACGAAGGAGATCTCATAATTTTAGCCGACAAGATACTGGTAAGCAGAGTAGGTAGACGCAATGGCTGTAACAACTGTTAGAGATGTTGCTGGGGCAGCAGTGAATTCTAACACGCCAAACATATTAGTGTTATCATAGATTATTGGAGTTCCATAGATAGCAGCTACGGAATTGATCGATTGAGTTCGAGCTGTTATAGGCTTCTGCTGCCCAACAGTGAAAGTCATTCCAGCTGAGAAATAAAAGAAAGATTCAGATAACAAAAAAGAACAGAAAATTATTTCATTTTTAGGTTTAAAAACGAGTAAATTTCAATTGATTTTGTAAGAAAACATGATAATATCCAATCATTTAAAGAGCTTTTTCGTTACGTTCTGGATTAATGAAGAGTGCATACCAGTATGGGCTTCCTTTGAGACTTGTGGGCGAGGAGATATCATCCAAGAATGAAATAAAGTAATCTGTCGTGGATGCGCCATCTAGTGCAATTACAGCAGAGAATTTCTATCTCTGAGAGCAGCTGTTGTTTCCTTGGAAGGAGTACTTCACTTGCACCTTGCTAATCGATGTTGTGTACAGTGCAAAAGGGAACGATAACCTCAGAAAGTTGTAACTAGCAAGTCCGCTTTGAAGTTAAAAAACGAATTTAAACTCAGTGACAGCATTGATGTTGGTGTAGTCCATTTAGTAATCCATAACATCAATGTTGTAGGCTGATATCAGTTGCTTCTGTAGGAGACTCAGCCAGCAGAAGAGGGAGATTATTACGGAGAATACATGTCCTTTCATGGGTTGGAAATGAGCAGTTTATAAATTCTATTATGGTCAATATATCTACTTTTGGTGTATTTGAGTATGATGGGTTTATTACAAAAAAGTTTCTTTATCTCTCTCTCTCTCTCTATTTGATTTATTTGCGTTCTTGCAATAAGAATAAGAGCTGAAACACTAAATTTTCACCTGAATTTCAACATCAGTTCTAATAATCATAATCCATTCAGTGAAATTCCTTTGCATCATTCTAGATCTGGAACCTATTTATTGGAGAAACCTATTTTAAATAACGAATAACATTTATTACTTTAAGGTAAGATAATTAAGAAGAAAAAAAGAAAGCTTACATTCGCACTACTACCATCAACAGTTTTAAAAAATATAACTTGTTGATAGGAATGCAGTTTGTGTGAATTAGGTCATGCTTACATAAGAATTTGTGAAAGTTTTAATAAGAAAAATAAAATAATTTAATATATGTCAAAATAAGTTCAACTTTAGCAAAGATTAGTGTATTTTGGTTTCAATAAATTGTTGATTGCTTTTTTAAATTAAAATACAGTATTAGATTGTTTTGAACTTGTATAGTACACAAGCAATCCTCCTATTACATAATTGAGCAATTCTAAAAATATTAATTGATTTTATCAAAAAAGATAGAGATATTAATAGAGCTAATAGAGTTGAATATGAAATCAACAAAAATTATGAATGATAAAAAATAACAGTATTAACATTCCAGTTCGAATGTGGCCTAATATGTTGTAAAAATTCGCTCTATTGCTGGACTAATGTAGTTGAGTTTAAATCAATAAATATTTTTAATAATCTCAGTGAGATTGCCTCTTCTTTCTTGTTCCATCTCAAGAGAAACAAACAAAGATTTAAAGTTGCCTGCACCAAATCCTTCGTGGTTGTGTCTTTGGATGATTTCGTAGAATAAGGTAGGTCTATTAAAAACAAAAAAAGAAGATTAATAAAATGAATTCTTATTTAAATGCTTAAGTACTTGTCTTCGACTGGTTTGGTGAAGATCTACAGCAAATATCCCTTTTCGTCGTAATCAACTAGGATGTTATTTTTTTGGATCACATCAAGGTTTTCATCGATTTTAATTGAAGTCTAAGCAGTCAAATTCTTCCTTAGGAGATCATAATATGAAGTAGGAATATCTAAGAATTCTACTCCTCTTGATCTTAAACCATCAACAGTTTCAATTATATTACTAGTGTTCAATGCAATATGTTGAACACCTGGACCAGCGTAGTAATCGATGAATTCTTGAATTTAGGATTTGCGTTTTCCAGCAGCAGGTTCGTTGATGGGCATTTTAATGATTTAGTCGTGATCAGTCATGACAATCGATCGGAGAGATGAGAATTCTGTGTGGATCATGGAATCATCGACAGTCCAGAATCTGTGGAAATCAAGTGTGTTCTCATACCAATCTGCAGCGGATGTCATTTTTTAATCCTAAAATCATAAGAAAACGAAATAATTTAACTAAAAAATATCAACAACAAAATTAAATGATTTTACGGGTTGATTTCCAACAACATGGTCGACATAGTTGTAGGAGACACCAGGCAGAACTTGATTTAATGGGTCTTTATAAGGATGAGCTACAAAACCAGGCATGAAGAAACCTTTATAGCCATTACGCTAGACGAATGTATGAATAGTATCACCATATGTGCATACTGTAGCAGTCATCACTGAGCCATGATCATCCTTAAGTTCTTAAGGAGCTTGGAGACTCTTTGCTCCACGGCTAATTGCCTTATTGTAAATAGCGACACAGTCTTCAACTGCAAATGCGACATCTTTAACACCATCTCCATGGAGAGCTTGATGTACGTTCATTTCCTTCTGAGACATATTATCATTGTGATATGGGGAGCTGAAAGCAAACATCACACCTTCTCTGTTTTTGACGACATGAGTGGCAATGTCTCTAGAACCAGTTTCGAGTCCCTTGTAGGCATAGAATTCGAAGCCGAATCTTGAGGTGTACCATCCAGCAGCTTGTTTGGCGTTACCAACCCAGAAATGCAAGTGATCGTAGCCAAGGAATTTACCACCAGATGGGCGTTCTCCTTAAGGTTTTTCAGCGGGCTTTGACATTTTTATGAATATTTCGTGTGTGTGCGTGTGTGTTTTGGATAATTTTAATTATTTTTTGCTTGATTAATTAAAAATTCCGCAATCAAGCGACGTCTGAGGGAGAATTTAAAGGATTTCTTGTGGCGTAATATTTGATCTACCCCACCAGAGCTGGAAAGGAAAATTACGCGATATCCAACTCTAGTTATCAGATTACGACTACTATTTGGCAAAGCACATTCCTTCAGCGAGAAATGCCTTAATATCCTTAATAATCACTTCATTAATTCTAGTCCGTTCCCTATCTTTCATTCTAAATATATTCTTTTATCCATATCCTTTCA
>Ga0302285_10001986_pt1 | contig 11447 bp, 5 predicted proteins | sample III_Fen_E2_2_FD_200455 | JGI IMG/M metagenome (GOLD analysis project Ga0302285, IMG submission 200455) | Peat permafrost microbial communities from Stordalen Mire near Abisko, Sweden - III_Fen_E2_2 | ecosystem: Environmental > Terrestrial > Soil > Wetlands > Permafrost | place: Sweden: Abisko...
AAAAAAAAATCTATTGTCTGCCTTAAAGGTATCTGTTTATCTTGTGTTTGTTTTCCATTTTAAACCAATTTGTGATGAAACGCAACCATACTATCCTTCCCATTTCTACTGAATGAGTGGATACATAACAGTATCTAGAAAATTAATCCAAAAATATGAAGAATTGGAAGAACTACATAGAAAGATACACTTGGATTACCCTTGAAATGTTTAGCGTGCTCCTTTCATTATTTTTAACAATAAAGTAAAATATATTTGATCTGCCAGCATAAATGATTTTTTCTTAATAAAGGTATTGTTAAAACATATTATTGACCTTTTGCTCTTTTATTAATGATAGCCATACTATTCTGAATAAGAATGTGTATGAATTGGTTGAGTGGATTGATAGTAGATTCTTTGCTTTTTTATTAATTATTCCTCCCTCTTCCTCTCAGCTAGCAGCTTTTTTCTTTTTTGATTTTCCTTTCGTTTTTTTCTTTTTCTTCTTGACTTCTCCATCCTCTTCGATTTCTCTCGGCGAGCGAAACAGCTTATTAAACTCTTCTGGATCTAAACTCATTGGCTGTATGAATGATCCATTTCCATTCCCGTCTAAGAATCCTTTGAGCTAACTCTCATTATAATTCCTAAATCTATTATCCAAACTATTATTGATTTATCCAAGTAAATGTTCCTCTCTGCGCTTTCGTTAAAGGATCTCATTTTCTTTTTCTAACTCGAAAATTCTATCTCTGAGTCGCTAGTTAGAATTATCCTAGAAGATCTTAAACTTAGTCGCTATCTTAGCGAGATATTCAGCTTGTCTCTCAAGCACAGCCATAATTTTCTCTTCTCTCATTTTCTCATAGAGTTTGAACGATGCATAACTATTATCACCACCTCCCATTGACATATTAGGTTGACTGAGATTTCGAGGCATCATAGTAGGCAGAAACTATCCTTGCATACCGCTATCAAAACTGTTCCCATAATTCACAGGCATTTAAGCTGAACCTGTGTAATTTCCGCGTTATGGCATAGGAGTACCACCCTGATTGATTGGTGGCAAGTGAAACTAGCTCATTTTTTAAATTGAATTAATATAATGTTGGATTTTATCCTTATTAAAACAAAGATAAGATAATTATTTCAATTACGAAATGTTTGTTAGAAGGCGCTTGAATGCTTTGCAAAAAAATAACTAGTAAAAAAGAGAATGATCAGTGATTAGAGATTGATTCAAGAACATTTTGAAAAAGACAAAAGAAAGAGTATTAATAGAGGATAAAGAGGTAAATAATAGGAATCATTATGAAATTCAAAAGAACAAAAATGAAAAGAAAAGAGAAAACAAAAATTAGCTTTTTCCTCTGAGAATATTCAATTTAGATTTCTTTGATTTTTTCTTCAAAGGATGTCTATTTTCTTGACAATTGAGGGTCTGAATTCTGTCATGTACTCATCTGGAAATTTGCTACGTGATAGAAAGGCATAGATATCTAGAAGCATTTCTTTAAGTTGTTTCTGTACAAAAAAAACAAACCAGTTAGTTTTACAAATAAAAACCTAAAAAATTATCAAATAAACGAAGCCATGCAGTTCGACAAAATGTTTACAATATTTTTCGACTTGACTCCAAAATTCTTAGCTAACACTTTGAGTTATTCCTCATCTAGCTCATCAATTCTCTCAAGTTACTTTAAAAAAATATAAAATTTAGCTCCTTTTCTTGTTGTTTAAGTCAAAACAAAAAAGTAGTTTCTTCTTTGGAAATATCAAGATTATTTTACTTCTTTAACCGATTCTTTCATGTTGAAATGATGCCATAGACACTTCTCCCTTTATTTGGTGTAATCTTCTAACTTCAATTGAGAGCTCAGTGAAATTTCCTCAGTTTTCTAAACCATATATTTCTCATATCCTAGTTCTTCCCCTTCTTCTTATCTCACTGCTTAAGTCAGTGACGATTACCCTTAGTCCTTTTAAATTCCACTTTACCCTAGTTTTTATGGTTTTTAGAAGAAATCGCTTCGATCCTTGCTTGCTTGATGACTTGTTTCAATGAAGGATTTGGAGGTGTGGAATTTACTGAGCAATTACGATACATTTGAAGGTGATCTGCTGTTATCCTCACTGCCTTAACTGCTGTCAAATGAGTCATCCATCTCGTCATTGATATAACTCTTCTAGTAAATATCTTGATCATCTTGAAATCTGAGAACACTCTGATCTGTTGACCAATTTTGGGATATGGCTAACTCATACAAGATGGAAGCCGTTTTACTTTATTGAAGTTAGTTGTTTTCTGAGTCGCTTCCTTTTCTGCTAACGAATTTGTATCTGCTCTCTTCCACACCCTCCTCGTCCTCACTGCGTCTCCCATGTAGTCTGTCGATATCACCGTTCCTTTGAAGTAAATACATATAAGAAAAATAACACTAAAATTAATTTAATTCTTCTAACTCTCTCTTTGACATACTCCTTCTTTCGTAGCGCATCTATCAATAGATTAGATATCATTTCCTTCTTGTTCTGAAGTGTCTCAATATCCCGAATCACCTGAGATAGCTGATCGTTCAGATACTGGATAACCTCTTCATCCCCTTAAATCTTTTCAAAAGGAGTTCAACTAAACTAGCTCTTAGTCCGGTATGTATCCCATTTAGAATTCATAAATTTTTTGTTGAAACTAATTATCCCCATTCCATCCCTTTCAAATTGACTTGCCTTTCAAAATCTTACTAAACACCCAAATCACCTAACTTTCTTTCCTTTAAAAATCAATTTCGATACACCCCCATCACATCCTAAGGCTCCTCTTCTTGTTTACATTCGAAGGCACTGCGAACTTAATAGCTAATAATGCAGGTTTCTTCCCCTTCATGCTCAGACTTGATGCCAACGAGCTCTGTGCAGAATCGGCTTTCTTTTTTCTCCCCCTTCAAAACACAAACCAATCCAATAAGTCAATTAAGAATAGTTTTCAAATTCAAATCAATATGCTCAAACTGAACCTACATCATGCCTACTACCTTTATACTGGAGGAGCTGCTTATTTGACATATTCTGTCTTTCCCGAAATAATGTCTTTTTTAAACATTTTTTCTTTTCGTGACAACTTTCAGCTACAATTTTCTTAAAACGAGCACTAATTTTACAAGTTTTCTACTAATTAAACGCGATCTTTTCTCTCTACAGAATTTTTTAATCTTTTGTTTGGTTAATTCTTTTCGACAACAATAAATGCGCAAAAAATAGATAATAAAACGCAGATTATTCTTTCAAAATATTCATAAAAAACTGCTGAGTGTGATATCATTGATTTTGTAAGCAAATGTTATGACAGAATCTACTCATAAACCCCATTGTAATTTGTTAGAATCCAAGAACATTGATAAATTACTTCTGAAATACAAACAATAAAGGCATATCAATAATTCCTCATGTTTAAATATTATTTTTCTATCCAACTTTAGCACTCAAACCACCATCGATCCTAGAAGTCCAGAGTCTGCAAAGAAAGGCTTCACAATATAATCTGTTATACCTTTTAAAAAAACATCCAAAGATTAGCAAAAGTGTATGTTTATTCCATAAAATCTTTCATCTTTCTACTATTTCAAACATTAAAACTACCTGTGCTCAATCTCTGATGATCAACATACCCATTCATTAATTTCTTGAAATGAGTTCTGATATGCTCTAAGACGGTCTTTCTATTCATGATTCCACCTCCAATGACTATCACTTCCGGAGAACACAGCAGCGTCAAGCTTAAACACAATTAAGCAAGATAAAACCCTATGATATCCCATACAGGATCTTCATCTGTAATGTCAGCTAGTTCATTGATATTCTTATTCAATCTTGCAGCGATAGCATAATTAGAAACTAGTCCTTCTACGCAATTCTTGTGCCTCAAACAAATACCTTATTTGTAAATATATTGTTGATTTGAGATATTTGAAAATATTTGAAATGTTTATTGATATTTTACCACCAAAGGATTCTTCTGGAAAAGGTTGAACTAATACATGCCCTCCTTCAGGGTGGGTTAATCCATGAACGCATTTTCCGTCAATGATAAGTCCAACGCCTACTCCTGTTCCCACTGTGATATAAGCGAGAGATTTCTTTGTCTTGTGAGAGCCTATTTAGGAAAAAAATAATAAAAAATGAAAAGTTATTTCAAACAATTCTAAGGGTTGGAAGTGCTTAAATTCTGTTAGTTTTGCATGTTTTATTCAAATATTTTGATATTTTCCTTATCATTGTTAGCCTCTACAATAATAAAAAGTCCTTCAACTTTTTTAATTTTATTATTTTTTTAGTATTTTTCTTTATGAGTAAAATCATATTTTAGCATTATTATGATTCCATATTATTGTAAAATTCCCTTCTTACCAAATGTGAATTCAGCAAGAGCTGCAGCATTAACATCAGTGTCAAATCCAATCTTGCTAACTGATCGTTAAGGGATCGCTTTGGCTACTCGCTGAACAATCGGGAAATCTTTCCATGCTAATTTAGGCGTTGTTGTGATTTATCCGTAGGATTAGGAAGTCTCATCCAGACAAATCGGCCCAAAACTAGCAATTCCAACTTTATCGACATTTTACTTTGAGAAAAATTCCTTTATTTCTTAGATATTTGTCTCTGGATCTGATGTCTGGATGGATTTCACCTAGCCTTCTATGATCTTGCAGGTTGTTTTCCCATCTGATTATGTTTCCTTTACGCCAATAGCTAGACGGATAGAAGTTCCTCCTAACTCTATGCAGGCATATTTTTCTTGCTGAGATACTTGAGGAATTTACCTAAAGCGGAAGTACTTATTACTGAAATGATAAGCAGACCCAATGAGAAGAGGGATGCCAAGAACGAAAGCTAAATCTTTTGCGTATTTATCTGTGATCATTTGATGATTTGAAAATTGGAAATTGAGATAATATTTATGACAAGCAGAAACACAAAAATATATGAAAAAAAGGGTAATTTACTCGAACTAATTTGTAGAGGATTTATTCCGTCGAATTTATCTAAGCAAACTGCCACTTGCACACACAAAACATAATTAGTTATCTTTCTGGGTTAAGCTTAAGCATCCTGACCTATTAATAGTTATATAGAAGGTAGAATATTATTTGAAAACAAAACACATTGAGATTCCTATCAGAAAAAAACTTTTTCTTCCTTTTAACATTTATCTACAAAAAACAACAATAAATCATCGCTTATGTTGTGACGAAAAATGTTCAAATCCCAAAAGGACATCCAGAGGGGTCATAAGAAATATCAAAAAAGTGAATTTATTTGATTAGTCTCAATGTTGTTTTTAATGAAGGAATTTTAATTGAATATCTTTTTAAAAATCCTATTTTGATTTCTAATTGATCAGTTCCTCTCTTTTGATCCCTTTCATTTGTAATTCAAGACACTAATTTCTCCTGCGACTGCATTTCAGTTTACTTCGATTATTTTTTGTTGTTCAGTTATGCTGCTTACTTAAAGAGAGAGAACATAAATAAGGATTTTAATAGATAATTTCTTAATTCTATTTAGGGTTTATTCGTTTTGATTATTTTACATAAGCACAATATTTTTGTAAATTTAAGGAAGAAATTTATTTCATTTTTTGTAAAAAAGCTATGCTGAAGAAGGATCGATTCAAATTATCATTCAACTTAATAATGTCTTAGAATGCAATGTATTCATATCCCAGCTAAGTCACTTTCAATAAAAATATACCAACCTACACATTTAGAGTTTACTTCTTTTTGAATTTTACATAGCGTCAACTTGAAAGAAATTTATGTTACTGATTTTATTATTTAATTTAAGAAATTTCTTATTTTTTTAAGTTAGATTGGGGGAGAATTCGCTTAACTCGAACGAAAGAGGAAAAAACAACTGTGTACTACAAAGATTGCTTGATCAGAGGGAGACAATTCAGTTTAGAAAGGCTTTTTTAATCTTGGAAAACCCAGCTTTGGGAGATTCCCTTTTTGGAATACCTTTAATATTTAAGTGTAAATGATAGAAACAAAACATAATTGAAATATGTTAATATCTCATATCACCTCTATAATATTAGCATCAATCCCTCCTTGAAGTAGTAATCTCACTAAATACTATCAAACGAATAAGAACAAAAAAATCAATAATGAGTGTAATAAAAGATTTTCATAATAGCAATGGAGTTTTACTAGGTGGAAAAACAACCCACAATTTCAACGGGCGGCATACCAAAAGTATCAGCGCTCTCCCTTCGAACTTTTCACAGAATCTAATCGTTGAAGGGAACAATAATATTTTTAATCATGATGGGAGGAAGCACATTCACAGCCATCGCTTATCTGAACTAATGATGCAAGACTCCATAGGCAATTAATCTCTAACGCACAAGGCAATGAAGTATGCTTAATCTAAGCCTCAACTGAGCAGGTAATTATTGGATTTATATCCCCTTATGAAGGCTCAGAACTTCAGTGATTCGTTTTCTCCTACATGCTTGAAATTTAAAGGATAACAATCTTCTGACTAGTATCCTGTTCATTAGCAATAGTCCTCAACGTGTAATCTGATCAATAAAAATGTATAAACTCGCGTTTCTTCAGGTACTAAATTACTGAATAAGTCAATTAAGCCTGTCACTAACGCAACTACTACCTTTGAGAGTTCAAATGGATATTTCAAAAGATATTTAAAACCAAGCCCTTTAAAGCTGCTAGGAGAAATCAAATCGTGTGGAGATTTGCTTGAAAATTGCACTAAGAACAGTAAGAATCCAGCGTAATTTAGGTAAACTTCAAATGTTGAAAAAATAAAGTAATTATTAGAAGATGAATAGATGAATTATGATAGCAATGTCTCCTTCGCTGTTTCAGCACTCCAATAACTAAATCCTATTCCCTCTTGCTAATTGCTATCTACTGAAGTAAGCTATTGATTTATTAAACTAAGATCATATTACAAGTTTGTCTTTTACTTCTCTATTCTTTTTTATTTTTCGAACTAGAATGAAATTGACTAAGATCTTGCTGATGACTCAATGAATGATATTCAAGGTATTCAAGGGTTTTGTCAGTTATCTCTCTCTATTAATATTGTTTTATAAATTGGATTCTATTTACCAATAATTATATGATTTTTGACATTTATTAGAACTTCAACTAAGTGGATTCAAATTAATGAAAGAATAAGAAGTAGGTATCTCACCTTCAACGAAGATCAACAACTACTAGTATCTTAAGCACGATATTATAACTTAACATACCTTTGCAAGAAATAACCTTTCAAAACTCTTAGACGTTCCTATGCCTCGTTCAACTTAAAACATTCATTAAATTAATACTAATCAGAACTAAAACTATTCAACTAATTCTAAGCCTGCAGAGCAAGAATGCATTGAAGAAAGGGAGCTTTAGTAGAACCCGCAGCATTAATTATAAAATCTCTCCAAAGAATATTTCACTTCTTCTCGAAAACATAGCTTAAAATCCACACCTTTCTCGCCTGCTAAAAAGCTAACCAAACCATATCCTTCTAGGAATATTTTTAATAAAAACTACGATGATCGAGGTTTCTAAGCGCATTGCGATTATTAATTATCAGCTCCTATCCTGCCTCCTTACAATAGCCCATCAAAACGAGTAGTTTCATCGCTTCTTAATTACTTTCCAAATGCTAATGATCAATAGTAGCAACCATCGAAGAATGCTGCTGTTTCTTCTTAGCCTGTCAAAGCATTATTCAAAAAACCTTCAACACTACAGCAGGTTACAGCCTCAAATGATTTCCAAAGAAACCGCAGATACACTAAACATCATTCACAAACTGCTTTTAATCCAAAAGATTACATTGCTATTTCATGAAATTATTTAGGATTTTGACAAACTATTATTGATTAAGGGTAATATAAATATAAAACAAATACACATCACAGATAGATAATCTTGATTTAAGAGTGTTTTTTTGCATAAAATGTCTTAGATGTGTGTGTGTGCGAGAGTGTCTTGTTTGTTTAACAGCAAAATAGGAATTCTAAAAATATTTGGTATATTATTTCTTTTCTCATAAGCCATCCTCTCCATAATTAGCTCTATGCTAGCCAAGAAACTACTATTGATTATTTGAATAATTTGAGTTGTCCAATATATTAAAATTCTGCATTTGATTATTCTACTGGAATATGTTCTAATTCATGTAAGGATTGTTGAAATTTTGTTGAAGGTTCTATTGACGAGGATGTGCTTCTCTTCTATTATCAGCAACAGCAGGAGGAGGAGGAGGAACATCTACATTATTCTGATACTTGTTTTGTCCTTTTCCTTGTTGCTAATATTGTTATTGCGGTTATTAATGCTAAGCTATTCCAATCCCAGCAAGAAAGTTACTGCTCTTAGCCATCCAAGAATTGTTATTATTGTTGGTTCTTGTTTGTTTTTATTAGTCTGTATGTTATGTTCTCAACACTGGAATAGGAATCGGACTTGTCCTTCTCCCAATATCAATCCATCCATAAGTTGTACAGAATACCAAACATCGACATATTTCATGGCATGTACAGCTAATCAGAAAAACAAATAACAAAATCAAATCTTATTTAAGAAACAAAACGAAGTTAAAAATGCATGGTTAGATTCTTCTTATCTTTCTCTCTTTTTGGTTTATTCTTACGTTCCTTCCTTACATCCGGAGACAAGAATACTAAAAATGAAGAGAGTACCAGTCACAATGAGGTAAATATCCATGCAGATTAGATTCATCATCATAATATGCTTCATAAACCCATCATTTGCTAAGAAACACAAACTCGTCGCTGACTCATTTGCATAGGCGTTATGACCAACAGCAACCCACGCAAAGAAGAAAATGAACGCAAGAAGATAGAAACATGAAAAAAAATCAGATAAAATCACTTTCGCAAGTCGCTACAATGCGCTGCTATCTTCTGCTTCCTATTATTCAATTTATTGTTGTTCGGAATATTTTTTGCCATATCTCAAGACAAGATATGAGCAAAAGAAGAAATTAAGCAAGTTACAAGAACCTAAAAAAAGAACGAAGGAATAGAAGATCAAATTAAAGAAAGTCTGAGAATAATAAGTAATTAAATTCAAACTAACTGAAAAAAACAAATAATTCTCATTCGAGGAGGAAATATTTGCAATTTTTCACTTGAAAGGTTCATCTATTTTGCAGTTTAAATAAAGCTATTTCAACTTATAATTTATTGGGAGATAACAGGGAGAGAAAAAGGTTCAAGTATAACAGATTTTCCCCTTTTTAATGTTTAGTTTAGTATTCATGATATTACCTTGTACGATGAAGGACGTTTTAGTCATGCTCTGAGAGCACACATAGTCATATGTCTTAATCACAGCGATGAGCATCAATAGCGAAGGAAGAATTGTCAGAAACGAAGACATAAATGCACAAAATGAATAAGGTCTCTAGAATTTGCTTTGGATGCATTACGAGAGATACTCAAAGCATTTGCAATTCCAGAAAGCGTTGCAGCAGTCTGAGCAGCAACTACTTATGCACTCGCATGTTTTTTTTGGGCACCAGCATATTGCTCTGCAGCAACTCTCGATTTTCTTCTTAATCCAGGTGCAGGTGTTGGAGCAGCAATTGCAAACACCAACGCACATCGATGTTTAGTTAACAAAGAGATTCTTCTAATTTGTTTATAATAAAAGTATTTTTGATTATTTCGTTGGGGAACTAGAGGGTATTTATTCTTCAGTCAATAATTAATTTAGAATGAATAAGACTAGTTGTTTTTGTCCACACAAATGCTCAGTTCAAGTTGTTGAAAAAGCCCATTCTATCCCTCTAACATGAAATTTTCTAACACAATTGTTTGCTTAGGGGATTCTGCAGATTGAATTGTGGTTTTTTCTAAAATGAAATCATAACTACAAAAACAAATTTAACTTAAAAATACAACAAACACTACCAATGCGTTCCATCGTAATATGTTTTTTGAGTCAATTAAATTCGATGAGTTCTTCCTCTTTTTACTAATCGTCATAAGCCTTGCTAATTCTTTTGATTGAAAATTATTGTTGTTAACACTGCTAATCAAACTGAGCCTCCTACTTTTACAAGCTAATTTAGCTCTTCGACGCTTTGGTAGTTTACTTTTCTTCAACGATTTAAGGAGCTTTTAGCTATTTTTCGATCAATGAAATTCTCCTCGAATTCATTTAATCTTATTACTCTTAATTTTACTCACAGTCGTTTCTGCATTTACCTTCATTTTCACCATCCTTATGGTGGGTATCTGATTAAATTAGTACTTTTGAATTATTATTATTTCTTTCCTTACACTCGTTGACATTATTATTATTATTAGAGCCATCTTTCTCAATGCAATTTCTGTTGCTCTCGATATTCATTTCACTCATCCATTTACCCATATTTCCTTAATTTTCTCCTTCTTCCCCTAGTAAACTCTAGTAAATATGCCTATCAATATGATTAAGTTTCTTTAGATCTTTATTTATTCCTATTTTTCTGCGAATCTATACAAGAAATCTTTATAATAACTCTTCTTATTTTTCTTCGTTTTCCTCGATGGAATCCATTTCATAGAGATGGCATTTGTAGTCTTCATGTAAATTTTTCGATTCTACAGTTGAGCTGTCTCTCCTATCAGAGTTATTTCTATCCTAAACAATGGGTAATTTCCTTTCAGAATCCTATCCTTAACTTATACTTACACTTTTCATTTTCTCTTAAATTTCTCCAATATAAGTTTCTATATTCTCTTCCTTTTTTATTTCATCCTAGCAGTGTCGTACACTGATAATCGAGGAGTTCTCTAATTCAATATTGTCACCCGTATTTTTTGAAAGCTAAATCTTATTATTTTATCCATTAAACAACAAAGGATTCCCTGAAACTATCTTATTATCCTTCAAGCTATTTTCTTGCTAATCCTAGCTAGTTATTTATTCCGATGTTCCACCAAAGTCAGTTTATCTCTTGATCGTTGGAAATAATTGATAAAACTTAGAATTCTAATGATTATTATTATCTACACAATCATTATTCTTCGTTGATTAAGAAGTTGCTTGCTTTTCTTCTAAATCCTAATCTTAGTTGTTTGCTGGTTGCATAAGAGATATCTAAGGATATTATTCATTTCGACTATTCTAACCAGACAAAAAGCACCCATTATTACTCACTGGTGATAGGAAATCCTATTTCGCAAAGTCTCCTGGAGATTCAGACATAACAACAATGTCTTTTGCTTGCAAGCATTCTTGCAAATTATTGTTGTTTTGGTTTGCATTTTCAAAAACGATGATTTCCGGCTGATTTAAATTTTCTTCAGAGAAAATTTCTGATCCACAGAACTGCATCGCTGCATACTGCTCCTTTGTCAACATCAGCTTGACTGACATCTTCAGTTTTATAAGATCCTTGTAGACTTCATATATATTGATACGCTT
>Ga0302285_10001990_pt1 | contig 11428 bp, 8 predicted proteins | sample III_Fen_E2_2_FD_200455 | JGI IMG/M metagenome (GOLD analysis project Ga0302285, IMG submission 200455) | Peat permafrost microbial communities from Stordalen Mire near Abisko, Sweden - III_Fen_E2_2 | ecosystem: Environmental > Terrestrial > Soil > Wetlands > Permafrost | place: Sweden: Abisko...
CAAAGGGGGGGGGGGGGGATAAATGAAATGAAAGCAAGTCACACCGAGATTCTTTTTTAGAGCACGAAGATTAAACAGTATTATCTTTTTCAACAAAACATAGAAAATCATATTATTTAAGAAGGAGTCAATATTTTTTTACTAGACTAATTGTGCCATTCTAACCTTATAAAAAACAAGAATTAATAAATTATTTGTTTGAATTCATCTGTGTTGTGTCAAGAGCACAGTCTCCTCAACCTCCATTTAAGATGTGTTTTATGTGTATTCATTGCTAGTTTAATTTTTGCAGGCAACCATTTTATCATATTTCTTACAAATTATCAGTCTACTGATAAAGGGGAAGATATTCTAATTTCATCTATCATACTTCACATATCTTTTCTATTAAATCAGGAACTTTCCATAGGAGCATTTTCATCTTCTTTCTTGATTTTGATATCTCTATTGATATGCTTTTCATCATCCTCACTTTCGAAATCAATTCCATTTTCATTTTTTTCTCTCAAGACACTTATTTTGATTGATTCTGAGCTATCAGACATATAGATATCTGAGTCAATGTATTCATTTTATATTTTATTATCAATTTTAGCAGCCTTTTTCTCCAATTTTGATCTTTTCTTCGTAGGAGGAGACTTCTTAACAGCTTTAATTATCTTACCTTCATCATTTTCAGGCTAATTGACTAGGGACTCCAGTGTTATTTCTTCACTTTCTTCTATTTTTTACCCTTGATTGTAATCTTCTATTTTCTCTATTTTCTGAGTATTTATTCGTTTGTTTGTTTTCTGTGTCAATCGCTATTCATCGTCAATTAAACTCCCTAGCTTTCTTTATTCTATTTCTTATTCTTTCTCTTTTTACTTCTGTAGTTACTATTCCTTTATTTGTTTAGCCTTCTTTTTATCACTTTTCTCTTACTTGATTTACCTCTCTTCTTTGTCTCTGTTCAATCCGATTAAAGGCAGAGTTGGATGCATCATCGAGCAGAAGCAATCTACTTAGTTTGACAATGATTTCTCAAGCTTTAGTAAAGCCAAACGTTTGACTTTAAATCCATCTTATTTAGTCTCGTTTTTATGCTACAAGATAGCTTGATTTAGTGAAGTAAATAAGGTAGTCATGCATAATGTTGTTTTTGGGAGCATTCTCTTGTTTTGTCTATGATTGAAGGTTGAAATAACCCTTTTTAGGTGATTATTTTCTAATGTTGAAGTAATAAAATGTTTCTTTTTGGAATTGATAGTTTTTATTATTTCTTATTCACTGTTGCATTCACATTTGCATATTTTATCAAAAATCAGAGGAGGGCCTATCAAATTAAGTTTAAAAGTAATCTATGTTGCTTTGTCTATTTATTAGAAGTGTTTTTGAATTTTAAAAAAATGCTCCAGATTATGTATCTTAGTATTATTGATATTTTGAAGACATACAGTCAAATAATTTTATGATTAAGAGTCGTTAATAAGGCCATAGATAATCTAAAAATTTCGCGGGGATTTCAGGAAATATTGAAAAATCGATCAAATATTGGCTCCCAAGAAGGGTAAATTATTATTAACAATTTAGCTTAATGTTTCAAATGCTGGGAGTTGAGTGAAGGATAAATGGGGGATATTAACAAAAGCATAATTAAGACTAGGTAAGAGAAAGAGAGCTGTCAAGAACTATTTTGATGAAATCACTTAAAAAAAGAAAAATTAATTGATTTCGAAGATTCTTAATTACTTTTTGATTGGTATTAGAATTCAAAAAAAATGGGTAGAAGAGGAGGATAAAAGCAGGAAAAGAAAAAAGTAGATGTGAACAGTATGGAAGAGGAAGAGAGTCTTGAAGTAGTTGAAGAAAAGGTTTAAGTTTCTAGATAGTCAAAGAAGAATATTAATGGAAATGGTAAAGTGATTGAAGAAGCTAAGAAGGATGTGGGTTTGCCAAAGAGAGTCACTAGAAATTCATCGAAGAAACAACCTGAGTTTGTGTAAGAGAATAAATCGAAAAAGAAATAAGAGGAAGATATTGAAGAAGAGGAGGAGGAGGAAGAAGAAGAAGTCTAACCAAAGAAGATAAAGAAGATTGTTCCATAAAAGAAATAGGCAAATAAACCACAGAAGATATAAAAGAAAGGTAAAAAAGTAATAACTACAAAAAAGTCAAAGCCAGTCGAAGAAGATGAAGATGATGAAAACTATGAAGAGAGTTCAGAAAATGATGATGATAAGGATGATAGTTTCAATGAAGAAAGTGATGCTACCAGCAGTAGCTCAGAGAGTGAGTTTGGGGATTCTGACATCGAAAAAAAAGGAAAGAAAATAAACAGAACATAATCTTCAAATGCAAAGAAACAGCATAAAGAAGAAGAATCTGATGAAGATAATGACAGAGGAATTTAGCGCAATCGATCATAAAGGCCATAGAGAGTAACTAGAGCTGCTCGTAGAGTTGTATCTATGCCAGTGGATAACAAAGAAAACAACGAAGAATCCTCATCTGACTCAGAAGCATCAGCTGCTTCAGAGAAAAGTGTAGAAGGAGTGGGAAGCTGCAATTGGAGGAAATTTAGAGATCCAAGGGAGTTACTAACAACATTTGCGAGAATCAAAGAAAAGAAGAAAAATAATAATAATAATAACAAACCTGTTGCTGAAAATGATTCAAATAGTTAAAGTAAAACAAAAAGATCTCGTGAAGAATTCGAAGAAGACTAAAGAGCTGACTATCTTAACATGCCGTAGTTAAAAGTTGAAACATGGCCAAAGTACATTGGTACGATATAATTCAAAGCTAAAGTGCAAATCGAATTCTTTGGATATTTGCGTAAAGTTGAGTTTATCATGCTCAAGCGATGGGCAAATAAAAAAGCATAGAGTCTTCTCAGAGGGGATCCATTGCTTGTTGACTTTAGAGCGATTGACGACGCAAGAGGGAAAAATAAAACTCTCAGTCTGCAAGCCTCCAGATTGCATGCAAATGTTGCAACTATCAACAATGAAATCGTAAGGATATCTCAACTTTAATTGCTCAAAATAATATGAGAAATGGACAGAAGAATATTTAGGAGTTTTATGAAAGAATTTCTGATATTTTATTGATTTTATTAGATTGGTGTGTTCGAGCATAATGGATGCGAGATTTGGAACTTTCTAGGATACAGAGATTCTGTGACTCTGAAGTTATTCTGCATGAGTCCGTTTGCAGATGACAACTAAATTGATGGAAACAAGGCATTCGATGTTCTCATGGATGTGTATCTCAATGAGTCATTTGTAGCTAATCCATTGACTTTAGCTGATTTTTTAGAAGATAAAACGAAGGAATAGTAAGAAGGAGAAGAAGAAGATATCGAAAATAGTGCAGTTGATGTAAGAAAAACTATTACTTTTAGGAAATATTAAGCAAAATCTTTTGAATTATTATCTTAATTTTAAAATAGAAAAAGAATGTCAAAGTATAAAAGAAGAAGTAGGCCAAGAAAGGAAAAAAAGAGGAATCCGATGAAGATAATGAAGATGAAGATTCGTCAGAGAGTGATAATTCTGATATTGAAGAGAACAAAGAAAAGGAGAAAAAACCAAAAGGAAAGAAGATCTTTAAAAAAACTGAAATGACTTAGAATGATTTGATAGTTGAATGGGAATTCAATTATCTTCGCTACATGAAGGAAGTGATTCCATAGCTGTTTGATTTGATGAACTTAAAGAGAACGATTCCGTCTTTGATTAGGTAGAAAAAGAGAAATGAAGGAAAGTTAATGAAGATGCTTGCGTTAAAAAGACATCATTCTACACTTCCTGCTCAGTTAGTATTGAAATCAGAAGAAATGAGAGAATATTACTCGCATTGTCCCGAAGTACTCGAAAGGGCTAGTCCGCTGTATTTGCTTAAAGAATAGGAAATCGAAAAAGGTAAGAAGTTTAGTATTATTCAAAAATTTAGAATTTTTTTTTTAATTGTTTTTGGATTTACTCAGCCAAACAAAGAAAATCCCTTGGTGATAGTGATTTCAGTGATGAAGAAGACAAGGCATCAGAGTTAGACTAATTTGAAAGGAATGACTATGGAAATGTCAATGAGAATACTCGTGAGTCTCTAGGATTAGCAGATGGTGATGCAAAAGAAAAAGAGGAATTAACTGAGGAAGAAGCGCTAAAACTCAACGAAAAATTATCGAATGTTTAGGAATCTAAGTTCTTCTGCATGCAGCCTACTCCAAAGAACATGTGCACACATTTGTTTGACTACCAACAGTAAGGATTGAGTTGGCTAATGTACAGAGAAGGAAGACTTCCTAAGCAGGAATTGTTTAAACATCATCCTGAACATTTCACGGAAGACAGGGAATTAAATCCGTTTTATGAAGAAATAACGTTGCCTGATTCTACGAAGATTTACCATAATGTATTTTCAGCAGAAATATCCAGAAGCTTCGTGCCCGTAACGGACTTTTTGCTTTTTCTTGCAAGAAACAACATTCAAAAATATTTTTGAATTCTGATCTTAAAATATATTATTTTGGTTTTTTTTTTGCTAAGGCTCGACACACTTTTGGTGGAATCTTAGCTGATCAAATGGGCTTAGGAAAGACATTAATGAGTCTTGCATTAATTCATTCAGATTTAGCTGAGTGCAGGAAATAAGCTGTTTCGGGAACTCTTTTAGTTTTGCCACTTACTTGCTTGGGATAATGGCAAAGAGAGATAACGAAACATTCATTTAATGATACAATCAAAATTCTAAATTATCATGAAAAAGAGAGTAGAGAAGCTAATCTAAGTGAATATGACGTTGTTCTTTGCCCTTATAATCTTCTTGGATCGGAATTCTAAGAAAACTCTAAAGGCGCACTTTTCAAGAAAAAATGGCATAGAGTCATATTAGATGAAGCACAGAAAATCAAAAACAGCAAGAGTTCGATAGCTAAAGCAGCCTTCTAACTGGACGCTCAGTATCGATGGGTATTAACAGGCACCCCCATTGAAAATAAATTAGATGTAAAATTCAACAATAATTTAACAAACACCTCCACATATCTATTGATATTTTTCCCAAACATTATTTTGAACTTTCTCCAAGGATCTATTCAGTTTGTTAAAATTCTTGAGAGTGGAGACATTTGGCGAGTGGTTTTGGTGGAATTCCTATATTAACTAGCAAGTTTCTCGAAACGATAAATTTGATTTACTCCATTAAATCCTGAAACCCTTGATCCTTCGAAGAACTAAATTATCATAAGACAAAGAAGGAAAGATAATCCTAGAACTTCCCAAGAAAAGCATCCATGTTGAACTAGTCAAATTAACAGCTGGCGAGTAAAAACTGTATAATTTACTTCACAGTGGAAGTCGCTCCATCCTTGAAGAAATGTCAGGAAAAAAAGCAAATACTAGTTTGGGAAGCAACTACATGCATGTGTTTTAGATGATATGCAAGCTCAGATAGTTCTGTGTTCATCCTTCATTAGTTTTCAAAGATATTGACACGTCTAAGCTCTCAAATATCTCAGCGCTTAAGTAAAAAGTAGATTCTTTTCTTGATAAATATCGAAGTTTAGGTGATGATACAACAGATGCTAATCTGAGTTAATCTAAAAAGAAAGTCAACAAAGACGCTAAGATATCAAGTGAATATAGGAATGAGCTCATTTCAAATATCAAGCAAGGGGAGTTCAAGAATTGCCTTGTTTGTTTTGATGATATTACAGTGCATTCGCTGAGTGTTTGCGGACATATTTTATGCAATTCTTGTTTTCACTAATCAGTCAGAGTATAACAAGCATGTCCTATCTGCAGACATCCTTTAACATTGCATGATCTATGCGATATTCTCATGTAAAAATATTAAATTTTTGGGTTAAAATGGTTGTAGAATATTTGCTTTAAAACTCGTTTTTGTCTTTAGACCTGAGGGAGATGAGGAAGAAGATGATGATGAAAAAAAGGATATGAATTTTAATGATATCAATAAGGTAAGTGGGTCAAAAGTTAAGCGAATCTTAGAAATCATTTAGGATATTCATGAAAAAAAAGAAAAGGTTGTTGTGTTTACTTAGTGGATCACACTTATTAACATATTAGATGAACATCTCCTCTCCAGAGACATCCCTTTTGAAGTAAAAGGATATTGAAAATATAAAAAAATGTCAAAATTAATATATTTTTGTTATTTTCAAAGAGAATTGAAGGAAGTATCAAAGCAGCTGATAAGGATAAGGTCCTCAGGAGGTTCGAAAAACAAGCTGCAAACTCAAAAAGAGAAGAAAATGTTACAGTTTTACTAGCGTCTATGAAGAGTGCTTCTGTGGGGCTCAATTTAGTTGCAGCTAATCATGTGATCCTTTGTGACCCTTGGTGGAATCCTGCAGTTGAAGATCAAGCAATGGAAAGAGTGCATCGTATTGGGCAGACAAAAGAAGTAGAAATTTGGAGAATGATTTGTGCTGGAACAATTGAAGAAAAAGTTCTAGAACTTCATAAGCAAAAGAGAGAGATGATCGATAATGCACTGGCTTGCACTGATGCAGAACGTCGTAATGGAGCTCTCAGTGAGCTTCAATTCCTATTAAATTGATGTTTATTTGGTGTATTTTTGTTGTTGCTGCTTTGAAGCAAGTTTGCTGAGTAAATAATTTTGTAATGAGAAAATATTTTAAATCACAAAATAAACTATAAAAATTATGGATAATGCAATTTAGCCAACTGAATTATGTATCGATGAGTATTTTTACAATGAAAATATACAGGGAAAAATGAAATAGAATTCAAGAGTCACAAAAAAGAAAGTCAGGAGCAGACAAAAAGGAGGGTAATTAAAAGTACAGCATCTGCTGTGAAACAAGGTTTTGTTAGGTTCGAGAGCAACAAAACAACTGATTCATATATTTTCACAAGTTTTTTGGAAGACTTCATTTAGAATTGTATTTAAGATGCATTCTTTAAAATGAGAGATAATTCATTTTCCAGATACTAAAAACAAAAATAATATTGTTAACACATTGTACTATGATTCCCTTTGTCTTTGCCAAAATAATATTTCTTTATGTTTGCAACTATTTTGTAAACTCTTACAGTTTAATTTCTTTTACAGCATTGGGTAATTAATTTTAGCTTCAACGAAATCATTTGGCATACTTATACCCCTTAATATGACTTATTATTTTTATTAATTAAAATTTAAATGCTCATTTGCTAAATTATCCAATGTAATTGTTCAAGGAAAAACAAAAACTGAATGACCTGTACTTCCTTCCCCCATATTAAAAATGAAGATGATACTCCTGCTGTTGGTTTAATTTGCATCATTTGATTTAATAATTCAAAGCTTGAAGGTGTAGAAAATATGAGTTTGAGTGTATGTCTTGTTAATAAACTAAAAGCACATGAACTAAAATAACTTTCCAATTATATTTATGAATTGTCTATTCTTATAAACTTTGATGTGCCTCATTTGTCCATGTGTTCCTTTCAATTCTTTCTAGGAATGAATGTGATTTATGAGAAAATAGAATCTGCCACATGTACGGAGGGATAATTGTAAGCTAATTAAGAATTTCTTTCTTCATTTGACGAAAATTAGTGGTTATTTTTCCTCGCTTACTAAATGAAAAATCTTGAGAAATAAGAGCTGATTTCAAGAGATTTCTCTGACTTATTCGAGTTAAAAGCCCATTCGAAAATGGTGTATTCTGGATGGAACTGCACACCGTAGATCGGGAAATCGAATGCTTCAATAACTGAAAGGTAGTTCGTCTAATCTCTAGCATTAACCCACTTTGTGCTGTTTTTTGAAGTTGCTCCAATTCTAAAGAAATCCTTCAATTGTTTGTTGCTCTCGTAGTCAGAAGCAAGCACTCCTAACTCATGAAGATACAAGAAAGAAGGGATGCTTTGAGAAAATTCCAGGAGATTATGATTTATCCCTTTTAGCATATCTAGCTTTGTGTATTCATTTGATAGTCTGATAACTCTAGTGACGTTGAAGTCATTAGCTACGTTATGCAAGATAGAATCATTGAAATTACTAACAATGTACTAAATCAATTAGAATCCTTAGCAAGTGCCCCAAACAGGGAAATAATCTCCAGCTTGATTTGCTTCGATTGTCTTATTCACAAGATAAGCGGCGTTCAAAGTGAACTAATTCTCTCCTTGTGGTTGGAAAGGAATCTATGAGCTAATGGAAATGTTCAAATCACCACCTGTGAAGAGCAGTCCGTTGATTTTAGAAAACAGATTATCATAGTATTCTTTAGTTTCATCGAATGGAACAATAACGGCTTGAGCTCCTGACATCTGCACCCAATCGATGTTAGCATTGAGGACGTATTGATATGATGCGGTATCGTATCCAGAGAAATGAGATGGCTAAGCGTAAATCCCGATGACAGGCATGGTAGTGTTGTCGATGGAATGTTTGAAAGTATCATGATCAGCGAATTCAGCTAATGCATATGATGAGCATAGCAGCAGCAGAAGCAGCAGTTATGGAACAAAAAATCTCATTGTTTTTTTTGTTTTGTTTTGAAATTAGATAATTCCTTGATTAGTTTTGCTGAAATTTACCAATTTTATTGTTTCTGCTTATCTTGAACATGCCTTTTAATTAATTGATGAGCTGGTGGGACTTTTTCAGTTTCCATCCAACTCTTGAACCTATCTATTTCAAAAGCATAGCACGTAATTACTTCTAATTTTACTCTTCTTGAAAATGCATCTCTTTTAATTTGCACATAAGATCGTTAAGGAAATATTATTATATTCTTGATCAACCCTTCAGTATTTCCTTTAGAATGGATGCCTGAAAAGAGCAAACATCTTGATATCTTCCGTATCAATAGAAACCATAAAGAAAATGATAAATATATCAATGTGAGTTACTCACAATACAACAACCTTTAAGGCTTTAAAATGAAAAAATAGGAATTGCACAGTGAAGATTGGTAAAAGTTGAATCATTTGTTTGCCATTTTGAAACAATTTGGAGTTTATAATAAACATTTGATTTAATTATCTTTTATTTCATAAATCTGATTGACGCTTTATGAAAGCACAATTGAATTTGCATTTATGAATCTCCACTAAGGATTCACTCTCGAAAGCATCTGGAGCACACTGCTAAAGACACAATCTCAAAGCTTAAGGGAGAAGTGAAGCATCTTCTGGAGTCAATTCAGCTTCCCATTCATCGAATCCCTAGCAGTTTAGATTTTTCACATAACATTCTTTAACGATAGCCGCTTATCTATGGCAATTTCTGTCACTAGCGATACAAAATAGCGGATCACATTTTGTCTTCAAGCATTGACGATATGCATTGTAAGGAAAGGGGTAGAATGTTTGTTGTTTTGGATCTGCAATCGCAATTTCAGAGAAGAAGAAAAGTAGGAAAACTGCTATTGTGACTATTCCTTTGTAAGAACTAACCATATTGAAAATGTTGTTTAGTTTTTTGGTGAGATTTGGTTTGTTTATATGATTCCTTAAAGTTATTTGTTATTTTGGGAGTGGAGATAATTTGTTATGCTGAATAATTAAGAGAGAGATTAAGAAAAGAAAGAAAGATTTTTAATCAAAGAGTTTGTAGATATTTCGATTAGAATGAGTAATGGGAATCAAGAGACTAATGGCAGTGATGCTATCAATAGAAAAACATCATTTCTGAAAGACAGAGAGAACGATATTCGTGTCCGTGAGCAGATAAAATAGAAAGATTCCGTGAGCATTGAATAAGTGAAGAAAGATCTAGCCGAAGAAGAGAAAGAATTGAAGTAATTCTTTGATGGAAGTTCTGCTGAAAAAAAGAATGAAGTAGAAGATCCAACTGTCTTACGTAAGGCTTATTTTTCAGGGAAGATTCTAAGGAATGTAAATTCTTTGGTGGTGATGGATATTTTTAGGCAAGAAGAGATATGAAGAGAAAATGGGCGCATACAGGGAAGCTATCGATGGACTCAACATCAGGGAAATGGCTAGAAACTTCTGGACATATTAGCCACCTACACCAGAAGAAATTGAAACACTTGAAGATTGCAGAAGAGTAAGGAGAATGAAAGAACTTATTAGATTTGAGTTAAGAGAAGAATTTAACTTTGGTTTGTTGTTTGAATAAAAACTAGTATACAAAGAGAAACATTCTAACATATGCAGTGCTAGGAGTGACTTTTACCACATTTGTCTCAAGTAAAGATAATCAAACAATATATAATTGATTTGATAATGAAGATGATTATTACCAGTCTAACTAATTAAGATATTTAGTTGTGAGATGTGATTCTTATTTGCCTTTAATTTTGGTAGTCTACAAGAAGAACGTGCTCGGATGGGGCTTACGATTATTTGGGTTCGGAACTGGTGTAGTTGGAGGTGGAATTTATGGGATTATAAGCTCAACAGAATACACTCTTAGACGCTTGGAAGGACTAGGACCTGATTATTCCTTAGGAAGGATGGCCATTAATGAGATAGAAGACTTTAGAATGGATAAAAAGAAGTTCAATCGTGTCTGAGGAATATGCATGAATGTGGTTAATTCAGAGAGATGGATATTTCATGGAAGAAGATTAACTTAAGTTATTAAGGAATAAATCCTCAAGATAAGGAAAGTAGTTTGGTAGTAATAAAGTACTGATTTTTATCTATTTTTACTGAATACTACAAGTTTGTTGTATTTGAAAGGCACTAAAATAGTAAAATATAAACTAATAGGTTCAAAATATGATAATATTTTTCTGGATTTTTATTTAAATTGAATGGAAAATGAAGAGGGATATTTAAACATTGCTTGTCTCTACTTCATTTCATAATTGAATCAAGTAAGAGTATTATCTTTCGCTGGGTTTCGTTTAGAAATAATGCAGCTTCAACAAAATAAGCAAAATATGAGTTTAAAGTGAGAGATTTAAAAGAGAAATGACTATTTTAACCCTTCTCTACTCCATTAAATCCTTCTTATGATTTTTTATTGGTTTAAGACTTCAATAAAGTAAAAAGATTTTTAAAACAGATTACATAATACAAGATCCAAAAAGTAATTATTTTTTGCTCCAAATGGTTTTTGCTCAATTATTGTTCATCTTCTTTTATTGGAGATAACAGCTAAGAGTGCCACCATTTTCCCTTATGAAGATGCATTACTTTCTACTGATTCTGTGTTGAGTTTCTCCCAAGCAGCTGCTCCTTGCTCTACGAATGTCTAAGCTAGACCAATAACTGCTGGAATATTTTTACCTAATCCATAAAGTTCAATTGTTTTAGTTCCACCATCGAGATGCTTCTTGATCGTTTGGAAATAGTCTTCGAAACTTATATCAAGGATATTGAATTTAGCTTTCTCAGGAAAGATATCCATTGTTTTATGTAATTCTTAGGTTATCTTATGTTTAAATCAAAAATGATCTGATCTTGCTTTGTTTTTTTTTTGTTTTTTTACAGCT
>Ga0302285_10001998_pt1 | contig 11404 bp, 5 predicted proteins | sample III_Fen_E2_2_FD_200455 | JGI IMG/M metagenome (GOLD analysis project Ga0302285, IMG submission 200455) | Peat permafrost microbial communities from Stordalen Mire near Abisko, Sweden - III_Fen_E2_2 | ecosystem: Environmental > Terrestrial > Soil > Wetlands > Permafrost | place: Sweden: Abisko...
TATTACAGTGCCGGATAAAGAATACAGATAAGGTTGCGTACCTCCTGATGCATTTACCGTAATAATTCCGGTAGCCGGGCATTGACTGGGAGTTACGGTTGCCGTCGCAGTCAATGCCGCATTGGCTGTCATAGTGCAGAAAAGGAAACAGAAAAGGATTAGTAAAGAGTTCTTCATCTAATTATGGTTAATTAGTTAATTGGCTGATTGATTAATTAGTTAGAATAATGTTATTCCATTTTCAATCATACTATGTTATCTCCAAGAGCACGGAGTGGATTTTTTCAAAGGGGCGTTCCTTTTTACCTGAAGGAGCGTTCCTTGTCGTTGAGAGGGGCGTTCCTTTTGATGAAAAGGAACGCCCCTTCTTTAGCTCTATATCTTCTCAAATTTCAAAGTCGCTACTTTATCCCTCAAATCAATACCGGGACGAAAAATTACTTTTGCTTTATCAATAAGCGAGGCGTTAAATTTACTTTCAGTTTCTGCTCCGGTGCTTGATACTGTAATTTGAAATGCACCAAAATCGCCAAATCTGACAATTCTACCTTCGGATAAATGTCTCGTAAGCATTTTTGTGAGATCGTTGAGTACTGCGAGTACATCGGTGTCGCTCACCGTTGTTGAACCTTCTGCAATTTCCTTACTTAACTTTTTAAGCGTAACTTCTCCCGAGGCTTTTGCCTGAGCATAAAATTTCTTTGGATTTTCAGGTTTCAAGGGGTTTCCTCTCTCTACCACGACATAACTTACTGCCATAATAATTTAGTTTAAGTGTTTGATATTTTATTTTACTCTATTTTACCCTCTACCCAAATTTGCTAACAAACTAAGACTAAAGGTTATTTCTTCTTTCTCTGTGTGTCTTTGTGGTTGTATCTTTTCACCACGGAGGCACAGAGGACACAGCGTATCTTTCAATTCACCACAACCGGCACATTGGTAACTCCACTAGTGCAGCCGTCTTTGGTTCCGGTAGCTTTAATACTATAAGAACCTGCAGGTAACTTGTTCGTTATCGTCACGTTGTCTAGTCCTGTCCCACTTGCTATTGTTTGTGAATTAGTATTGTCGATAATTGACCAACTTATGCTTGTACCCGCAATGACCGACGAAAGGGTTACATGTAGATTTTCGTACGAGCAGATAGTGGTCAATTTCGGAATCGGAATGATACGCGGTTCGGGCAACACAGTTACTGAAGCTACTACCTTATCCTGACAAGTTCCTGCCACAGCCGTTGCTGTCAGATTCAAAGTATATGAGGCAGTTCCTGAATTAGTTAACACGCCGGTATCGAAACTGGTACCTGTACCTGTTAGCCCGAAATAATTAGAACTCCATGTTACCGTTCCGCCATTATTTCCTACTACAGCCATCGAAGCGGAACTACCCGCGCAAATAGTTTGCGAAGCAGGATTAATAGTCAAGGCCGGAGCTGAAAGAACATCAATAGTGGTGGTAGCAACAGCAGTGCAACCTGCTGAATTTGTGTAACTATAGTTTATTATATGACTACCCACACCCGCTGCGGTTGGAGAGAATAAACCCACCGGGCTAATGCCAGTACCACTAAACGTACCGCCTACGGGACTTCCAACTATTGTTACTGAAGGAGAATTAGCACACATTGGATTTACCGCCAGAATGCTTACTATCGGCGTAGCAGGTTGTGTATTTATAGTCAATGGAGTTGATAATGAAATACAACCATCGCTATTCTTCACCGTCACATTATAACTACCGGTTAGCATACCACTAAAGGTCGTACCTGATTGGTAATTAGTTCCATCTACAGAATAAGTATAGCCAGCGCCGATAGGAGCCGTTACAGTTATCGTTCCGGTTGATACGGCACAAGTCGGTTGAGCGGTAACGCTGGCAGTTGGTGCTGCTGGAGTTAACGGTTGTGCGTTGATGGTCAAAGTTGTTGCTGCCGAAATACAACCATCGCTATTCTTCACCGTCACATTATAACTACCGGTTACAAGACCACTAAAGGTGGTACCGGACTCGTAATTAGTTCTATCTACCGAATAAGTATAGCCTGCGCCGATAGGAGCAGTCACGGTAATCGTTCCTGTAGATACGCCACAAGTCGGTTGAACTGTTACGCTAGCGGTTGGTGCTGCAGGAGTTAACGGTTGTGCGTTGATGGTCAAAGCTGTTGCTGCCGAGATACAACCATCACTATTCTTTACTGTCATATTATAACTACCGGTTGCCAAACCGCTAAAGGTCGTACCGGACTGGTAATTAGTTCCATCTACAGAATAAGTATAGCCTGCGCCTATAGGAGCAGTCACGGTAATCGTTCCTGTTGATACGGCACAAGTCGGTTGAGCGGTTACGCTAGCGGTTGGTGCTGCAGGAGTCAACGGTTGTGCGTTGATGGTCAAAGTTGTTGCTGCCGAAATACAACCATCGCTATTCTTCACCGTCACATTATAACTACCGGTTACAAGACCACTAAAGGTGGTCCCTGATTGATAATTAGTTCCATCTACCGAATAAGTATAGCCTGCGCCTATAGGAGCTGTAACGGTAATCGTTCCGGTTGCTAAAGCACAAGTTGGCTGAGTTGTTACGCTAGCGGTTGGTGCTGCAGGAGTTAACGGTTGTGCGTTGATGGTCAAGGCTGTCGCTGCTGAGATACAACCATCGCTATTCTTTACAGTCACATTATAACTACCGGTTGCTAAACCGCTAAAGGTGGTACCGGACTGGTAATTAGTTCCATCTACCGAATAAGTATAGCCTGCGCCTATAGGAGCTGTAACGGTAATCGTTCCGGTTGCTAAAGCACAAGTTGGCTGAGTTGTTACGCTAGCGGCTGGTGCTGCTACAACCGGGTTAACGATTACTTGACACGTTCTGGGCTGAGCGTTACAACCACTCGTTGTAACTCCGTTAATAGTATAGGTAATCGTAATTGGTGCCGAACCTGTATTCGTTTTCACAGCAGATATATCGCCAGAACCACTGGTGCCATCACTGCCCGTCCAACTAATAGTTGCCGGAATCGAAGTCGAGAAGCTTATCGAAGCAGTTTCTCCGCTACAAATTGTTTGTTGACAAGCAGATGAAGTTATAACCGGAGTAGGGTTAACCGTTACGTTTATCGTTTTTGTATCTGTAGTACAACCAAAAGGTGAAGCAGCTGTTACCGTGTAACTGACAGTAATAGGTGCACTAGTAGTATTGGTCAATAGCTGATTAATGTCACCGGATCCTGATTCTCCCTGACTGTTTGTCCAGGTTACTTGTGCAGTAGAAGGCGTTGGAGTAAAGGTTGCCGTAAAGGTATCCCCACCACATTGCGTTGTAGCGGACGAAGTGTAAGCCAAACTTACAACATCGGCTGTAACAGTAACTGATTGCTGACAAGTGGCACTATTACCGCTTGCATCGGTGGCCGTCCAGGTTACTAAAGTGTTTCCTACAGGAAAGCTTGCCGGAGCATTGTTTGTTACAACAATATTAGCTGTAGCCGTACAATTATCGGTAACGGTTGGTGTGCCTAACACAACTCCGGTAGCTTTACAACCGACACTGTTCACCGTTACGGTTACATTTGCAGGACAAGTTAAAACCGGAGCTTGTTTATCAACCGTTGAAACAGTGATTACCGACTGATCGGTTCCACTACATTGCCCATTGACGCTATACGTAAATACATACGAACCAGCCGGATGCTGATTAGGATACCATACATTACCCGGAACTGCATTTGCAGAGGCATCAGCAAAACTTCCATATTTATCAGCACCTGCACTCAGATAATCGATAAGATTAATACCTCCGGTGCTTTGGCAAACGGATACAGTATTATCAGCCCCGGCATTCGGTGTACTAGGGTTTGCAGACACTGTGAACGACAATATTCTATCAACACAGGAACTACCTGAAGGTGAAGTTAAATGCACATAATAGGTGCCCGCATCGGTAGTCGGATTGAAATTAGTGATGGGAAGATTGTATGTCGTACTTAATATCGTACCAGGAGCACCCTCTTTCCACCATTGGAAATTAAGATAAGGTACACCATTCACAGCCAGTTGACCATTAGACCCGGGGCATAAACTTACAGGCGTAATTTGTGGTGAACTCAGGATAGTAATATCATATACCTGATTCAGTATATTTCCACAATTGTCAGTTACTCTAAAGTTATACGTACCATCAGCAAGACCAGTAAACAGATTATTGGTCCCATTATTCACCACAAACGGAGCACCATCTTTAGTTGTAATTTGATAGCTAAGTGGCGGAACTCCTCCGGTAGCCAGTATGCCCACATCCGTTGAGCTTCCTCCCGGACAGTGAAACCCGGTGACATTTGCAATTGCCATGGAGTAGCTTACCGTAAACTCCTTTAGGGTTTCTATACAATATTTATAACTTATTCCTATTGGATTAGCATCATAAGCATGTTGCTTTATAATTCTAAATGTACCTTGTTGTGTACTTCCTGCATTTAATATACCATTATTAAGTCCCTGAACACTAGACGAAAAACCTCCCCAAATAAAAAAATTATCTCCTTCATTATAAAGCACTCCTGTAGTCGGATTTCCCCATTTTCCTGAAGCCGGAAACCATTTTTGTAACGCATAGGCTGGTTGTCCACCATTTTGACCTGTATTATTGAGAAATATATCAAATGAACTGCAATTCTGAATCACATTGGCGATAACCGTGCCCGGATTATACCCTGTTGCAGTAAAAGTCTTGGTTCGTGGGGTACCGCAATCGTCCATCAACTGAACAGTATAGTTACCTGCTGGTACATTTTCTAACCAAACGTAATATCCATTACCATATATAGACGATGAAATATCTCTTGGTACTGCACCATAAGCTGCAGGAGCAACTGTAACTATAGCACTGGTATAATGAACTCCACCAGGACCATATAAATAAGACGTACTAATCCCAGTACCACATCCCGGACTCGATTGAACACCAGGCATTACAACGGTATTGGCAACGGTAATTGTACTTGTTCTGGTTATACCGCAGGCATCAACAACTTGTATATTGTAGGTTCCTGGTGCAATCGGATTAGTGGCATCACCAATAGTAGCTACTCCATAAAAAGATGACGCAGTGAAAGTTGTTGGACCCGTATAAGCTGCTGGTGCACTGGTAATAGTGAAAACGGCAGGCGCTGTCATATAAACTCCAGTCATTTTAATATACACTCCACTACAAGTAGAGGGTTGCCATTGCAGTTGTAAATTAGGATTCAAATTTACCGGAATTGTTTTTGTATAAACCTTACCGCAAGCATCTGTAATTTTTAAATCATAAGTATAAGCCTGATTAGGCCAAAAAGGAATAGTAATACCAGCAGAATTAGTTACATAAGGATCATATTGAACAGAACCCCCTAGTGTTTGCGGAGCTAGTGTAACCGGAACAAGAGTCCCTGGTGTATAAGCAGTTACCACCACACTCAATGGATATGCATTAACTGTTCCGGCTCCTGTAGTACTTAGACTTTGATTTGTTTGTAAAGTTCCACAGCTTAAACTATTACTAAATTGTGTAGTCCCAATATTTAATACTGGCGTAAATTTGGTAATGGTAAACGATTTTACTAGCGCATCACCACAAGCATCGGTTACTTTTACATTGTAAGTACCTGCAGCTAATCCACTAAAAGTGTTTGATGCTTGAGGAGGAAAAGTTACCGGTCCACTTGTTATTTCATAAGAAACAGCAGTACCTGCTGTAACGGTAAGCACAATTTTGCCATCGTTGCCACATATTTCGGGGGTAACTGCACCAGTATAGGCTAATGCAATTACTGAATTTGCAATAGTGGCATCTTTGGTTTGTGAGTTAGATTCAGCTCCTAAGGTCTGCGTAGCTATCACCCTGTAACTTCCTGCAGTTAGTCCTGTCAATGATGTAGATGACTGAGTTGAAATGGCCGTAGTATAATTAGGCGATTTGTAAATGGCATACACCATGGTTGAGCCGGCCGTTTGCCCGGTAATTGTCCAGTTCAGTTTACCATTACCGGTACAGGTTTCTGCGGTAGATGTTACCGTAAGCGTAAAAGGAGATAACGCAGCTTTTACCATCACCGGTAAAGCTAATAATAAGGTTAGGGTCAGGGATCTTAACCCTAAGCTTCTCATAGGATTTTGGGAATAAAGATTTTTCATATTTCAGGTGTTTTAGAAACAAAATGATTTTCGAATTCTTAGGTTATTGATTAGTTTACTGTTAAAGAAACATTAACTACAGCACTACTACACCCATCCTTGGTACCTGTCACTTTTAATGTATAAGACCCTGCCGGAACGGGAGCGCTAAACAATGTAATGTTATCTGAACCAGTGCCGGAACTTACAATACTACTATCTGCATTGTTGACAAGTTGCCAGTTGATAGTAGTGCCGGAGAGTATAGATCTAAGTGTAAAGTGAGGTGTTTCGTAGAAGCATACTACTGCTGAACCCGGAGCAACAGTGACACGAGGTTCAGGAAGAACGGTAACGGTGGCATTCGTGTTATCAGCACAGCTGCCGGCAGTTACTGTGGCATTCAGGGTCAAAATCAAAGGGGAAGTGCCCTTGTTGAAAAGTGTACCGGTATTAAAAGTAGTCCCTGTTCCCGATAGTCCAAAGTAGTTGGAAGTCCAGGTAACAATTCCACCATTATCTCCGGATGCAGTAACAGCAGCCTGACCACCCGAACATATTGATTGTGTAGCAGGGGCGATGGATAAGCTTGGAGCCGGGGTAACCTGCACGCTTGTTGTAGCCACTGCACTACAACCGTATTGATTTGTATAGGTGTACGTTACGGCATGATTCCCTACCCCCGCAACTGTTGGAGAGAACAGTCCGGCAATATTTACTCCGGTTCCGCTAAATATACCACCAACAGGCGACCCTGTTAATTGAACGGGAGTCGAATTCGCACAAAATGACCCTACGGAGTTAACAGTAACAGTAGGGGTTAGTGGTTGTGCATATACGGTAACATTCGAAGAAGCAGTAGAAATACAAGAACCCAAAGTAGCCGTTACCTGATAGGTACCTGCCGGAGCAGTTATTGTGTTGCCCGAAATTGTCACTCCTGCTGAAGGAGCTACTGCATAAGTAAAAGAAGCATCATAATTATCAATCGTAAAACTACCGGTTGAAACAGAGCAGGTCGGATGGGTAACGGCACCTAATAAAGGTTGTGCCGGAGTTGCCGGTTGAGCATTCACCGTTACACTCGCCGAAGCTACTGAAGTACAAGCACCCAAAGTTGCTGTTACAGTATACGTTCCTGCCGGTGCTACCACAGAACCTGCAGTGTTTACAACTCCCTCCGTTGGTGAAAACGTATAGGTATTTGCGGCATCGTAATTGGTTATTGTAAAACTTCCGTTAGGTGTTGAGCAGGTTGGCTGGATTACAGCACTGATTAATGGTGAGGCAGTAGTTATTGACCGAATAATATTTTGCACAACAGAAATACTATTTCCACAAGCATCAGTAACTTTATAAGTACGCACGGTAGTCTCTGTACAACCCGAGAAAGTAGGCGCTGCATCGCTTATCCAGGTAACCGTTGGAGTACTGCAATTATCAGCTTCATCAGTAACAACAGATATATCGGGAGTGGGTATTGGATCATTTGCTATTGGAACAATTATATCTGAAGGATTCGAAGCTGTAGGTTTTACTAAATCCTGGATTGTGATAACCTGGCTGCAGGTGCTCTCATTTCCAGAGGCATCAAAAATATGCCAGGTACGGGTAACAGTAGTTGGACAAGTTCCACTGGCTACATCCTGATATTGCACTGTACCTATCAAACAATTATCACTTGCTACACCATTGTTGGGTAAAGATGAAAACTCGGCATAAGTTGAGGTAGCCAATGTTGATGAATATACGGGTGAAGTTATATCAGCCGTTGAACAACCGCTAACAGTTCGAGCCACAGCACAAGTAGTAATAGTTGGCGCTATATTATCGGTTATAGTAACTGTAAAGCTACAGCTTGCCGAGTTGCCATCGGCATCACTTGCAGTATAGGTTACGGTAGTCAACCCTACATTAAAAACGTGTTCCCCTAAATAATTAATTCCTGTTGCTAGCGAACTACCTGTTGTAGCACCGGTCATATTCCAGGTTAGTTTTACTACACCACAATCATCGTTAAATGTGGGATTATTTGTTGCAACTGATAAACCACAACTCGATGTTGAATTTCCCACAATACTAACCGGAGAAATAGAAACGGTAGGAATGGTAACATCTGAGAATATAACTGTGTGATCTTCAACTTCACCTGTATTAACCGTAGATGCAGCGTCAGATGCAGTCATTACATCCGAAGTGATACGAAATCGAATGGGTCGTGTTCCTGATGGTGCACTGGTGACACCACTCCAGTTTAACGAAGCGACAGTTTGACCTACTGCAATGGTTTGTACAGTTGATGCTTCGGAAGCTGAAAAAATACCATCCCCATTAAAATCAATCCATCCTATTAATGTGGCAGGTGCTGTTAAACTGTTGTGAACAGGTATATTTGCTATGGAATAATTGGTAAGACAAGAAGTCATATATACAGGAGATAATATAGCATCCTCATCGTTTATACCGGTTATTTCATCTTGATTATTGGCTGCAGAATGAAATATTGTGGCATCGTTATCTGGAGCAACAGAACCAAGATATAAATCGGTAGGAGTAGTTAACGCACCTGCACTTATCACTGGAGTACCTCCCATAGCACCAGTTGAAGATAAGAAATTATCAAAAGTACCGCTTGTCTGAGAAGGATTACCACCCGATACCAACGGCTGAAAGATATGAACGGCATTGCCATAAGAAGCAACGGCATCGCCCCCATCCTGATCCACAATGAATCCTATGGCAATTGCCGATTTGCCACCACTCATAAATTGAGAGCTAACCGTTAACGGACTAGCTGCAGTTGCTGCAGATTTAGTAGTATACACCAGGGCAACATTTGCCGGGTTAGGAACTGAACCTGTAGAACCATATCCTCCCATCATCATCCGAGCTGTGAGATTATTATTTGAAAAAGTGAGTTTTTGGATTTGAGCCGCATCTTGAATCGCTTTTTCTAACAATTGCCAGGTACTACCGTTGGTAGTACATTGAGTATACTCATATCCTGCAGAGCTATTATCATCTGTTTCGGCACTACTAAACACTAGTGATAAAGGAGTTGTAACTCCGGAAGGATAAGTAGCATAAGCTCTTATTCTGAATGTGACGATTAATGGAAGATTATTTGGTGCGCTATTAGAAGTTCCACCATTCAAATTATTAGATAGTGCATAATATAAAGTATTATTTGATTCAGTCCCGCCTATATTATATAATTGATCTAAACCGGCATTTGAATAATAACTGTTATACCCTATAAGCCTGACTGCGGATAGATCTGTATAAGGTGATACGCTTATATTTCCAGAAAATGCTACCTGATCAATAGTAACATGTATCGTTCCGTTACCAATCGCAAAATCACGTGAGTCTGATGCACCAGCCGCTAAATTAATGCCAGAGAAATTCATCCACCAGATTCTATCTTTATACAAACCTGTACCTCCGGTAGCCTTTAATGCCTGTGCCTGGCTCGTATATGCAAAGCATAACAATACTAAGGGAAGTAACATTCTCTTCCCCATAAGTGGGATAGTCGATAAAAATCTTGCAAATACAAAATTTTTATTTGGACAATTTTCTAATTTTATAAATCTTCTCGGCTTTCTCATTTTCCGTTTAATTTTATCTATTATTTTGTATTCAATCTTTTATCTTGCGAGCATTACTTGCTATTTTCTCCAGTTGGAGTATTTATAGTGACTAAGGCAGTTACATAAAGTCGATATAGTATTAGGTGTGAATCCCAAATAGGTTTTTCGAGTATTTGTAGGTGTTATTATAAATTCCTGCGAATGAACTTAAAGTCAAGTGCGAACGGTTCTTCAACCCTCCGTTGAGGTTGATCAACCCTAACGTTGAGGTTCATAAGCCCTTTGTTGAGGTTGATTATCTATCTGTTGAGGTTGTACACTCCTCCATTGCGGTCCATCGACCCTACTATTGCGGTTTCGCATGTCACCGTTGCGGTTCATCAACCCCAAAATTGAGGTTCATCAGCCCTCCGTTGTGGTTCATTAACCCCAAGAGAGAGGTCCTGAACCCTAACACTGGGGTTGTTGAACCTCAACAGTTCTATTTTACGCTGCTTTGTGTTGGTAAAGAACCGGTTGATTTAGTTCGAGAAAAGAACTGTTTGAGTTCTTTGAGCTTATTTCCATATCCCGGTGTCGCTGTACGAGCTTTGTAACTTACGTATGAATAATCATCCAATGCTGCATGGTAGTTGTCATAATCGTACAGAGTCTTGGCATTTTCTAATCCATCCATCAACTTTTGAAAGCGAGCTACCAAGGCTTCAATCATTGCGCGACTCGCATAATCTTTTTTAAACTCTTCCCAGTTTACATCCGGACTCAACAAAAGGGGTTCGTTGATTGCAAAGTCATTTACCTTGTTTACTAATAGCTTATTTTGCTCACTAATGCTACCATAACGGCGTCGTTCATCAGGCGAAAGATTGACAGTTATTTCTCCTAGCTCTTGTTCCAATGTGGCGAGGGCATCGTTAATAATTTGAGTTCTATCGGCGCTCAAATGTTTGTTGTTTAAATCTTTAATGGTCGTCATAGGTTTTTGTTTTTTTTAATTGTATTTTGGTATTTTCGAAAAGTAAAATCTAGTGATATTAGGATATGCTTCAACAAAAAAGAAGAAAGCGTGTACAACTTTAAGTTGCAGAAAAAGACCGGAGATACTGCCGGCCTTCCTCTGCAATCCCACAATTCGGAATTATTTCTTTATAAAGGAAAGAATCCACAAGAATACCACAGCACCAACAGTAGCTGTAATTAAGCTCCCGATAAGACCCGAGCCTGCACCGATACCCAGCGCTCCAAAAAGCCAACCACCCAATAGGCCTCCTACAATGCCGACCAATAAGTTTACAACCAGGCCAAAGCCTCCACCTCTCACTAGCTTACCAGCTAAAAAGCCGGCAACGATTCCGATAAGAATAAATAAAATGAAATTCATAACATCTACATTTAAATGGTTACTATAAAATGACACTCGTATGGCAAATACTCTACTGATTGACGAATCAAAAAAAATCACAATTCATACTATTCATTTGTACAAAAATCTATTCGCTTCAGATCCTGTTTTGTATTTTCAAATAAGCACTTTATTTTTTGTAAATAATGAATGAGCACTACGCACAACCCGATACAATAAAGTTAAATATCGTTCTGATTGTGAAAACAAAATTAAATAAAAACCATACACCATTTACAATCAGATATTTACAA
>Ga0302285_10002000_pt1 | contig 11399 bp, 6 predicted proteins | sample III_Fen_E2_2_FD_200455 | JGI IMG/M metagenome (GOLD analysis project Ga0302285, IMG submission 200455) | Peat permafrost microbial communities from Stordalen Mire near Abisko, Sweden - III_Fen_E2_2 | ecosystem: Environmental > Terrestrial > Soil > Wetlands > Permafrost | place: Sweden: Abisko...
ACTATACATGACAAAAAAAATAGAAAATATAGAACTTGAGTTTCTAACTTTTGATGATTATCAGGAATTAAAACAGGCTATGATTATTGCTTATCAGGCTATTCCAAATCCATATTGGGAAGAGGATCAGATTCAGACTTTGCTTGATAAATTTCCCGAAGGACAAATTGTTATTAAAGCTGATGGACATATTGCAGGGTGTGCCCTGTCGATCATAATCGATCATAGTCAGTTTGAAGAATTGCATACCTATAAAAGAGTGACAGGAAATTACACGTTCGATACTCATACGCAGAACGGCGATACGTTGTATGGGATTGATGTATTTATTAAACCCGAGTTTAGAGGACTCCGACTTGGTCGACGCCTTTATGATTACCGGAAAGAACTTTGTGAAAAGCTTAATTTAAAAGGTATCGAGTTTGGCGGACGAATCCCCAATTATCATACTTACGAATCAGAACTAAGTCCTAAACAATATATAGAGAAAGTAAAATCAAAGGAAATTTCCGATCCTGTACTTAACTTTCAATTATCGAACGATTTTTATCCGGTAAGAGTACTCAAAGGATATCTCGAAGGAGATAAAGCTTCCAGTGAATATGCTGTTTTATTAAAATGGGATAATATTTATTATGAGAAGCCATCAAAACAAGCGAAAGACATAAAAAAGATCGTTCGTCTCGGACTTGTTCAATGGCAAATGCGTCCCTACAAAGACATAACTGAGTTAATGCAGCAGGCAGAATTCTTCGTGGATACGCTGAGTGCTTATCACAGTGACTTTGCGCTTTTCCCGGAGTTTTTCAATGCTCCTTTAATGGCTGAATACAATAAAATGGGCGAAGCAGAGGCTATTCGAAAACTGGCAGAATACACCTCGCTCATTGTTGAAGAATTTTCAAAATTATCGATTGCCCATAACATCAATATTATCACCGGAAGCATGCCCGAAGTAGTGAACGATACACTTTATAATGTCGGATACTTATGTAAACGCAACGGATCGGTGGAACGGTTCGAGAAGCTGCATATAACCCCTGACGAACAACGCGCATGGGGAATGAAGGGTGGAAATACCCTACAGACTTTTGATACCGATTGCGGTAAAATTGGGATTCTGATTTGTTACGATGTGGAATTCCCCGAATTAAGCCGTTTACTGGCCGATGAAGGAATGGATATTCTCTTTGTACCGTTTCTTACTGATACACAGAATGGCTATTCAAGAGTGCGCTATTGCGCCCAGGCAAGGGCTATCGAAAACGAATGTTACGTGGCTATTGCCGGAAGTGTAGGCAATTTACCGAAAGTTCACAACATGGACATTCAATATGCTCAATCAATGGTTTTCACACCAAGCGATTTCGCATTTTCAACCACCGGAATAAAATCGGAAGCAACACCAAATACCGAAATGATCTTAATCTCTGATGTTGACCTTGACCTTATCAGGGAACTGCATAATTTTGGAACGGTAAAAAACCTCAAGGAACGCAGACTTGATTTATACGAAGTCAAAAAGCGGAAATTACTGAATAAGGTAATGCCTGATTCAAATCAAGCAGTCAACTAATCAAAACACCAAATGCGAAACATAGAACGCGGAACAAAATAAACAAAAAAAAAACAATGTCCGATATAAAAAAAGATCATCCAATTGAGAAAACCGTACTTCATCCACGTAACAGACACAGGGGTCGATACGATTTCAAACTTTTGACTGTAACATGTCCCGAGTTGGGAAAATATGTCAAATTAAATCCCTATGGTGATGAATCGATAGATTTTGCGAATCCAAAAGCAGTAAAATGGTTAAACAAGGCTCTTTTAAAACAGTATTATGGTGTTGATTACTGGGATATACCAACTGGATATTTATGTCCCCCGATTCCAGGCAGAGCTGATTATATACATTATGCAGCCGATTTATTAGGCAGCAGTAATAACGGAAAAATACCCACAGGATTCAGGGTGAAATGTATGGACATTGGCGTTGGAGCCAGTTGTGTCTTTCCTATCATAGGAAATAAAGAATACGGTTGGTCATTTATAGGTTCTGAAACCGATCCTGTAGCTATTGAATCAGCTAGTAAGATTGTAAATTACAATGCGTTTTTGAAAAGAAATATCGATTTACGATTGCAGGATAATCCAAAAGATATTTTTCATGGTATCATGGAACGAAATGAACCGGTGGATATTACCATCTGCAATCCTCCTTTTCACTCCTCTATCGAAGAAGCACAGGAAGGTACACTTCGTAAATTAAGTAGTCTGAATCATAAAAAAATCACGACCCCTACCCTCAATTTTGGAGGTCAAACTACTGAATTATGGTGTGAAGGTGGCGAAGAGCGTTTTGTTCGCGATATGATTCGTCAAAGCAAACAATTCGGTTCAAACTGTTTTTGGTTTACTACCCAAATTTCAAAACAATCTCATCTCGAAAGTGTTTATGAAGCACTTAAGAGTGCAGGTGCTGTAGAAGTAAAAACTATTCCCATGGGACAGGGAACGAAAGTAAGTCGTATTGTGGCATGGACATTTCTTAAGAAAGACCAACAAAAAGGTTGGATTGAATCAAAATGGGATACTATTTTACATTAGAATTCTGAGACAATTAGAGTTTAATTTCATTAACCGATACAAAACATGAAATTTTTCACTACATCACAAATCCGTCAGCTCGATGAATATACCATCGCCAATGAACCTATTGAGTCAATTGATTTAATGGAGCGTGCAGCAAATGCACTTTACTTGTCGTTTATAGAGATTTTTTCAATTCAAAGACCAGTTTGCATTGTTGCAGGTCAAGGCAACAATGGTGGAGATGCATTAGCGGTTGCCCGAATGTTACTGCATTCTGGTTATCCGGTCAATGTACTACTCGTACATAACGGTTCATTGTCACCCGATTGTGATACAAACCGGCTACGGTTAATTTCCGCATTCCCTTTATCACTGACAGAGCTGACCGATAAGTTTGAAATACCTCAAACAACTGATGATACAATTATTATTGACGGGTTGTTTGGTTCGGGATTAAGTCGTCCCTTATCCGGGATCTATGCTGATGCTGTCCGGTGGATCAACCACTCAGGCTTAAAAGTAGTTTCAATAGATATTCCATCCGGGTTATCCGGAGAAGAAAATAAGTTGACGGAAAATTCTTTAATTGTCAAAGCAAACTTCACTTTCAGTCTGCAATTTCCAAAGCTGGCATTCTTACTGGCAGAGAATGCACTTTATACTGGAAACTGGAAAGTAATTGAAATTGGCATTCATCCCAAAGCAATCGCATTAACTTCGGGTTATTTATTCTATCTTGACAGAAATGATATAGCCGGTTTATTGAAAGACAGACCAATTTTTTCTCACAAAGGCACGTATGGTCATTTACTCATCGTAGCCGGGACCAAAGGCATGGCAGGAGCTTCGGTACTGTCATCAAAAGCAGCTTTACGAAGCGGCGCAGGCCTGGTTACAGTTCACGGCCCTGCTGCTAACCGTGTTATAGTTCAAACTGCAAATCCTGAAGTGATTTTCCAATCGGATACAAACGACGAACTGATTAGCGAAGTTGACTCAGTTGAAAAATATAGTTCTGTTGCTATCGGACCCGGAATTGGCACTCATTCGGAAACTTCACATATGCTGGATAGTTTCATTGCCAAATTGAATAAACCGTGTGTGTTTGATGCCGATGCGCTGAATATCATTTCCCGGCATAAAGAATTATTAAGCCAACTACCCCGGAACAGTATCTTAACCCCTCATCCGAAAGAATTTGAAAGGATATTTGGGAAAAGCGATTCTTCCTATGAACGCATACTGAAAGCAAAACAGGCTTCGATAGAATATGGTTTAATCATCATTTTGAAAGGAGCACACACATCAATATCAACGCCCGATGGGAATCTATTCTTCAACAGTACAGGAAACTCCGGTATGGCAACAGCCGGCTCCGGCGATGTCCTTACCGGAGTTTTGGTAGGTTTATTAGCACAAGGTTATACTGCTGAAGATGCTGCAAAAACAGGAGTTTTTATACATGGACTTGCAGGTGATCTGGCATTAACGAAAGAATCAAAAGAATCTCTAATAGCCGGAGATATCATTGAAAACCTTGGACTATCTTTTAGGTCTATACAAAAGCAAAATAAAAATCTTTATATTTAGCTGGTTGCCAGATTTGCCCATGAACTGTCGGATTCATAATTTTCTACAACGGTAGTATTTTGTTTAAATGAAAAGGTAGTCATCAAATTTGAAATTTCCTGATGAAGCATAGATACTGTTCCATCGATCAGATCCTTACGGAATCCATTTTCCCCCATTTTAAGAACTAAATCCATGGATACTATCCTGCTTACTGCTTTTCCTAATTCAACTAATTTCCGTTGAGGCATTTGGTAATCCAGATTAAAGTTCAGCAATTCTTTCAGGTATTCTACTGCCCGTTGAGCAAGAGGATGGTCTTTAAGGAATTCCCAGACATTTATCTCTTTTACATTTTTCATAAACTTAATCAGCGATTCTGAAATCTGTGCGTAGAGAATGTCATTGGCACCTTCAAATATCTGAAAAGGCCGGCTATCTACAATTCCCCTTCCTGCAATATGATTTAACTTGTATCCGATAGCACCTACCAGTTGTAACAACGTTTGAGCTGATTTCTGCATTAAATCGGAGGATACAGTTTTAATAATATTTGCTTCAAAGCCAAGAGGCATTAAATCATTATGTATATCGGCCAGTTCACTGCTTTTTGTACAAAGTGCCGAACACACGGTATAATTGGATTGTAAGCTGGACAATTGTTCTTGTACCTGATCGTATGAAAACAGGTTTTTCCCGCCAACATAGCGTTGTTGGGTATGTGTGATTGCTTCATCAAGCATTCTCTTAATAAATCCGAGACCGATACCCGGGAATTGCATTCTACTACGATGTAAAAGATCCAGCAACATTTGTACACCGGTTGTTTTAGGCTCAAGACGTTGTAATTTTGGTATTTTGACATCAAGGATATTTCTTCCGTAAGGAATTTGATACAGACCCAGGTTCTCAAAATATTCATCCACTACAATTTTTTGAAACGGAGCACTGTTATCACAAACAAATAGATCGACATCCCGCTGAAGATTACCGTTTAGGGTTTGTTTCCGGGCAGTCAGCACCCAGAAATCTGCCTGACCGGTTAATCCGGCCCAGTGTTTCGTCCCGCGAATATGATAATAATCCGGTTCTTCAACATACGATGTTTGCATATTAAGAGCATCACTGCCATAGTTGGGCTCGGTAATCATTAAACCACCCATGTTTTGTTCTTCTATAAAACGTTTAAAAATTGGCATCTTGACATTTTCCTGTCCGTATTTTGCTACCGGCTGCAGAAAAAGTGCACTGTTTATACCAATAGTCAATGACAGAGCCAATGATTCATAGGATGCAGCTGACAATAAGGTCAGATTTTCCTGAACCGTTCCTCCCCTACCACCGTATTCTTTGGGGATACACAGGGACATGGGATGGGCTGACATGATTTTTGCTAATACTTCTTTAGGTAATCCGCGTTGAATACTTAATTGATCAATGTCGTTATCCTGGTGAAATGCTGTTTCAAGGGTTGATTTGAATTTGTTTATAAAAGATTCAAACGATTTTTGTTTAGAGGCTTTTTCGGGAGAGAGAACTAATGAATCAGAAGATTTTGAATATGTTATTTGCATTCTTTTTATTTATAATCATTGAATAATAGAAAAATAGAGTTTTAAATCATACTCAAAACAAATACATCTTTACAATGTTTACAGAATTATATATTTGACAAATAAATTACTTTATTTTTTGAGTTCTAACTTAAAATTGAAGATTTCCATTTATGCTGTCACAGACTTTTTTAAATACAATTATTATTATTTAGAAATTACATTGAATACGTAAAGTAAATATTTCAATATTCCAAACAACCAGGCTATTCCATATATTGAAGTTATAATATCAGACACAAAAGAATGGAATGCTGCTTTTCGAATAGAATTGATAAGAATTAATCGAATAACAATGGATATTAATTTTTCGGATACATTTTGTTATAATTCTGATTAGATGCATTTTAAGTGGTGCCTTGAAACAAAATCTGATTTTATGTGAATAAAACTATACCATACTGAATCATTTTTTGTACATTTGAGTATTGATTGAAAAACCGAAAATTACAATTCCTGTTATTTGTTGAAAGGTTTATCCGTTCTATTGTTAACAGGGTATAAATCAATGTGATTTTTATTGTTTTATTCAAACAATTTAAGTATAACAACCCACTATTCTTCACTAAATTGAAATATTACAATATTAATTTAAAATGGTCAGATTAATACAACATTTTAAATTATTTTGCCAAAGAAACCAAATAACAATTTCAATAACACGAATATTTTTCATTGAATATATATCAAATATACAATTCCATTCTATAACAATCATAAAAGCTCACTTCCTGAGAGTTGGGGGTTATACATTAAAAAGATAAATCAGTTTTTTTAAATCAAAATTATGCAAGTAGCAGTTAACAGAAAGAAATTCATATTCTCACCCGATCCTTCGAGAATCATTGCAAGGTTTTTATACATAAGTGATGAAAGGTCAGCAGATATTATCAGAAAAGTTTTGGCAATGCCCGAAAAGGATGTAAACATTGCCATGAGTCAGTTATTAAGAGGTTATTCCCGTCGACATAGAAACATATCAAAAGTATTCGAAAAATACTTTGATAGACTCGCTCCTATTTTCGATAAAATTGAAGTAAATGAAGAAGATTTAAGTCTGTCACAGAAAGCTTTGATTGGTTCGTATTTTACAATGGAATATTCAATAGAATCAGCTGCATTTTTTAATCCTTCAATCGTTGAACATCCCGATCAGTCGGAAATAGGTTCTGACGAAAAGAGAGTCATTTTCAGTTTCCGGGCTACCGGTGAAGGACATATTTCATCGATTGTTTTCCGATCAGGAACACTGGACAAAAACAATAATCTCACCATTGAACCTGTGGGAAAAATGCTTGCAGAAGCAGATGTGATTAAACGTAATGTTTATGAGAAAAAAACATTCCAGAAAAAATTAAATGAAATGCAGGAACATGTAAACGTCATAGTCCCTGCTCTAATTGAGACTCCGGATGAAATACAGGTTCAGGAAAATGTTATTGCTCCTGTGCTTGTTGACACTCCGGATGAAGTTCAGGATCAAAAAAATAAAATTTCTGCAGCCTTTGTCCTGGATAATCTGAGTGATAATTTCACCTATGGTGAATTAATGCGGAATATCGAGCTGGCACGAAAGAATCCCGATATTACCGAAGATCAATTAAAAATAATTAATCAAATGATGTGGTTGGCATCATCACATTACGAAATCCATTTTTCTATTGATTCTGCGATTTCCGAACGGGTTATTTTCCCTATTTCAGCTACTGAGCAAAAAGGAATTGAAGATGCCCGGTTTGTAAAATTCACGGGTGATGATGGTGAGATAACCTATTATGCAACCTATACTGCTTATGATGGAATGGCTACAATGCCTAAATTAATCAGCACAAAAGATTTTTATGATTTCAAAATTTTACCGATTAATGGTGAAATAGCCCAAAACAAAGGAATGGCATTATTCCCCCGTAAGATTAACGGGAAATACGCTATGTTGTGCAGAATAGATGGTGTAAATAATTATCTTGCATATTCAGACAGTATCAATATCTGGCGTGAAGCTAAAATCATTCAACGGCCTAAATATCCATGGGAATTAGTTCAGATAGGCAATGCAGGTTCACCAATCGAGACCAAAGACGGATGGCTGGTAATTACACATGCTGTCGGTTCAATGCGGGAATATTCGTTGGGAGCTTCTTTGTATGATCTTGAAAATCCTGAAATTGAAATAGGCAGGTTGAGCAGTCCGTTAATGGTTCCAAATGAATCGGAAAGAGAAGGGTATGTTCCAAATGTTATTTACTCGTGCGGTTCATTTATTCATAACAATGAACTTGTATTACCATATGCCATGTCCGATCATTCATCAACTTATGCAACTGTAGATCTCCGTGAATTGCTTGATGTTTTAAAAGCTTCAGGAAATAAAAAATAAAATTCATTTAAAAGGAACTAAAACAACTTACTTTACAATTTAATTTCATAGTAAGTTCATAATTAATAAGGAATAGACTTTTTTTAGGGTCTGTTCCTTTTTTTTATTTCAGTCCTCCCACTTTATTTTTAAAAATGAATATCCGCAAAGACACCTGATTAAAAAAGACTACAGTACAGAATAAAATCATTGTTTTAACATTCACACTTCTACTACTTTTGTATTCTGATTCGCAAAGTATATCTTATAACCAATTTGTTATAATTCTTCAATGGGTTTTGGAACGGTGTTGGATTGGTTTTGGATTGGTTTTGTCAACTATAATTCATTTATATATTTCCAAAATATATGCCACATACCTTAATAGATATATGGCAAATATATGGTTAATAAATGATTGTTAAGTGACTGATATATCAGAATAGCTATGGATCCAAAACCAATACAAAACCAATACAAAAGCATTCAGAGTAAGAGAAGTATTCGAAATACAAATATAAAAATAAAATTTAAATATCCGCTTTTTTCTGAATTAAATCCATCAACCCAACATAAGATAAGATAATTAAATTTTTGAGGGGGGAAGGATCTTTTACGGATAATCACAATATCAATAAACCAACAATTATCTTTTAGTAGTATTACATAGCACATATCATAAATAACTATAATTTATAATTTCAAATTAAAGAATATTCAACTAAAAAGTATTCTTTTGTGTTGTATTAATAGTGCTATTAAACTAACTTATTAAATATGGATATTAAGGGCGAACAATCATTAGAGCAAGCAATCCTGGAAGTAGCTGAAAAACTGTTTCTTGAAAAGGGATTTGCCTTGACTTCAACAACTGAAATTGCAAAAGAAGTGGGTTGCAATCAGGCATTGGTTCATTATTATTTTAGAACAAAAGACAATTTGTTCAATGTCATTTTTGAACAAAAATTCAAGTTGCTTTTTCAGGGATTTTTTGAGATGAAGAATATGGTAGAAATGAAATTTCAGGATAAACTAAAATTCATTATTGAATCACATTTCGATTTGTTACGGAAAAACCCGGGCATACCTTCCCTCATACTGAACGAATTATCCAGAAGACCCGAACAAATTGATGCATTGCGTGAGAAACTCCATGAATTGCCTGAGCAACTTATAATGGAACTGAATGAAGAATTACAAATAGAAATTGAAAAGGGTAATGTAAGAGAAATAAGTTTAATTGATCTGATTGTCTCAATGCTTTCACTGAATATTGCTTTATTTATAATGCTGCCTGTTGCCGAAAAAGCATTGCAGTGGGATGTTTCTCAAAAGGAGTTTATGATTTCACACCGGCGTGCAGAAAATGTTGATTTTATTTTAAAAAGTTTAAGACCGTAAGAATCAAAAACTATAAGCATTTTTTATCTAAAATAGAAAAAAACAATATGTATTTCATACCTATACATAAATTTGATCATTAGAATTCAAAAAGATGAAAAAACAAATTTTATATTCCTTCCTGTTACTATTCATTCATTTTAATTTGAATGCACAAAGTCTGACAGTTGAAACGTGCCAATCAAAAGCTATTGCGAATTACCCACTGGTAAAACAGTACGGACTAATCGAACAGACCACTCAGTTCAACATTTCAAATGCAAACAAAGGGTATTTACCACAACTTTCGCTCTCGGCTAAAGCTACTTATCAATCGGCCGTCACTCAAATACCGGCAGTACTTGGTCAAAAACTCGGGGTTACATTGCCTTCGTTAGCAAAAGATCAATACCAGGCAGTTTTGGAAGCCAGTCAGGTTATTTGGGATGGCGGTGTTATATCATCTCAAAAAAACGCGACGAATGCAGGAACAGAAGTTGAGAGGAAAAAACTTGAAGTTGATTTTTATGCCTTGAAAGATCGTGTAAATCAACTGTTTTTTGGTATTCTCTTATTGAATGAACAACTAAAACAAAATGATATTCTGGAAAATGATTTAGCCACCAATTACAATCGGTTGGATGCATATAAGCAAAATGGCATTGCTAACCAGTCGGATTTAGACGCTGTACATGTTGAACAACTAAACGCCTCTCAGCGGGAAGAAGATCTGAAGAGTACCCGTAAAACTTATTGCATGATGTTAACTGCATTGACCGGTTCAAGAATAGATGACCAAACAGAATTAGCCAAACCGGTCGTAGTTCTTTCGGTTCTGAAAGATACATTGAATCACCGCCCTGAAATCGGTCTGTTCGATGCTCAGAATAAACTATACGAAAGTCAGAAATCTATTTTGAAAGCTGGAAATTTACCTAAGTTAGGGGCATTTATCCAGGGAGGATACGGTCAACCGGGATTAAACATGTTCACCATTGGCTTTTCACCTTTCTACATCGGGGGATTAAGGTTCTCCTGGAACATCAGCGGAATCTATACTCAAAAAAATAACTTCAACAAGTTGGAATTAAGTAAGAAAACAGTAGATGTCCAAAAAGAGACATTTCTGTTTAATAACAGTTTAATAACCAAACAGCAACAAAATGATATCGTCAAACTTCAATCGACTCTTTCTAATGATGACGAAATTATTCAGCTTCGGGTGAATATAAAGAAAGCCGCAACTGCAAAAATGGAAAACGGAACATCCTCTGTGAGTGATTTAATTCGTGAAATCAATGCTGAAAATCAGGCACGGCAATTAAAATCGCTACATGAAATCCAGCTATTAATGACTGTATATCAACTTAAAAACAACTCAAACAATTGACCATTCCACCATTTACAATTGAAAAAAGAAATTTTATGAAAACAAGTAATGTAATTTTAAGAAACGCGTTTTGCAACGTGATAAAATATTCGTTTTTAAGTATATTAATTGCTGTTTTATTCATTTCATGTGGAAAATCTAAAGATGATTATGACGCTTCGGGAACCTTTGAAACGACAGAAGTAATGGTTTCATCCGAAGCAACAGGCAGAATTTTGACATTCAATATCCAGGAAGGTCAGGTCCTCACTGCCAACGAAGAAGTAGGAACGATTGACAGTTTGCAGCTCTATCTGCGTAAAATGCAGTTAATATCCGGAAATAAATCCATGCAGGTTCGCCGTCCAAATGTAGGAATACAAATTGCTGCCATTGAACAACAAATCGTAACGGCAAAAAACGAACGTAAACGGGTTGAAAATTTATTAAAAGCGAATGCTGCCAATCAAAAACAGCTCGACGATATAAATGCTCAGATTGCTGTACTAAACAAACA
>Ga0302285_10002003_pt1 | contig 11394 bp, 7 predicted proteins | sample III_Fen_E2_2_FD_200455 | JGI IMG/M metagenome (GOLD analysis project Ga0302285, IMG submission 200455) | Peat permafrost microbial communities from Stordalen Mire near Abisko, Sweden - III_Fen_E2_2 | ecosystem: Environmental > Terrestrial > Soil > Wetlands > Permafrost | place: Sweden: Abisko...
GTCCTAAAGATTCTTGTTCCATGTGTGTGATGCTCCTCCTCATGGAAAAGAATATGGGGGCTCTAGTAGTGACAAATCTTGGTCAGAAAATGGTTGTCCTTGTGGAACCAAGAAAGAAGACATCAGAGATTTGCTTGTGAAGCAAGAAGTCAAGTATTTCTTTATCAAGCCATGTGAGCAAGTCAGCAAGATGGAGGCTCTTTTCAAAGAGACGTTTTAGAAAAGTTATGGAGACACCATCTGCGTTGGGGTTTAATAATAAAAAAAATAATAGCCTAAAAAAGAGAGTGAGAAGAGATATAGAGAAGAAGTAGATTGTTGTGATTGCGAGGAAGATGAAGAATGTGAATTAGCTGAAAACTGTAAAGAAAAAGCTATGGAAGCAGATGAAGACAAAAAAGAAGAAAAAAATGTTTCTAAGGAACCTTGTGCAATGTGGGAAGGTGTTTTAGCTGTTCTTGATGATAATTTAGATTGAAAATAAAAGAATTCTTGTTCAGTAAAATTATTTATTACAATTGAGTTTGCACAGCAAAGAGAAGTGAAATCGTTTGTGATTACAGGAAAAACAATTCAATTTAGAATTTTAGAAAAAAGAGTTTTATGTTTATTAACTAAATTTACATGATATCCCTTATTTATTGCTACTTTCATTTAAAAAGATAAAACCTCCATTTGTATTCTTGTTAATCAGCAATAGATTTTTAGTAAAATCCTTAGTGAATGTATATGCAAAACTGAGTAATTTTGCTAAATAATTATTTTAAAGCCCAAAAGTACAACATAATCCTCGAAACATGTGATATAAATGAATAAAAATTTATTTCATTGTTATTTTTAATCTTTTTTGAGTGATTTATTCGCACTTTACAGCTATTAAAGAGCTACTTGAATAACTCTAAGTTGCCCTTCTAAATAATCTTTGAGATACGCAATCCTCACAAGCCTATTATTACTTTTATTTGCTGTTTCTCCATCTAACTACTTTTCAAATACTTCAATCTATGCTAAATTAATCTTTGCTTGCTCAATTTATCCTTATTTTCTTCCTAAAATTCCATTTATCACACCTATCTCCTACTTAGAAAGTCTTGAAATTTTACTTTATCCTGACACAGCTTTAATGAAATCCTTCCCAATGCCTTTTTAATCCACCGAGAACACACCAATTTCTATTTTATTTCCATGTTTATCTTATCCCATCATTTTAACCAGCAACTCATCATGCGAGTTCGAATTCACTGCGAATCCATACGTGAACAACAGCTACTCGTTAGATGTAGAATGGTAGTTGTTAAATACTTCATCCCCAGGGAGAAGTTCATCCTCGCAGACATACCACACGCTATCTTCATCATGTTAGAAATTCACCTTGTGATCTTGTTTGTGGTTGAGTAAATCGAAAAATGGAACCATACATCCCATGCTGCCTCCATATTAACTCAACCCAACACCTTCACCGTTGTTGCAGAGTCTACCAACAAATCTTCTCGATAAGTAGTTACCTTTACTCCATTCTAAGGATTCAGATAAGCCCTTGAGTGAATCTACACCGTTTGCTTCTGCTTTTTTGAGGAAATCAATTTGGACTTTAAGTTGTTGTTTTTCTTGCAGGCATGCATTTCCAAGGTTAGTATCAGAGATCGATTCGAGAATATCTTCCTCCCAGCTGGAGGCAATAGGGGAATCTACAGGTAGACTATCTAAATATGCTTTAAACTTACTTGGAGAGGTGCTGCTATGCTCGGATGATAAAAATAACCATAAAAGCAACTCGTTTGAGAGGGAATTCTTCTTGTTTTATGCATTTTCTTCATTTTTTTTCGTTTTCTTCTACAACGCTGGTTCATTTGCATCATCCAATGCTTCATTCTAGTTGCTCTCTTCTTATTCTTTTTCTAAATATTCTTAAACCTTCTTGACAATATCACTTTATAATGCATCACCAAGACCTATCAGACATTTCTTCGGGATTTTCGCTAAAATATCACCTTTCTTTCTGGGAACTTTTGTGAAACATCCAAGCGATCCATTGCATTCTGGACTAGGTTTGATTTCAACCTTTTCAAGACCTGTTGCTCCTTCGTGTTTGAGCCATTCTAGAAGAGATTGAATCTTCTATGAATTCACACTTTCAGTCTACTATGCTAGTTCCATCAAAACAATTATCAAAGTAACACAAATTGATCTAATTTATTAAATTTTACTTTTGCTCTCGCCAAATAATGAAAAAGAATTCTAAGAAAAATCTAAAATATGTAGAATCCAATGCTTTATCTAATCAACTTCGCAAGATTTTCTTAGATTTTGCATAAATTAATGGCAAAAACATCTCTAGTTTGTCTTTTCAGTAATTTTTGTCAAGAATTTAATCATATAATAGCCATTTTTTCAAGAATGTAACCAAATAACCATTTTTGTAAAGAATTTAACCTAATAATAGCCATTTTTCAATCTATCTACTTGCCAACAATTCTTTTGCTTCACAGACCATCAAAAAAAAACTAAACTCCCTAGAATTTCTTAAAGAATTTAAATCTACAGATAGTTACCTAACTATCTTTTCTAACAATAAAATTCTCTCTGTTTTTCTTCTAATTTGTTTGTTTTATAAACCCACAGGAGTAAGTACAATCTGAAAAAGTTCTGGAATGAAGAGTGTTGACTTGGAGATTAGATTAGATCATGACGAAATAAGACAAACAAGATAGATAAAAGGGTGTTTATTTTAAGATTGAGATTGAATGGGTCGTAGTGTTTTTGATAATTTAACATATGGCACTTGAATGGGAGAGAGAAACCTAGAAAAGAAGACCTAAAGGAAAGGAAGTCAATAAAAATAAACATTTAGATTGAAGGGAAGTTTAAGATATTCAAATATTCGTTGATAAGCTGTTTAATTCAAGAAATTAATTACACACAGCAAAAAAACAAATAAACAATCAAGAGAACAAGCGAGCACAAAGACATTTAAACTCTCTCTTTATCAAAAGGAGCTATTAGGAATCCTGCATTGCCTCTTCATTAACCCTTCATTTTTGGAAACTCTTCTATCTGAAATAACTTATTTTCCCTAATGAAACCTTCAGCGCTTCAACTTAGAGACATCAATTCCTCTGCTCTTCCACCAAAGAATCCATTTCTTAAACGTGCTCCTTAACCATTGCAATACAGCAGACCAACCAACAACAACAATAGCATAACTGATAAACCAAATAATCTCCCTCCAAGCAACCACAGATTATCCACCCCTCAATCAGCGAGCATATCTGCTACATCCTCTGCAGCAGGTACATATCACCCAAGAAGTTAAAGGCGAACCTATTCCCCCGCTGCAGCCGCTAACACTTCTACAGTTTCAAGGTCTCTCGATAACTCAGCTAGCCGCGGTAGTTCAAAAGACAAGGATCCTGAAAAAATCTAATAATTTTCTTAGACCAAAAAGACAAATTATGCAGCCAGCTAATCGAATAGCAATTTGCCCTCTTCATAATTCAGTAAAAAGTCCTAAACATCAGTATAAATACCATCTGGGTCATTCAAAGTCGCAATATAAATACCTCCTGGCAGTATATCTACAACGAGTAGTAGAACACAGCAGCCATCAGTGAATTTCAAGATCTCCAAGAATCCTTTCTTGCAACGAACGAATAAACAAATCCGTAATGATTCGTTGTCGAATTCACCTGTGCCTTCCAAATCAAATGGGAATAATAGTAAGTCAGATGTGTAGTAATTCCTGCAATAATAATCTCTTTCGAATACGTTGACGCAAAATCTAGCCGCACCTTCTTCCTTGGAATTAAGTTTACGTGCAAGTCCTGAGTTAATACTTACAGAACAACAACTCCAAGGATACAGCTTTGACCTTGCTGACTAAAACTACACTGAGAATAGCAATAACAACCTCAATAATAGAGCCCCTTCTGCATCGTAGCACTACTCCTAATCAACTTCTAATTCAAATATCCCATCACCTCCAAAATCCAAGAACAATAATTACAATTCTTTACTACCTTCTTCCTCGCAGGGTATCCGAACTAGAACCCTCCGAGGAACAACTGCCAAAGGTTACCTAGCGAATAACAACACTAATACCTTACGTGTTTCTCATGATTCCATTGAATTACCTAAAAAAGAAATTTTTCGTATGAATTTAATCGCTAAAAAGCACAATTGGCGTGAAGTTGTGAAGACAGCAATCTAAGGGAAACAAATGAGTGAAATTTATTTGATTTTCACTGACATCATCGTTGAGATCTACGATGGACTGATATTTAACAGTTAAGCTAAACACTTAAGAATTCTCGACTTGAATTTCAAAGATAATAAATATTTCAACGATGATTCGCTGCTGTTTTTGAGTGCGATCAAACTACCAAATCTGTAGTAAGTCCGAGTTAACGTGCAGAACACAGCTTGTTCACGTCTCAAGGCGAATCTCCTACTATTCGACTTGAGTTATGTCCCAAATGTGGAATTGCTTCTTGGGGAGAATCATTCTCATTAGACATTCTAATATTCTTAAGAAACTAAGTATATTACAGTGGATTTCTCACATGAAGTATCCGTGAATAAATCAGAGATTTTATCGCTTTCAGATGCGATATTCAAGGCGTAGCATTCACATTTGATTCTCTGCATGAATGGGCTGTAGATGCTGACTAATGAGCTCTTGTAGCTTCTTGGAAGATGCTTGTAAGATTTGACACATTTGAAGATTTAATTCAGAAATTGCAAGTTGCATCTTTGTCATTTGAAGAGTCTCCTTGAGGGATTAGCATTCCCTGCTATTCTCGACACTGAAGATGATGCATCCCGACCGATAAGCTATTATTTAAAGAACTAAAAACTCACAGGGATCGACCCAGCAGCAGGCGCAGGAATTGTACCAGTAGATAAATCTAATTCAACTTCTTACTCACAAAAGACATTTAATCTGCACAATCAAGTGCTGAAGCAGCAACATCAACAGCAGGCTTCATTAGCAATACAGTAATAATTACAGTTACACTAGCAATTATCTAGATAAATCCCAACGGAAGTTAGCTAAACCGATACTGTGAATTCCAACATGTCAATTTAGTATCTCTAACTCGATTGGCGTGGTTGCATAGAGGAAATCACAGAGAAATTCCTAGAAAACTTAAATTAACTTTCTGCATTGACGGACTGCAGTCTCGTTGTAGATGAAGGGTATTTAAAGAAAAATGATCTCAAAGAGAATTAAGATAACAAAACTACTGGTGCATAGGCTAGAAGACAATGTGCATCTCTAGGTTAGAATCACTAAATGATGGGCGCATTTAAGGATACTTCGAATTAGCAGAATAATTACAATGATAACAGAGCTTAATTCAAAACAAAACAGTCATAACATTTTTAGAAACAAACGGCTGCGAGTAATGGGAACACAAACAACAACAAATCAACTGTTCCACTTGAGTCCTACTCATAGCCTCCAGAAAATGGAATCCCATGGTAGATTAGAGCCGTTAAATTATGCCAAGCGTTGAAGAAAAAATAAGATCTCAAGAGCTTTTCAGTTTATGGGAAAGACGATCAATGCTTCGTGAACTTAAAAGCAAGTGACTGTTCCTAGGATGTTACGTTATCTGTAGACGTTTCACACTGCAATGTCAGCCCCTTTTCGTTAATTGACGTGCTTAAAGCGTTAGAACTAGGCGGGAAGAATACCAAAGAGTTATCTTTGAATCTCGAAGGTAACTGGTAATTGCAGTATCAGCATATTGAAAAGATCGTGAAATCTATTTAGAATCTCGATTAATTAACGAAAGTAGCATTGAATGTGCACAGCGTGTTCTTGTATGAAGTGGAGTTGATTGCGATATGGTTGCAGTTACTCCACAGAGAAACCATCGAAGTGTAATTCTTCCATGATTTCAAGCACTAGTAGTTACTCAATTTTGATAGATAAACTAAACAAATTCAACTTCGCTTCATAGGGAATTTCCAGAAAAGTAAAATCAACACACCGTTGAATATCCATACGATTTGTTAAGCACTTCGCGAGCTTGAAGATCGATAGAAATTCAGGGGAATCGAGATAGATTGCAAGTATAATGTTATGTTCCGTGGTGCGTGGCTGGAGGAGCTCATGAATACGCTGTCGGTGTTCACGTCATTGAAGGAATTGACGTTAGATATGAGTTTCTGTAATTTGAAAGCAAGTTATGCGGAACATTTGAAGAATCTATTTGAGTAGCTACCAGTTTCGATTTGTTAAATCAGAATAATGCTGAAAGCGAACCCTGCACTTGACAGTGCGGCATCGCATATTTTACTGAAATAAATACCAAAATCACTCGTTTAGCTGCAACTTTTGTAGGAATTTACATTGGAAACGGATTTGCTGTAGATTAGCTTGAATGCAGGAGTTTAACAGTAGCAGCAGTAGTAATAGCAATAGTCGTGCAGATAAAATAGAGCAATTGTGTAGAAGACATAGATATTCAATGTGACACACTTGATTCCAGAAGGGAAAATAACAGCAAATCACAAGAATCATAATTTGTCTAATTAAAACTCCATGGCTGAAGATAACTCGGGATTGCCAGCGGAAGCGGTTAGAGTATCCTCTTCCTCATAAAATCAGCAGTAGCATTACTAGCCACTGCATTTACGATAATAGATTCCCCGTGATGAGTTGAAGCAATGTTAGAATGCGTATATCTAATGGTTAATCAGTTAATCAGATGAGAATTTCAAGGAAGAAGGTGAATACAGATTAAATCTCTTAAATCGTTTAATTGAGAAGTAGAAACCAGTAATAACAGGGTAAATATCTAACTAATTAGTGAGTTTGCACTTGAAACATGGAGCATTATCTTAGACTGAGAAAATCAAGCAGCTAAGTGTGTAATACGCTCTGGATTCGAATGTGGCGTTCACGTATATCTCTCCGCAATCTAGTCTGTTTGCGTAGACTTACAATAGCATACTCGCGAGTAAGTTATCAGTGCTTCTCTACTACAAGATAGCAGCTGATGTTTAGCACTTCAGCCCGCATGTTATCTTCGCTGATTTGCATTACTGAAGAGGGGGAGGAGTAAACAACTTTTTTCAGAACATTTTTTACAATTTCATCTAATAAATGCGCACATTTTATATTAGGTTTTTTTATTTTTCTCATGACTTGAATGATGTGCCATTATCCTTCACAATCTTGGTACTCCTGACTTTCATCGTTAAGGAAAAAGAAGAAGTTAAGTTGTTCTGGGAGCTACGTCTCGGTATGTTTGTTTTCCCAAATGGAGCCAGTCAGTTATTTTTTTATTGCTGGATCCCTCCCTATTTGAAGGCAATCCTATTTCTAAACTATTAAAAAAATCATAGAAATCTTCCTGTTTTGTTCCAATTAAGCTTTTGTTGCTTTGATTACATTTTTGGACAAACTTTTATAATGCTAAAAAAAGCGGCAAAACAATTAAAAATGCGCATATTCACAATAATCTGAAAAAAAATTGATTTTAATATTCAATCTTAAGTTGCATATAGGAGGACATTTTTAAAATGTATTGTAAACAATGAATTATTAAACAATAAAGATTTTATTCATGTTATCCTAGACCCGCATGTTGGTGGGTTTTTCAAATGCCATAGTATCGTTAAAAGGGATAAGCGGCAGTACTGTCATCAATGCAAGTATGGGTCTTGTCGAAGCATCAAGGGGTCTGCTGAAAAAAGTGATTTTTATTTTTATAGTGGGGTCGGGTGATTCGTATGTCACTTTTTATTGCTAGAAAATAAAAAATGGCATACGAATCGCCCGACCCCCTTTTAAAATGATAGATTACTTCAGATTTACTTATTAATATCATCATTTTGAACATCTTTTTCTGATGACCTCGATGAGATATTAAAACTACTCCCTAATGAGCTGTCCTCATTTTGATTTTCTGCTGACTTTCACATTGAAAATAGATTCACAAAAGCTAAGTCTTCTGGCAATTAGATCTAATGAGCTCTGATAACATTTTTAAGAGCTTCTATCTAGGCCGCTTATTCTTATTTTCCTTTTTTCATCTTTTATTCTCCTTGCGGAAATCATCTTTTTCTTTAGGCGTTTGTGTCATTTTATCTCCATCTTATTATGATGAAAGTTTCTTGTCAAAAGAATTGTTGTTGTTCTTATTATTAACATTAGAATCCAGTGAATTTTAATTAGATTGAAATTCTTTAGAATCTAAATTTCCTGCTAACCTTTGCTCTTCTTGCCTAGCGTCGTCTATTATTAAACTTGAGTCAATATTTGGTTCCTGAAAGCAAGGATTTTGAAGCGACCGAAAATTTGTCATCCTTTAAAATAGTTAAAAAAGGTATCTTCCCCTATGAAGCGGGAGATTTAGTACTGATCATCTATCTTATTAATGTTTTGCTAAGACATTATTTTGTTTATTTGTTGTATGGTTTTCTGTTTATTTAATTTTATGACAATTAAAAAATATTTTAAAAAAGTGAGAAATCTCGGACAATTTAAGCTACGCAAAACATCAAAAATCTGGGGCTCCAAAGTTATATAATAAAATTCCAAAACAAGTGTTGAAAAGGAGTATTTATTTGTATTTCTCATGAATTCTGTATTTTTTGAAATAATTCCTTCACTTATTGCATTTCATTCTCCTCCCCCCCTCCCCCCTCCATTTAAAAATAAAATAATTCACTAAATACCTTTTAGGAATTTGTTGATTGAGATAAAAAGTAACGATTTTAGAAGCACTGAAATTGATTTAAAGCTAGCCTTAAGTAAGTTACATATGGTACATAAAAAATGCAAACAAACTTTTATAAAGCTAAAAAAATCTGCGCAACAATTAAAAATTTACGCATATCATTTATTCTATGGAAACAGTAGATTTTTTTCTAAAATTTAATTATATATACATTCTAAGTAGGTGGCTTAAAAGAAGGCCATGGGGGAGGGGATATAGAATACCAAAGAGAGAACTCTCCAGAAAGGGAGAGATCGCTCATATTCAGTTTTTAGAATTTGGAACGTCTTTGTTTACAGAATCAGAATAAGAGAATATGCTTTCTTATTATTTTTGGACAATTTTATCTTCCGACAATTTTGGACATTGTATTTAATTGTCATGGAGAGCACCTTTCAGAGTTTGTATGTCTTATTAAAGTCTCTCTATTTTCTATTTTAGTTGTTCTTTTTCTTTTTACGAATCAGTCATCTCGCGTTCTTCTTTGAGCATTTGTTGTTAATTTGCAGACAAATCTTATTTATTGCTTGAGATATTTTTGTTAATAATTTTGTTATTATTATGGCCCTTTTGATTAAAATTTGACTATATTTCATCGGACAAATCAACTTTTTTTTCCTCCTATTACAAGCCAGGGACGACTCCATTCGGAGCAAGAAACTTTTAGCAATATTTTTCAGCAAAACTATTCCAGCTAATGTCGACATTTCCTTCATAATCATTGTTATTTTTATGGCCCCATAGATTAAAATTTGACTATATTTCATCGGACAAATCAACTTTTTTTTCCTCCTATTACAAGCCAGGGACGACTCCATTCGGAGCAAGAAACTTTTAGCAATATTTTTCAGCAAAACAATTCCAGCTAATGTCGACATTTCCTTCATGATCATTGTTATTTTTATGGCCCCTTAGATTAAAATTTGACTATATTTCATCGGACAAATCAACTTTTATTTCCTCCTATTACAAACCAGGGACGACTCCATTCGGAGCAAGAAACTCTTATTACACTTCTTCATTATCCTGAATACTCAAGAGGGAGATAATATCTCCCTAAGAAGGCTCAGATTTTTGCGCCGGTTTGATTTTTTTGACAAACATGGTCTATTTGACTATTATTTTTTATCTTTTTTGTGATAATTATAAAATATTTCAAAAAAGTTGAGATATCTCGGACAATTTATGCCGCGCAAAACTCAAAAATCTGGGGGAAATCATTCAAGATTCCATAATACGTAAATCAAGATTTTTTTCTAAGGATATATCGATGAATTAATGAAGAGAAGAAACGAATATGAATATTTATTTACAGAAGCAATTACCCCAAAAAGAAGATAAACATATTTTCCATTCTCTAAAAGGTTTGATAATTGGATATTTTTCTCTCTAACTTCTCAAAGGGAGCCATTGTTTTGCTGTCTTTCCTTTTTTCTTGAAAAAACACAATAATCATAAATCTCAAAATCAGAAGGAAATGATTAAAATAATCGTTTTTTTGGGAATAATTCGATTCAGACACGATATAGTGAAAAAAAGCGGTGTTTATTGATTGAAAAAGGCTAATTAATCGCAAGTCATAGTAACATCAATCAAAGCAAGCAGCTGCGAGTAATGGGAATACAAACAACAACAAATCAACCATTCCACTTGAATCCTACTCATACCCTCCCGAAAATGGAATCCCATGGTAAATTCGAACGTTCAACTTTTCTAAAAAAATTACATCTAACAAATGCACACATTTTATTTTAATTTTTTTAATTTTTTTATATTACAGTAAAATGTGTCCACTTTTATTTTTAAAGCATCATCACAGAATGGTCCTTCATCACGTTCATCATCAAGGGAAAAAAAATAAAGAATTCGTTCTCATCAATGGCTGAGATTCAAGATGAATTTTTACATAAAATAAGGAAATATTTTGGGGGAACGGGAAGAAGTTGATGATAAAATTCAAATTTAAACCTTAAAGAGAAAGTGTTGTTCAGTGAAATTCTTGTAAGATGCAAAAAGACTATGAAGGAATTCAAGAGAGAGAGAAACAAATCAGAAAGTATCAAATAACACAAAAACACAAATAATGTAATTGATATGGATGGACTGTCCTCGGATTGCCTAAATAATAATAATAATAATAATAATAGAAACAGAGAATGTTCTCAAATAAGTGGTGAAGTTGCTTTTTTTTTGATGTTTTCATGTCATTGGTGGATTTTAAAATCAAAATTAAGAAGTAGAGAAATCACAGCATAAGGAATTTAAAATATTTGAGAGACAGAGAGAGAGGAGGGGTGAGCAGTTATTCAAATGACAAAGGGGGAGAGGAATTAGCCTGAATAACAATAAAAAAATTAAAAGAAATTAAAAATAAAAGTCAAAAAAACAAAGAAGAAAAACAGAATTCAAAGCAAGATGAGTCTATCAAGAGAAGAATTGATCTACATGGCTAAGATCTCCGAGTAAACTGAGCGCTTTGAGGATATGCTCGACAACATGAAGCAAGTCGTGAAAACTCAACAAGAGTTGTCCGTCGAAGAGCGAAACTTACTTTCCGTCGCTTACAAGAACTCCGTTGGATCTAGAAGAACCGCCTGGAGAGCGATTTCGTCGATTGAGCAGAAGGAAGAATCCAAGGGATCGAAGTACATTCAACTCCTCA
>Ga0302285_10002008_pt1 | contig 11370 bp, 7 predicted proteins | sample III_Fen_E2_2_FD_200455 | JGI IMG/M metagenome (GOLD analysis project Ga0302285, IMG submission 200455) | Peat permafrost microbial communities from Stordalen Mire near Abisko, Sweden - III_Fen_E2_2 | ecosystem: Environmental > Terrestrial > Soil > Wetlands > Permafrost | place: Sweden: Abisko...
AGGTTTGATAGTTACATCATTAAAATCGGCATAAGTGGGTTTAGCCACCGGAGTCTCAATGGTTTCGAACCATTTGGCATATTCCGATTTTTGATCTTTAGGTTGTTGAATAGGATCCAACTTGGGCTTGTCCATTTTTTTCCCCTTAGCTGGTTTTCCCTCACCTATGCATACGGATAAATAATCGTTCCCAAAATATTGTTTGGCTACGCGTTTCACATCTTCAAGAGTGATGGCATCCACTTTGTCGGTATAAGCCAATGCATCTTTCAGATCTTTTTTAGCGATAAAAGCATCCATCAATAAACTTGCTTTTGACTCGTTACTTTCTTGATAGCGCAGCATTGAACGTTTTATATTTTGTTTCACGGTAGCTAAAAGATTAGCATCAAACTCTCCACTCTTGAGTTTATCCAACTCTTTGAAAAATAGTTTTTCCACACTCTTAAAGCTATCCCAACGACGCTGGTTTGGATCATAGTAGGGGACACCGATCAAACAGAGCCGACCCTGATCAACCATCGAATAGTTTGCGGCTCCAACACTAAGCACATCTCCGTCTATCTTCAATTTGTCCAACAGTCCGGTTTGGCTTGAGTTGGAGAGCATTTGTAAGCACACATCCAAAGCCACTTCATCTGCATTTCCTTGTTGAATTCCGTTGAACGTTACATAGAGCTGCGGATAGTAGGCAATATTGGCATTTACCTCTTTTCTTCCTTTTACGTACCAGTTGGGATAGGTTTGCACTTCAGGAGTCTTCGACTTTGTTAAGCGGCTAAACTTATCTTTTATTAATGGTATAGCCGTTTTAGCATCAATATTTCCAACCAAAATTAAGGCCATATTATCAGGAGAGTACCAGTTGTGATAATATTTTATTAGCTCACTTAATTGTGGGTTTTTTAGATGTTCGGGAAGTCCAATAACAGGGCGACCATAGGGGTGAGTTGGAAAGATAGATTTTAAGAGAAATTCATTTGTTTGTGAGCCACTATTATCCTGATAAAGATTATACTCCTCATATACAGTCTCTAACTCACTTTGGAAAGCACGGAAAACAGGATTCACCATTCGTTCGGAATAAAGTTCCAGAAAGCGTTCGAGCTGATTGGGTGGGAATGTGTGATGAAATTCAGTTTGGTCTAAGCTTGTACTGGCATTTAATCCCTTTCCTCCGGTTTCAGCCACTAAGCGTGAAAATTCATTCGAGACACTAAGCTTAGATTCTTTAATGGCCAATGCATTAATCTCTTTGTTGATAGCCTCTTTCTTTGTCGGATCAGTTTCCTTGGCTTTTTCATCATATTTAGCCACAATTTGTTCGTAGAGGGGTTTTTCTTGTTCCCAATTAAGCGTTCCGATGCTCTCGGTACCTTTAAATAGCACGTGTTCCAGATAGTGCGATAAGCCGGTATAAGCAGGCGGGTCGTTTTTAGAGCCGGTACGCACGGCTATCATTCCATGCACGTCAGGCTTACTCTTGTCTTCCCATATGTACACTGTTAACCCATTGGGTAATTTAAACGTTTGAATATTTTGGGCAAACATTGCCAATTGACAAGCAAAAACGCCTATCACCAATAAAAAAAGTTTTCTCATCGATAAAAAATTAGAAGTGTGAATGCATGTTTTCGGTGTAATTATAGCTTCAGAAATTGTATATTGTACTGATAGATAACAAACTTGCAAGTTATTTGAGTTGATAGTTTTACGTTCAAATATACAAAATTATACCTTAACAAAAAAAGGCGTCTGTATTTTTTATTATGGACTAAAAAAAGAGGCTGATCCCTAAGATCAGCCTCTTTTTTATCTATTATCCGTTAATAGGCAAACGATACTAAGGAAGTACCATAGTTTCCTGAAAAGTACCAAACGAACCTGCAGTAACTGTAAATTTGCCAATCATCTTAACTGTTTTCCCTACTTTGGTGGATGTATAAGCAGTATTCTGCGCAAATGATACCATCCCATAAGTTGCATCCACATAACCTGTTTGTTGAGTAGCAAAACTAACTGTTCCATCATCTGCAACTGCAAACATAAGAGGAAATCCGGTAACATAGCAGTCAATCAATTGATAAACTTCACCTTCTTGTGCTTTTTTTACAGGTTGAGCCCAAGTATCGGCAAAGAAAGTAGAGGTGAAAGTACCAGTTCCGTAATCTACAAAAGTCAACTTACGTGAGGCTGTAATAGCAATTGTGTCCATTTTGGAAGGCGAATCAAGAGTCTTGTCTTTAATTGCTAATCCCATTGAATAGACTTTGGTTGCGCTCAAACCTCCGATACTATTATATTTAATAGAGGCATAAGCTACATTGCTCCCTGCAGGAAACGAAATAATAGTATCCACTAATGAAAATACGCCAGTTGAGTAACCCGCAGTAGTTGTGTAGAGTTTAATCTTAACAGAGGGTAGTGTTCCAACAGTACTTGTACGATAGATTGCCACTTTAATTTTATTACTATCAGCTGGAATCATCGATGTGTTAAGAGTAGTTGCGCTAAACGCCACTTGAGGCGTTCCTCCATCCGAATAGAGTGTCCCGATATTTTCTTGATTACATGAGATCAGGAAAAATGTAGCGAGGGCACAGAATAAAAGAATAATATTATACTTTTTCATAATTGCTTGTTTTTGAAAATTACATTGGGTTTTGATCTGCACTGGTCAGGCTGGTATTGCCATCAAACTCTGTTTGCGGGATGGTCAATATAAATTCCTTGTAATCAGGAGTGGTTGCTTCGGCTCCGCCAAATTTTGTAAGTAAACCTGCAGTAGGATGGTTTGTACCGGTAAAGTTACGCGTAAAACCATGAGCTAAGCGCAGAATGTCGAAGATACGACCGGTTTCTCCCCATAACTCAATACGACGTTGTAACAAAACTTCATCCAACAGAGTGGTTATTACCGGTGTAGAACCGGTTCCTTTCGTATCCAAAGTTTGGGTGTTAGCATTTGTCATTGTTGCTAAGCGGGTTGAATAGTTAGGATCGCGATTTGCACCTAATTGGGTCAAAAGCGAACGTGCCGGTGTGTAATTGCCCAAACGGCATTGCGCTTCGGCTTCTACAAGTAACAACTCTTCAGCACGTAAAAAGATATAGTCGCCGGTATAGGTGGTGACATTCTTAAACAAGAATTTCTTTTGAACATAACTTGCATTTACTCCAGAAGAAGATTCTGATGCAGGAGCAATATAACCTCCCCACCAACTCTTACGAGCATCGGTAGTTGGTATTTGACCATATAACCATGAGCTGATACATTTACGTGATGAACTACCATACATACCTGCTGTAGGATCCATGTGTGAGAAAAATGATGCGTAAATAGTTGCCTGATCGGCAATGATAGTTGCTCCCCACATTACTCCGTTTGATGTTACATCATTAAAACCAGTGGAAAGTTGGCTTGCTGTCATCAGCGTTAAGTTTGTTTTGGTAAGGGCTTCTTTGGCCGCATCCGAGGCAGCTTGCCATTTCCCTTGCACTAAGGCAACTTTTGCTTTGAAACCGTTTGCTACATAATAGTCAATATGCGATTTATCCATTTGGGATACTCCGCTTGCTTTGAATAAAGCAATAGATTTATCTAAATCAGCATTGATTTGAGTATAAACCTGCTCTACTGTTCCTCTAGGTTTTCCTACCGAAGCACTGGTAGTAGGTTCTGTATAAAGAGGTACACCCGGCAAAGTTTGATGACCCACATAGGTTTGCTGGAATATCTGAATCAGATAAAAATAAGAATATGCTCTGATGGCATACGCACTTGCTACAATATATTTTACGTTAGCCGGATCACCGCCAATTGTGGTTTCCTGTGCAATAATATAGTTCGCATTTGATATAAGGGAATAATAATAATTCCAGGTCGCATAAGAGCGCCATCCGGTACTGGTGTAACGTCTGCGTACATCATAAATATAATCATACCAAAACCATCCACTTCCTTGTTCGTGTTGTACCATATCTTCACCCATTAAATCGGCAAAAAGAGAAGTAGAGGTGTTCCCAAAGTTTTGGTGTGTATTGCTGAGGGACCATCCCGATGTGTACATCAAGCGATAAATTCCGTTTAATGCTACCAAGGCACTCTTGTCGTCCTTAAAGATTGTGGTTCCTGAAGTACTGCTGGTAGGATTTGTTTCCAAATAGTCAGTAGTACATGCGGCAAAGTTCAAGGCAACCGACAATCCTAATAAATATTTTATTAACTGTTTCATTTCTTTATTTTTTAGGAATTAAAAATTAATATCGATGCCTGCGGCAATTACCCGGTTCGATACATAAGAATAATCTGTGCTTCCTGTAAAGTTATATTGAGGATCCATACCTTTAAGGTGAGTCAATAGCAATAAATTTTCACCGGATGCAAAAAGTCTGAGCGATTCAACTCCGATTTGTTTCAATACAGATTTTTTGAAAGTATAACCTAAGGCTACATTTTTCAAAGCCATATACGAAGCATCAATTAAGTTTCTGTCAGTGGTGGCTACGGTAGAGCTTAATACTACTTTGGGTACATCTGTAATATCGCCGGGATTTTTCCATGCACGCAAAATATCTTTGCTGTAGTTTTGTCCTACATACATAGGATTCATCAAGCTTGCATAGAGGCCATCAAGAACTTTTCCTCCGATTGAATAAGTAACAAGGAAGGAGAGATCAAAACCTTTGAATTTGAAATCATTGTTGATTGATCCCTGGAAAGCCGGAATACGGCTACCTGAAATTACCCTGTAGTTAACTGCCTGTGAGTAATTACTTGAAATATAATCGGAACCGGCAATTTTGTTGCCTTGAGCATCTTTGTTGTAGAACCAATATAGCTGATTCCCTGTTGCGGGATCTACACCTGCAGAATGAACTACATAGAATGAGTTAAGCGTTTCACCTTCGCGAATAATAGTATTGCTATAAACAATCTCGTTTTTAGTGCTTAGTTTTAACACTTTATTCTTGATAGTTTGCCCAATTAATGTAATAGACCAATTAAAGTCATTGGATTTGAATATATCGCCACTGATAGTGGCTTCAAAACCTTTGTTTGACATGCTTCCTACATTGTCGTAATAACCGTCGAACCCTAATGAAGTGGCCATTGGAACATAGAGAAGCATATCTACTGTTTTACGGTTGTAATATTCAAGTGTCCCCGATAAACGGTTGAATAGCTTAAATTCGACCCCAAAGTTTGCATTTTTATTGGTCTCCCAGGTTACATTCTTATTTTCAACAGAGGTAACTATGGCACCGTTTGCATTTGCATTGGGAAACCCTAAATTATAGAATGACTGCCAAGCATAGTAAACCGGACTTCCAGCACTATTCAATAATGCATCATTCCCCTGCGATCCATAGCTGGCTTTCACAGTAATGTTGTCAATCCATTGTTTGTCTTTCAAAAAAGATTCTTTAGAAATACGCCAGCTTCCGCCCAAAGACCAGAAATTACCCCAGTTACGTTCGGTTGCAAAGCGAGAAGATCCATCGGTACGGAGACTTCCCGAAAAATAATATTTTTCAGCATAATTATAATTGACCCGCCCAAAATATGACTCAATTCTGTAGTTATCTTCCTGAGAATCGGCGATTGAAATAGTGGAGCCCGAAGATAGTTCAAATAAACCACCATAAGGGAAGCCGGTTTTTTCTCCTTCTAAATAGTTGTATTTATGCGCGTAATTTTCATGTGCAGCCAGAATATCAAAAGCATGATCATTGATCTTGCGTTCGTATGTCAACAGTTGATTGAAAGTATAACTGAATAGTCGTCCATTTTCTTTTGTTAAACGACCGGCAGAAGCGGCAGCATTACCATTATAAGGATTATAATAGGTAGTGGCATATGCATTTTGATTATCCAGTCCCAAGTGAGAGGTAAACTTTAGACCTTTGAAAATACCATGATTTGCAGCCAGTTCCAAAAATGCTCTGCCACTAAGGTTGTCGGAATAATTAGTGTATTTGTCATCGTATAAGGTTCCAACCGAGTTGAAATTGGTTTGAGCACCAGCAGGGCGGCTCTTCCCATAGTCATACGATTTTGCCCCTGTTGAACTAAGCACAATATTCTTATTGGCATCTAAGTTATATATAGGATAAATTGGTGCCATAAACTGAGCCGAGTACCATACGTTGGAGGTTGCACTACCAGTTGCCCCAGAAATATTTGAGTTGTTTCTGGAATAGTTCATATTTGTTCCGTATTTCAACCACTCCTTGGCTTGAGTTTCTATATTTACCCTACCGGTGTAACGTTGAAAACTGGTAGTTTGCAATAAACCGTTTTCTTTCAAATAACTTAATGAAGCAGTATATTTGGTTTTCTTACCTCCTCCGTTGAAACCTAATTGATATTCTGTACGCAATGGATTCTTAGCACTGATTTCATCCATCCAGTTTTGGTTATAAAGCAGTTGGGCATCCGAACGTACTTTACCGGTTGTTGGATCCATCAAGTCGGCAAGTTTGAAATTGAAAGGATTGTATTGTTCGTTTACACCCAGCATACCGGTAGTAGTACTTGACATTGCAGTAAGTGCTGCGGCACCGGCTAATTTTGGATCAATCCCTTTGTTGATGATTTGATCATTTTTGTAAGCTTGAAATACGGTTTCAAGATATTGAGATTGGTTAAGTGTGGCGTAAGCAGGAATGGCACGTGAGCTAACTCCTACAGTAGCTTTCAAATTGATTTTCACGTTATCACCTTCCTGATTTCCTTTTTTGGTGGTAATTACAATTACACCATTTGCACCACGTGCGCCATAAAGTGCTCCAGCTGAAGCATCTTTAAGAATAGTCATCGACTCAATATCGCTTGGATTAATGGCATTGATATTTCCATCATAAGGAATTCCATCTACTACGTAAAGTGGGTTGTTGGAAGCATTGATAGATCCAAAACCACGAATTACTACTGAAGCACCTGAGCCGGGTTGTCCGCTACCTGAAGTCGATTGTACTCCGGCCACGTTTCCGTCCAGTGATTTTGAAACGGAGGATACTAAACGTTTGTTGAGATCCTCACCTTTCACTACAGCAGCAGAACCTGTAAATGATTTTTTACTGCTTGTTCCGTAAGCAACTACCATCACTTCATCCAAATCCTGACTGGAAGGGACAAGCGCTACACGCAAGTTTGGACGAATTGCTTCTTCCTTACTTGTCATACCAATAAAGGAAATTACCAGCACCTTTGCTCCGGTTGGAACGGTGAGCGTAAATTTTCCATCGGCATCGGTAATGGTTCCGGTAGAGGCAGCGCCTTTTACAACAACCGTTGCTCCAATTACCGGCTCTCCATTTTCTGACGATACAACAGTACCAGTCACTTTTGTCTGGGCAGAAGCCCAACCTATGCTTAAAGCTAAGCATAACATAAACATCATTTTTCTCATAAATTCACCTGTTAAGTTAAAATTCACCTTTACATGCCTGTTTCAATCAAAAAGATCACTACAAAAATAGGAACTTTTTTTTTTATTAGCAACAATTTACTTTCAATTTAGTGCAATGCATGCTGCTTTTCTTTCAAATCGTTTTTTTAATCTCCGCTTTACAACTGTCTTTCAATATTTTGATTTGTCTATTATCCTTGTAAATATCAAAAAATCAGCAAAATATATTGTTTTGAGATGTAAAATCGAAGAGTAATTTTACCATTACTTAAGTTGTGTTAAATAAAGATAATTTGAAAAAATAATCCACAAATTCAGTGATTTAGATAATGAAGGAGTGGTAATTTTAACTAATTTGCTTGATTTTTAAGAGTTTGTTGGGGTGAATAAGAATGAGGAAACATCGGAAAACATCGGAAAATCCCAATGAAATTCTCCATTTAAGTGCACAAAAAATTAAAAAAAAAGAAGGCTGCGATATGCATCAATAACACATCGCAGCCTTTTCGACGATTTATAAAATAGAGTTTTATTCCAACAATTGATTCACATTGCGGGCTAAGGCTTCGAAAGCTGCCGTTAAGGGAGATTCAGGATTGAGCGCTATGGGCGAACCTGCATCTCCGCTTTCGCAGACGCTTTGTACTAAAGGTATTTGTCCGAGTAGGGGTACCTTCATCTCCTCAGCTAATCGTTTGCAACCTTCTTTCCTGAAAATATAGTATTTGTTATCCGGTAATTCGGCAGGGGTAAACCATGCCATATTTTCGACCACACCCAACACGCGGACGTTGATTTTGTCGTTCATAAACATATTGACGCCTTTTCGCACATCGGCAAGTGCAACTTCTTGAGGAGTTCCCACTATTATTACGCCCGATAAATCGACAGTTTGCACTAACGTGAGATGAATGTCGCCAGTGCCGGGAGGCATATCAATAAAAAGGTAATCGAGTTCGCCCCAAGCCGTGTCGTTAATCAACTGTTTGAGGGCGTTTCCTGCCATCGGGCCACGCCATACAAGCGCATTCGACTGATCTACAAAAAAGCCGATTGAAAGCACTTTAATGCCATACTGCACCACTGGCTGAATCACTTCGCGCCCGTCAACAGTTTCAACGGTTGGGTGGCTATCTTCCACTCCAAACATTTTAGGAATGGATGGGCCATAAATATCAGCATCGAGCAGTCCTACGCTAAAGCCGAGATTTGACATTGCCACCGCAAGGTTTGCTGCAATAGTCGATTTTCCAACTCCTCCTTTGCCTGAATAGACTGCCACAATGTGTTTCACCTCTTTCAATGGCTTTTCTGCCACAGGTTTAGGCGTTTCTTTGAATTTCACGGTAATATTACCCGCAATTTCCACTTCAGGACTAATATAAGTAAGCAGTGCTTGTTCGCACGCTTTTGTTACCGATTTGGCAAACGGGTCGTTTAGCTTTTAAAAAAACAAAGTGAAAGAGACTTTATTGCCATCGATGCGGATATTGTCTTCCACCATGCCGCCGCTCACCACGTCAATGCCGGTGCCGGGGTAGCGCACATGCGCCAGAGCTTCGAGAATTAATTTAGGATATAATGTCATGATAAATTCATAATTAAAAATGCACAATTAATAATTGAACAAAGTGTTGAGACAGCTTATTCGTGGCTGTTAATTGTTTAACTCGAGTGAACTGCGCTTATTGCGTCCGAAACTTCGGTAAGCGTCTAACTCGATTTCCATTTCAGGTTCTTTCCAATCGACTTGAGGTTTGAGCACGAAACTCAAATATTTAATAGTAATACCACGCGCCAGCCATTGTTGTTCGTAATAGGTTTTTATGGATAACACATCGGTTTCATCCATGTGTTGATAAATGTCTTCATTGCAGGCAAGAATCGGCAAATTATTCTCTTCTGCCACCAACCGGGTATAGGTGAACATAAAATTGCTGTCGGTTTTCAGATGTACAATTCCGTCCGGTTTCAATAATTGGCGGTAACCTTCAAGCAAATTGGTAGATGTGAGCCGTTTAGTGCGTTTTTTCATTTGCGGGTCGGGAAACGTGAGCCATATTTCGCTTATCTCTTCAGCCGCAAAGAAGTGAGGAAGGAGTTCAATATTTGTACGTACGAATGCTACATTGGTCATCCCTTTTGCCAACGACTCTTTGGCTCCCGCCCAAAGTCGTGCCCCTTTAATATCAATTCCGATGTAATTTTTTTCAGGAAAACGTGCGGCCAGACCGACCGTATATTCACCTCGTCCGCACCCCAATTCTAATACAATGGGATTATTATTGCCGAAAAAATCGTGCCAATGTCCTTTCATTTCATATTCTGCACCGGCATTTATCTCAGTAAACCGCAATTGAAACACATGCGAAAATCCTTCTAAGTCGCTAAATTTCTGTAGTTTGTTCTTTCCCATATCTTTTTTATGCAATGAGGAACAAAGATACTCAATTTTATTGCCAAATGATTTCATAAAAACGCATCTTGTTTTGTTTGTGTATATGGAGAAAAAACCATATCTTTGCAGCTCGAAAATTCGGGGTGTAGCGCAGTCCGGTTAGCGCACCTGCTTTGGGAGCAGGGGGTCGTGGGTTCGAATCCCGCTACCCCGACATTAAGAAGGCCAACTCATTACAGAGTTGGCTTTTTTTGTTTCTGCAAATCATTTCTACCTTTGTCATTAAATCATTCTAAATGTATCATTGTGGCAGGACTCTATATTCATATTCCATTTTGCAAATCACGTTGTGCTTACTGTGACTTCTATTCAGGAATACAACTTCCGTTGATGGATCGTCTGGTGGATGCGTTGTGTCGCGAGATTGCCTTACGCGCCGACTATCTGAAAGATGAACCTCTCGAAACCATCTATTTTGGCGGCGGTACCCCTTCTCTGTTGAGTCAGACGCATTTCCTTCAAATTTTTCAAACCATCAGGCAATATTTTGAGGTCAACCCAAATAGTGAAATTACCATTGAAGCCAATCCCGATGATTTGAATGATGAAAAAGTGGAGATGTTAGCTTCGCTGCGTATTAACCGACTTAGTATCGGGATTCAATCTTTTGATGATGCCGAATTGACGCTTTTGCGCCGGCGTCATACTGCCAATCAAGCAACTGAGGCTGTGGAAAGGTGTAAAAAGATATATTCCAATATAAGTATTGACTTAATGTATGGCTTGCCTTCACAAACAATTTCTAACTGGCAACACACTATTTCGGCTGCTCTTTCGTTGAATATCCAGCATATCTCTGCATATCATCTCACCTATGAGGCGGGTACTTTATTGGAACGGAAAAGGCGTGAAGGTAAAATTACTCCGGTGACGGAAGAGATAAGCGTAGAAATGTTTCGAATATTGAGAGAAATGCTTCACGAAAAAGGAATTGAGCAGTACGAAATTTCTAATTTTGCACTTCCGGGCTATCATTCGCGGCACAATTCCGCTTATTGGCAGGGAATTCCTTATTTAGGTATCGGTCCGGCAGCGCACTCATTCGATGGCGATAATCGTCAGTGGAATGTGGCTGACACAGTGGATTATATTGAAAGTATTGAAAAGGATTCACTGAATTTTGAGAAAGAGTACCTGACCATTGATGATAAATTCAATGAATTGATAATGATTTCATTAAGAACCATCAAAGGAATTTCTTTATATCAGGTAGAAAGCAAATTCGGGGACGTGCGGAAGGCTTTATTGCTGAAACATGCTGCCCGATTTATTGAAACAGGGCTTTTACAAGTGGTGGACAATTATTTGCAGTTAACACAGGACGGGATCTTTGTTTCCGACGGAATTATTGCCGATTTGATGGTTGATTGACAGCTCTTTTTGTAATAACTAAAAAATCACTAACTTTGTCCTGAATAATTCTCCGTCACACATTCATTACTCCGCAGTTAGACTATAGGCGATGAAGAGTTTATGTAAATTTTTGAGGCAGGTTAA
>Ga0302285_10002010_pt1 | contig 11366 bp, 10 predicted proteins | sample III_Fen_E2_2_FD_200455 | JGI IMG/M metagenome (GOLD analysis project Ga0302285, IMG submission 200455) | Peat permafrost microbial communities from Stordalen Mire near Abisko, Sweden - III_Fen_E2_2 | ecosystem: Environmental > Terrestrial > Soil > Wetlands > Permafrost | place: Sweden: Abisko...
GAATAATAAAAAGGATAATAAAGAAAGGAAGCTGTATTTGTTGTTTGATTGTTTTTAATTAGCCCCTTAGATATTACTGAACAATGAAATACAGAGAAATCAAGGAGACTACTAAGGCACTGATGGTATCAAGGCTAGAGAAACATACTCCTATCCAATCAGTATGCTTTTTAGATAATATTTTGATCCAATTTTGGTTGAATATATTTGTATATTGTGAATAATCTGATTTTGATTTTGTTTTAGGCAACAATAAACCAGAACCTCAGATAAATACCAGAAATTCATATGGAGTTCCAACTTACCAGCCGATGATAATTCAGCAGAACTGAGGGAGTATAACTTTATGAAGAGAATATTTTATCCTTTGAATTGTGGAAAAGAAAGAAGCAATCTGATTCAAAATTAATAATTTCTCTTTTCATGTTATGTTCCAAAATATGTCAAAATTAGAATAACGAGAAAGATGGCAACTTATCAAATATTTTGAGATTTTTCTAATTGTTAATTTTTCTTAATTGTCAAACAAAGAAAGTTGAAAAGAGGGTTGCATATTTTAAAACGATTTCCTTTCGGTGTTGTTGTTGAAAAGTGCGATCCTTTTTATGTTTGAAAAGAATTGTTGTTTCATGATAATTAAACTGTCTGAAACAATAATGACTTCCATTTTCTGATACAAAAAACAGAAACAAGCACGAAAATAAAAAATACAAGATTCTTACTCCAAATAGGTTACAAACTCAATTCCCTTAGGAGCAATTTCAGTATTTATGACAATTATGCCTAAAAATTATATTTAATCAACCCTTCAGATATAAATTAATTTTGTTTTTTACTGAATTTATGTTACAGATGGAATATTCCAATACACTTAGCTGTATCGCTTTATCTGTGATGATGTTTAGATAAGAAATAGACTAAATACCACATTTTATTATGCATTTTAGAAATGAAATGTAAAAATGAACAATATTAATAAGTTTTACTGTGCTTTTTTATACTTTTAATCAAATTTTGAACAAGAAATAGAGAAGGAGAAGAAGAAATAGAAAGTGAAATATCGTATTATTAGACTAAAATCATCAAGAATCAACTTGAGCACTCAACTTCTAGGACCACCAGCGGCAAGTATTCCTTACTATCGAGTCCTCTCCTTGCAACAACATGAAGAAATGCTTGTAGAAATCATAGATTTTCTTGGAGTAGCACGCAAAGGAATTGTTTAGTTACTGTGGTTCTTAGTATTCATTATCTTTAGCTAGCTTGTTTTTCAGGCATCTTTGCAGATTCTCTTTAATCTTGAATCCCCTACTAATTCAATCTCTGCTGTCTTCTAATTTCAAGATGAATTACTTCTAAGATATCATAGAATACATCCGTGTGTTGCGCTAGAAAGGGAAATTCAGCGAATTATTCTTGTACAGCACATTTGCGCTGAATATCGCTATTTTAACATACATGCTAATCCAGCTGATACTCTTCATCTTACTAGATACTAAAAAGAAGTAACGCAAGAAATCAAAATCAATCTACATGAAGATAATTATGATGGTCTTTTCATTCATCGCATAGAATCACTCCAACGTTGTAAACATATTCAGTGTGTTCTACTCATGGGACAACGAATCTACAGCCTCAATTTCGTGCTTTCTTAACCTCATTCTAGGGATATTCACCAGTAAAAACAATGCTATTTTCAATAAGAGAACCACCCCCTAAATTGATTTTATTATTATTATAATTAATGCGTTCTTTACTTTTAATCCAAACAGGTTACTTGTGCTGCCAGAATTGTTATGAGTACACTTTTAACTCGCGTAACAAAATGGCAAGGCGATATTCGCACTTCCAATTCTATCTGATAACTCTCGAGGCAATCGATTGCATTCTATATTTCGAAGCACATTACAAAGTGACGCTGTTCTTCGTAGCGATCACGAATTTCGTCTCCTTGCTGGAAATCTATTATGAATTTCCATATTACAATCATCTCATGTAGAAACTTAATATTTCTTGCTCCCTCGGGAATTTCATTGTCAGCTTAACGTTCCTTGCTGCTGTTGGTTATAACTCTAACTCAGATGGATAGCTTAAGTTTCCGATAACACTCGCGTTGTTGGCGAGCTTACCTTTAGCTTACAAGCTAGGAATGCTGTACTACAATTTCTACCTAGCTGACGCGGAGTAACAAATATAAGCCTGCATAAACACTGATTTTTTGGAGTATTTCAACCCTAATAAATTAGATATTTATGTGAGGACGATGTATGCGAGGAACAAACTGAATTTCAAGTTCGCTCATTTGTTTCATAATCCGAAATCAGCTATTTTTTTATAGACAATTCTAGCAGCTGCTGCACCGAGTGAAAATGTAAGAAAAAAAGGAAATAAATGAGAGATATTCATAGATTTTTTTATTTATTGATCTCTCTAGCAAGAGAGTGAGAAAGAACAGCTTTTGGGATTGGGGAGGCAACGCGAGGTGATTCTAGAGTTTCTAAGAGAACTCTACAAGAAAATCCTCCGAGAATTCAGCCCATCTTAGAAATCTGCTGATTTTACATTCGCTTATCTCTCATTTCTAATCGAAGTCTACAGGAAGCGCACTGTCGCATATCTTGAGATTCTAAATGAAAAAAACAACAACCTCACAAAATAAAAGAGTTTAAGGGAAAAGCAAGCAGTAAATGAGATCCTCGCTGTCGCCGAACGCACGTTCAAGCACGAATAGTTCATGAACGATCATATCAACGTCAGATAGATTATCGAGCACGATGCGTATATCGGCAGAAATCAGGAATTACTTGAAGAATGCCTCAAATAAAAGAAAGATTTAGTGAATTTTATGTCAAAGAATTTCATGGATATCACTAAATTCAGCAAAAAAGCCAAACATCTCCTAAATAACCGCAACAAATTAAGGAAACACTTGATGAAGAGCACTACTTAAAATCCAGATAATATCATGCTGAAAGAGCAAATCAGCAATTACTTATTTTATCTCAGCATGGGTGATGAGAAATCCAAAGATTTTCTAGGCAACTCCAGTAAATATCATAAGAACCAAATCTATTTCAAGGCCAGACGGAGCAGAGATAGACTACTAAACGATTAGAGTATCTATACGTCTAATCGCTATTCAATAGTGTACATAACCCTCGTAGGAAATATCGGTTAAGTAAAAGGGGTCTCTGATACCTTCGAGAAAATGTTTGGGTTCAACAAAAGCGAAATCATCAGCAAAGACATAAATCTGATAATTCCACCTGTTATTGCGATCCGTCATTCCATGATTCTCAATGGGTTTGTGCGACGAGGAGCGAATAACCATAATTTCTAGAATTTCAGGCTAGTTTTCGGATAAAACAAGCGAGGGTTTGTGATCCCAGTGATGCTGAAACTGAAAATAGAAGTCGTTGGAAAAGATGACTTCGGTGTGAGTGGGATATTCCGCAAAGTCAACGAGAGGTAGAACTACATGATGATCTCAGAGTCGTTCAATATTTGTGGGATAAGCGAAGGAATTTTCTAGGATATGTTCAAGAAACACTATTCGCTGTAGGAGATAAAGTAGTTTAATATTACTAAGATATTCCCTTTGTTTCTAGCGACAATCCAGAACTAAGAGGAGATCAAAGCCGAAGAAGAAGAATAGTAGCTATTGATTGAAGAAAATGAAGAAATGGATGCAAAGGAAATTGCAGAAATACGGTTTAAACTATCGTAGAAAAAAAAACAAGAAGAAGAAATGATTTATGAAAGTATTATCCTTGTGAATTACTCCAAATAAGCACGTAGCTAGCTGCAGTAGCGGACGCATAGCATCGAGAAGGACATCCAAGATATTAGACTCTAGTAATCGTAGGTCTATCGGGTGCTGTTCAAGACGCAACTAAGCTAGCAGCATGGGTTCAAATACTATTGTATTTCCTTTATTGACTACATTCATATCCCAAGGCACTCTGAGTTTTACTTAGAAGCGATTGGGATTCTTGCTGAGTAGCTGGAAGAAGCATACTAAATTCCAGAAGATCATCTCATTGAACTTGTCAAGCAGTCAACAACTGTACACTTTAGTCAGCAAAACAGTCAAAAATCGTAGGGAAAAGAGCAGAAGTAGCTACAGCAGTAGTAACCATCGTAATTCATTGGAAGCATTTCTTTTGATCTTTAAAAGGAAACTTCCTTAAACCTAATAGTTTCCAACAAAAACAAAGAGGAGAAGAGAATCAATTTACAGCAGCAAAATAAATTAACTAACGTAACAGCGAATAAGTGTGTTTCTCTTGTGAATATTGATGATCATGCGATGATATCGCCTACTTAATTACAGGCTTAGCAGTAGGAATCTGTTGAGTTGCTCCACGGTTAGACACATATGGATCCACCCACTGTTGTTGAAGAAACTAGTTATGATGAGAAGCATAATTATTCAACGCAAAAGAAAATAATGTTCAAAGATGAAGAAGAACTTGAGACAAATAGTAAATTAGACATGAGTCTGCATGCGACAGCGTTTGCTGAGAAGTAATTGACTATCACGAATGCAATCGCGTAGAATAGTGGGATGAGCAATAGAATCTAAGCGAAAGTGTGCTAGTCGGAAAAGATATTAGAGGAAAATAAATTGAGATTAGAGTAGGAAGATATTAAGGTTCAGAATAGCATTGAAGTTACAGATTTAGATCCTGTGAGAATCAAAGAAGCGAACAGGAACATAATTGCTAGTGGAATAATTGGATTTTTGAAAAGAAAGACTTTTGTAAAAGGAGCCAAGAATGATGGAAGCAATGGGAACATTGAAGGTGATAAGAATGGCAAGAATAACAGTGATTTAAACCCTATTAGTGAGGACCCTCATATTGGTACGTCTTCTTAGTAATCTGAATAGTAGCTATTTCCTCCTCCTAATAAATTCAATGCGAGACTGCAGCGATATGCTCGAAAACTGCATTTTAACTTGCAAAAGCAGCCGAACAGGGATATTAAAAGTAAGTTATTTCTAACGAAGAAATCAACAGAAGGATGGGCAAAAACAGTCGAGGATCGTGATAAAAATAATGAAGACTCAAGTAGTAATGAGAATAATAATAGCAATAGTAACAAAACAGCTAAGAGTAAGGCTAAATTGGATGTATTGGGGAATACCATGAACAACATCGACTTGAAGAATTCACCGGAGACTTAGACAAAGAAAGAAATGATGAAGAATTTAACATAAAGAATCAAAGACAGCGGATCCATTAATAATATACAGAGTTCAGATACCAGTGAAGAAGAAGATGAAAAGAATTAAAGAAGTGAGGAAGGTCTTAAGGAGAACGATGAGAAAGAACGAGTAGATAAATAGAGACTAGAATTATTGATGAAATCTAATTTTAAAGAAACTTCTATTAAAATCACCATCCAGGATTTGCTTGCAAGGCAAAAGCAAGCCCTTGATCAGACTCCCAGGAATGATAAGAATCCCATAAGCACTAACACTAACTCTAATAATGTTCCCTTAGAATCAGTTCCTAATAGAATTAGCAATACAAACTTTAACACGATTGCGAACAACAACAACTACAAGATCACAAATTCTACTGTTTAGAATGCTCTCCTTAGCTAGACGCAGAATATCACAGACCTCAATGAACTCTATTCTCCAAGAGTCATCGAAACCCCAACGACACGTCGCTCATTGCTGTAGAATCTCCCTAAAGGCAATAAATTTTATAATTTTCAAGAAACCACCTGGAAGGATTCAAGTTTGATAATACCAGGGAATAATAATACCATAGAGCAGTAACAACAGACAGCAGTTTTAAATAAGGATTCACCGAGAATTCTAGGTCACAATGCTGGCGAGTTGAGTAGTCCTATTGTGAGTCCACTGAGTACGATTCCTGGGAAAACTGATGTGGATAAAAAGAGTTAATTCCGAAATGCAAATAAAGACAACAGTAATAGTAATATTAGGAGCTTGAAGGATCTTATGAGACTACCTTCGTAGACGTCGGAAAAGACAAAGTAGTATTCGAAGATGGAACTGAGATCGAAGGGTTAATTACCAGAGAATCCCGTTGAGAATATCAATGAAAATAAAAATGATATTGATGTTGATGTTGATGATTGTGAGGATGAAGAAGATGAGGATGATAGTAATATTGAAGATTTGTCCTCCAAAGAGAAGAATAATGGAAGGAGGAAATAGAATGGAAGTTACGGAGAAGAAGATAAGGAGAAAGATCATGAGAATTCAGAGGTTTCTTCATAAAATAAAGAGAAACAATAAACACATGGGGTTACTCATCACACTAAGCGTACTGCACAAGATCTAGATGAAAAGAATCTCTACACTAATAAAGGATATACTAATACTTCTTTGCATTATTCTAACTCTAAAGAACTAACAAGCAAGCAGGGAACGAAGATGGTACCTGGGAAGAAGAAAAATGAATAAAAGAAGAGCGAAAAGAACAAGAAAAGATTTCAGTTGTAGCTGAAAAATGATGATGAAGAAGACGGCAAATCTTAATAGAGTGAAGCCAGTAGGAGTAGTCACTTTACACAGAAAAAGATTATGAGTCTTATCACAAGCAAAAAGGGAGACTCCATCATCATGGGATTCACTATCCTTGGGTTCTCGTTGCTACTTGGGATCGGATTGGGAACTCTATTAATGTATCTGAGCCTCACAAGCAACCTTAGTCAAATGGAAAACAACTTGACTTATGTCTCCTGGCCGATGGATGTAAAATGTTAGATCCTCTAGGTTATCAAAGGCGAAGCGCTTTTGAAGTATCTCCAGAATAATGTATTTGGATACTCTCCTACCGTAGTCGCTTCTTATCTGTCCGTAGCGAATTCGTAAATTGCAGAGAACTACTAGAGATTATGGGAACTTTTAAATGACATTTTCAGCAAAGATATCTATTCCTACAAGCTCTTCCATAACTTACAATCTGTTTAATCAGCTGTGACTATTGTCGACTACACGATTTATAGTCTTAATACTCCTCTAACTACCACAAAGATTCATTCTACATTAGCATAATCTCTTATGCTTATCCGCAGCTCATTATTCAGTCTTATCGTGAAAAGGATTGACACCGTTAACGACGAAACGAATATAGTTATCAATTATGGACAAATTGTCGATAAGCTTGAATATCTCAGTGGAATTCTCATTACCGATCAAGAGCGTTTAGCTTCTAAGACGCATGACAGATTGTACTTGAGTCTCTTCGGCATGATGGGGTTATCAATCATATTCTCAATTTCTATTTTCCCGCTTTATCTCATAATTCGACATAATTCCCAGCGAGTTTTAAAGTTCTTTGCGACATTTCAGCCGGAAATACTCCTTCAAATGCACATGCATTTAAACTCCTTTGCAAGAAACTTCAAGGCATCATCATCGTATACCATGAACTAGAAGTTATTTCTTGCTTTTTCATCTATACTCATCGAAAAAAAACGAGGGATTTCCGACACATCTGATATCAGAAAATTCAAGAAATTGCACGTGCTGATTGCTGTGCTGTTTTTCGTCTTGATAATAATTTATCCGATGTTCAATTTCTTCCTTACGAATAAGTTCGTTAATGAGTAGCTGCAGAATGTCATTCTCTTAGGTAACATATTTTAACTTTTCCCCCATTACAAATCTCTTATTTGTATTCCCTTTTTGCATTAGAGAAATTGCGTTACGTGATATCCCTCTCAGTGGAGAGTTTAGAAAGTAATTACCTAATTAGCTACAAGAAAATGTTCCCAACAAGCTACCCCGGATTAAATCTAACTTGGTATTAATCAGAGGGTTTGCATCACGTCAATTAAAGTAGATTAGCCTTAGATGAGCTGTAGGAAGTAGTCAAGAATCAGCATACATTAACTCGCAAGTATCAAACGTAATTTGATCAATTCGTGATGAAAATAATCGAAGGTAATGCTTGTAATGTGATTAACGAGTGGCCAAGTTACTTTGCGTCAACTGATCACAGGGTTGATCTTATTGATTATGCTTCCTGTGTCAGCTTACGAAACGGCATATTCAAGCAAGGGTTGATTCTCAGCCTCAACGACATGTTCAACATTATCCCATAAGTCACGCAGTTCTACTATGTCACAAATCCTGTAGTTTATCGTGCCATATTAGCTCAATTTCAGAAAGTGCTCAATATTCTTGACTTGGATAGGTTCAACGTGATCTTAGATTAGTTTGTGGATGCCTAGCGAGACTTCATTATTACTTTCTCAAGGGATTATTTCAATAGCATGTTCTAGGTTTAAATAATACTTCTCTGCTATTAATTGACAGTCTTGCTGCTGATTTTCTACTTTGGATGGAGAAGGTTCTGTTAGCAACTGCAGGATCAACTGTTTGTGTCGAAAAGGATGTTTTCACTTCTACACATCTCCTTCTTAGTTGATAATCCGTACTTTTTCTCATATTATTCGAATAAAAAATTCAAAATATGAATTATTTTGAAGGAAAAAACTATCTCTTCGTTTGAAACAATTGTTGTGTAAAGCACTGTTAGTGTATTGTGCAATGTATGTTAGTGGAATCTTAATTAATTGTTGAGTTAACAAATTAGGAATCTGCTCAATAAGAGATTTTAGATTTAGTCTAAGAATTACAATCCCTTGCATGTCGATCTGCCCTCGTTGGCAGTTTCTTTCCTGCAAAAAGAATATTTTCCAAATTCTTTTTTATTCTATGGAGGTAATTGATTGTTAATTCAAATAACAAATAGGTTTATCTTAGAGTACTTCCCTAAATCTGTTTTCAAGAGAAATCAATGGGAAAATCTAATTAGCTTTGATGAGAAATTGACATTTCAGAAATGCGTAGAATATGACAATGAAAGAAATCATAAATCAAAAAGAAGTTTGCTTTACAAAACGCAGATGAAAATAACATACCAGCAAACTTTTTAGAATGGGGAGAGTGAAATATCTTTTTTACTTTATGTTATTGTGCTTCATAATATATTGCGATGATTGAATTAAAAGGGATTTTAGAATTCCTCATTGCTGAAATCGATTTGTGTTTGCTTGGCAAAAGGAAAAGTCTTAATGTTGTAATAGTTCAACTAAACCGCATGAATAAGAAACACACTTCTTAGATTTATCTTGAATTTAACATTTTCTAACAGAAATAATTCTATTTTAAGGAAAATAGTTAAGGTGATAAACCAATTTGGCCTACTTCTAACTGTGTGAGTAACATTGAATTTCACAGTAAAAACGTAATTAATCAGGTAAATTTTGATAATTCCTTTTTAATATGGTTATACAATTTTTAAATACTGAATTTGAAAGGTATGAAATATCTTAGAATAATTATTATTGTCGTTTTCTTGTTTATTCCAACCTTTTGCTACTACTCATGTTGTGATCTCCCAAAGAACAATAAAATACACTAAAGGAGAGAGAAAATCAGCCACGAAGATCTCGGGAATAGAATGAGAAAAAGTAAGCGAAAATGAGAACTCAACTAAATTCAATAATAAACAATTTAGTGTTGGGGCTGAATAAAAGACCAGAATCTTCAGATAAGAAGAAAAACTAAATCTGTCATAAAACTAGAATCTCAAGAAATCTGTGTGATTTATCACAGATATTATGTTAAAAAATAAAAACCCTTATTAATTCAAGTTATTAATTGAAGTGATATCTTTATTTGAGATTACTCTGATCGGATTCTTTTTGAGAAAAGACAGATGCACACGTGCATATTCAAACAAAACGAAGCAACAAACAAATCTTATCACAAGCCTTAAATTTGCTTGGTTTGTTAGGTTCGAGTTATGTTCTCGTAAAGAGTTGAACCATTTGTAATTTCCTCATGGCCATTCAATTCAAAGCATTTTCTAGTAGTTTCCATTGCTACTCTTAGATTGCATGAATATATCCTGCGATTTATTGTATTTTCCAGTCAAGAGAAGTCCACTGCTGATATCTCCAACTCCTCCAGTAGCTCCCATGTTTCCAGAAATACCTGATAACTCAAACTTCTTTTACTGAACGAACACCTTATTTCCTGTTTCTTTGAATGTTTCTTCCTTTGTTCCTGTCTTTTACCTTCAAGAAATAAAGCAAAAACATTTAAAGATAGATATATTTCCTCATATCCCCTCAATAAAACTCTTAGTTTTGTTGTCTATTGATTGTTTGTTCCTGTTACTTGTAAGGTATGATTTGTTTTTTCTCATTTGCCTTGTATTGCCCTGAAATAGCACCACCCACTGCTGCTAAGATATCTTTATTATTGCTTAAGATATCTGTGGGATTTGTTGCTGGGAATATTGAAGGACCTTTTATCAACGAAAGACGCTGCTACTAAGGCTGATATTACTACTAAGATAGCTAATATTAAAGATTACGCTAAGCTGATGCCAGCCATTGCTTTCTTTCGTCCTCAATAGTGAACGCATTGTCAGTACTAAGAAAAAGCAAACAGCTTATTAAGAATTCTGATATTATAAAGGGAAAAAAACATAGATTCATTGTAGAAGCAGCATATTCTTACGGCTGAAGTGGTAATCTTTGGGTTTGCTGCTTAAAATAGTTAGTTTTTTTATTAGGCAAATCTGTGATTTATTGTGCTTAAATCGTCAGCATTTGTGCTTACTACTGCTGCTACTACGCTTGATATGCTAGCATTTGGGTTTATTATTACTACTAAATCAACCATTACTAGGTTTGAAGCTGCTAATTCTATTATTATTACTACTATTCCTTCAATTAGTGCTATTCAACGTATTATTGCTTCTCTTATTACATTCTGTCATTCTTGCTCTAATATTTATTATTCTTTTCTATGACTTTCACAGGTGCTTCTGTGACCATCATATACGCTGATATCTTCTTATAATTCCCACTTTAAATCTTCCCATCTTGGATCTACTCAAAGGGTATGAACTCCTCACCTAATCTCAATTCTTTAACGCCAATTGCAACACGATTCTGCTGTTGTTATTTCATTTTCTGCTTGAGTTTGCTATTTGAAGCATTGTAAGGTGAATTATAATTCGATTTCTTAATCCTGAAATCATGCATTCTGCCACTATCTGATCTCTAAATCTGTCCTGTGGTGTACCCAGGGTTATTGCTATCACTGATTTCATCTTCTCCACGGATTTTGGTGTCGTTTTTATTTGTTCCATCTTCCAGCGGAGTAGGAGGTCGATAGTAACCAGGAGCACAGCGAGGAGGACCGATTGCTTTTTTAGGCTACTTAGAGTTGTAGATCTTCTCTAAGTCCTTAGGGTTATTGAGTTTTGCTGGATTAATTGCTGGCATTTTCTTTGGATCTTCTAAGACTTTCTTCTGATTACGACGGATATCTTTGGAGAAATTAAAAGAAATATATT
>Ga0302285_10002012_pt1 | contig 11365 bp, 10 predicted proteins | sample III_Fen_E2_2_FD_200455 | JGI IMG/M metagenome (GOLD analysis project Ga0302285, IMG submission 200455) | Peat permafrost microbial communities from Stordalen Mire near Abisko, Sweden - III_Fen_E2_2 | ecosystem: Environmental > Terrestrial > Soil > Wetlands > Permafrost | place: Sweden: Abisko...
CTACTTGGGTATGTTTTATCAGGGCATTGATCAGTGCATACATTATTAACCAATAAGTATCCTTCAAGACATTCGTCACAGTCTGTCACACTCTTGCATACTTTACAGTGAATTCCACATTCTTTGCATTTTTAGTTCTTATCTACATAATGATTCTCTGGACACTGCTGCAGACATTTTCCTGTTGAAGGAAGGGGAAGTAAAACTTTTGGTTCTACGCAAGAGAGACAGTCGTTTTCCGATCCGCCTGAACAAGTTTTACAGTCTGGATAGCATTCCTTGCATAATTAATCCAGCTGATATTAATCTGTCTCGCATTTATCAGCACATATTCCTTTATTTTTAATCAAAAGCTAAGGAGGGTAGCAGCTTTTACAATCTGTCTTCAAAACATCTGAACATGTCTCACAGCTCTCATGGCAACTATCACAAGCCCCAGTTTCTCAAAAATAAAGGATCCAATAAGAATAAAGGAAAAAAGAGAAAGACATTATTATTTGGAAAAGTTACAATCATTCTCAATATATCCTCCTGGGCAGTTAATAAGACACTCTCCTTTTAGAAGAAAAGTCTCTTATGGGCATTACGTGCAAGATTTTGTATTACCTTTTTTTTAAAAATAAGAAAATAATAACACTCATGGGAAATTGTTCTGTGCGAGTATGCTTTCTACCAGGAGCCTCACAGGTTAGGCAAGACGGGCTGCAAGGTAGACATTTTTAGTCCTTCGCATAGAATCCATCTGGACAATTATCAATGCAGGCGTCTTCAAACTCATACTTTCCAGAGAAGCAGATGCAAGTGCCATCATTATCATCACATGAATCACATTTCTCATTACACTTAAAGGAATTTCAAAGGGAGGGGGGAAAAAAATAAAAATTATAGGAAAAATTTTATGAAAAAAAAAAAATTGCTGTTTTAGCCTAGATCAAGGTGTTTAATTACTCCAGCTCCCAAGACGAAGAAATCTGTTATCCCAAAGGATTAGAACAGCGGATTAGATGTTAAAGTTGTGCTGATCTCGATAGTTAAAGTCGGTTATGTATGGGAATACTCAAAGTAAATATCTTCTTAATTGTCTGATAAAACCAATAGACCGTAAGTACTTCCTCTATGATTATTGTGATTGTAAGTCTTAATAAAATTTCGAATCCCATCGATTGTAACTATCAAAGAATGATCATTCCAATTGTCGTTCCGATGAAACTTGAACCCGATACCGATTTTTTTATGCATTGATCTATTGCAAAATGTTTCGTAATAAAGTGATTTAAAATCAAGGAGGTAGGATCAAATTCAGTAATTTACAGCTTAAGTTGGGAATTAGTCATTAAGGCACCTTTCCCAGCTAGCATAAAACCTCCGAATATCGTTCGCCCATTGAAGGAGTTAGTGAAAGTCGTGAGTGCTCCTGAAGATAAAGTAGGTCCATTTCCCTGAAATTCCTTGATTCTAAATCCTTTTTCTTGGATTTCACCTTCCCCAAAGAATTTATCCATGAATGCAGCAGACACTAAGAAGGTTTCTAGACATAAAGTATTATCAAAAAATATTTGTTTAAGAAATATCCTTATTTCTTATTTATTTTTACTTGCATTGTCGATCTATTTCAGCACACAATTCCTGCCTTTTACTTGAGAATATATCGGGCAATCTTGCACACATCGATCTCCTAGTAGGAACTGCGTACTATTACATTCAATGCATCTTTATTATTCACAAAAGTCACATCCTTAAATAGCCGCACATACATCCAAGAGGCATTCGTTGCCTTCTTTATTCTATCTAAATCTGGTTGGACATTATTTTACACAAGTATTATCGTGCGCCAGCAGCGGGGTGTCGCAAACACAAAGCCCATCTTTTTTGTGAGAATAAGTAGGACATGTGATACAATCCTCCTTTTTGTATTATGCAAGATGTAAATTTTCTAATTGAAATATTTTCCTTATTTTGACATGTTACCTTCGCTGGACCTGAGCACGTTCTGCATGAGATATGGCAAAGATCCACATACAAAAAGAAATGTCGTAGAAAGAAAATCCCTGAATTTCCACTGATGGTGAAGGAGACCATTGTAGAATTCAATGAGTGCGATATATTTTGATAGATCAAGAAGAAGTGGTCTTGGCTAGTTTAGGAACCACGGCAGAATCGTGCTGATAACCTGTCATTAGGTCTTCCAATGAAAACTAGAGGGGTGTGATCCTCGATTTAAAAGGTTATTTGACTTTGATCTGATAATTACGTTGCTGGACCAACGATGGAATCTACTCTGACAGAGAGACTCCAGTGAGGAGGAAGGTAGGAGTATTTCTTAAAGATTGTGTATTCCGTATTTTAATTTAAAACCCCATAAAATATGGTGTTATGAAACTCTGTGATTGTAGTATCAGGACAGTCTATTTGAGTGGTGACAGAAGGAGTCCAATCATTAGGTAGTTCGGTCTAGTTAAAGAACTCGTGATAAAGAAGTTTCTCCTCTAAAAGAATAAGGAAAGAATGAAATATGAGGGGAGGAGAATCAATAAAAAATAATCAAATGAAAATAATTTTTTTACTAGAAAAAACGAAAGTCTATAAAGTTGTCAAGACTACTATTATTATCGATATAACCCTGGAGCTTTTGCGGTTAATCTCATTGACAATATGCAATCTTCTAATCTTAAAGGGCATGGAATAATGTCTCAAGAATCTATTTATTTGTAGAATATTTGTGATTTGTTGCTTTTCTCAATTCTCCGATTTTATTTAATTTTTGTTAAAATGTTTTGGTTTGTTTATTTTCTCGTTTGAGATTCTTTGCTTCACTTGGAGATTTGACTGAATGTTCTAAAACAAACAATCCCTTTCTTGTTCATTTAAGTCAATCTCTTTGTCAATGTAACATAGAATAGTGCCGCATAAAATTTTTTACCCAACTGAACCAGCATATTGTTTAGCTAATGCGTATTGAATAAATTGCTAATTAAGTTTAGGTTTTGAAATGATTTTTTTTTAAGAACTAGTATATGTAGGTTACATGGAATCTGGGAAAACCAAGAAAATTTAGTTCTTTTCATTCTCAAATTCACTGTAATTATTCACAGTAAGTGGAGAATTTCAGATGGAAATATCTCTTAACTAACAAATAAACTGGTTTTAAACCTTAGGGATTGTCCTTTTACATTCAAAACAATTTTTTTCAAAACAAAAATGGAGTTTTCAGTTGGATTACATGAAAGGGTGTCTCGAAATGATGGAAATATACAATAATAAATCAGTTAAAAAGTTATTTTTTAAAGAAAAACAAGCAAATTTATTGATGGTAAATAAGGGATAATATTACAAATATGAACAACAACAAAAACCAACATCCAAAATACTCAAAAGAGCAATTCAAGAGGGAGGGTAAAACCTTAATCTAAAATCCTTCAAACATCCAAGATCACACTTCTCAGTGTTAACTCACTACTTCTTTGCTGAGTTCTACAAAATTGTGTTTCTTATATTCGATACTGAAAGAACGTTTTTAAATGGTCCAGTTTTCTTAGGTGTACCCCCATTTCCTACTAATGATTGCTTATTAAATGATGATTTCCCCAATGAGCTTGACTGCCCTTGTGACTATGATGTTTTGAACCCAAAAGGTGAAATACTTCTACTAGTATTTTCCAAAGAATCCACTTTATTCTTGCATATTTTGACTTTATCAGCGAATCGAAGTGTTGTTAGAGTAGAATGAAATGTATTAGGACACGGCGAAATGTTCACCATCATTAGTGTCTTCGATTTACCACCTAGGTAATCTTGAAGGTAATAAGTAAGCTTAGAGTTCCTATAAGGGATGAACGCTTCTTTCTTGGAGAGATTAGTGATCACATCCATTAAGGAAGTTAAACTTTTATTGATACTCTGCGTCTCCTTCAGCCTCTCCCCAACAACTTTAGAAAGACTCAGTCGCTCAGAACCTAGATAAAATATTATCGAAAATGTTAAAAAATCTATTGATTCTTTGATTTTTTGATCATTACCTGCTAAGTCTATGAGATTGAGACTTCCTTTAAGGAGAGGTTCCCCTACTGCAGCACCATCTTTTCCTTATTTCTTCAGATTGAATCCATTCACCATCATTTAAAAAATCGAATGTGACCTTGAACTTTAATCATTACAGTCCGTTCCAGCCACCTTCCTTTTTTCATACCCTCTTAGCAACAGTTTCATGATTTCCTCCGGGCCGTTGGTAATCTCTTCATCAATTACTTCGTCCTTCTTCACATCAGAATGCAGCAAATCTATGAGATTATCATTGTAGATTTCACTGAATCTAATCTTTATTTTGTGGCTCCAATTGTAATGTGCCATTTTAGCTATTTCCTGGAAAATATACTCAATCGAACGAGGAATGATCCCCCATTTATCATAATCCTCTTCACCCTGCATAGTAAAAGTCTTCCCGCTGCCCGTTGGGCCATACGCGAAAATGCACACATTGTACCTAAAAAAGAAAAGTTAAGATTTTGTATTTTTTCCAAAACCAAATTATAAAATGCTCTACCCATCAAGAACAGACTGTATGAGCTCTTGGAGATTAGAAAAGACTTCCATTTGTGTTGCATCCTCTTCAAAAATGTGTTCAAATGAGAATGGATACTCTTTGATATTGTTATCAGATCGCATTGTATCCAGAGGCACGACGAGTTTAAGGTTAGTTGAATTAGACGTCCTAATCATCTTTTTGAACGGCACAGTGCTAGAACATTCTTGGCTTTGTTGTTGTTCATCGCTTTCAATGTAATTGTCATCGCTGCCTTCCTCTGGCATATTGCTACTTTTACTCATCATTCTTGATACAAACTATTTCATCTCTTGCTGAAATTATGCACTTTATTCTATTTGATTCTGTTGTTGTGGATACCCAGATAGCATTGTACTTCTGATAGCATTGCTCCCTTCGTTAGTTAGTAGTTATTTACTCACAGAAGATTTGCTCACACTTAGATTACTTTAGCTTGGCTGTTTATTAACACTGAACTTACTTACCACAGATGGATTCTTAGATCCTAAACCATTATTCTACAGCTGTTGTTATTGCTAGTTCTCCTCAAAGACTCTCTTAAATTCATTTTCTAAAATACGTTGCTTTTCCTCTTGTTTTAAAGGTCTTATTCTACAGTACACACGGATATTTCCTTTCATTGTCTGTAGCAACTCATTTAAATTTTGTTTTTAAGAAATTAGCTAAGACAATTGCTGATCTAACTAAGAAGTATCTTAGATATCCTTCATTTCCTGTTACAGCACTGCGTGTCTTGTATTGAGAGACTGAAGAGTCTCTCTGTAGAATTAGATTTAGTTAAAGGATTCATTGTAAATTTACATGAGAGATTATGATTTTTCGACAGTTTTGCTGTGAGAGAGTTTAGATTACTAAAGCATGAAGAGAGTCTCAGCTTCTTTTTTACGTAAACTCATCTTATCCTAGAGTAGCTTATCTTGACGATTGGTGGTTTCATGAGCTAGAATCTAACATTTCGCTACAAGATTCTAGATCTCCTAATCGACATACTAAACCTCTTAGTTTCCTGATTCTAACTCATGTGAGATTTCAAGTCGCTTGTTTTGCATTTATTTTTCTTTTTCCTTCAGCTCTTCTAGAAACTACAGTCGATGCTGTAATGCTCTCTCCAAGCGAGCATTCTACTCTTGATACTCATCAATGAAGTTATCTGAAATGCCATTATCATTGCTGTAATCATCTCCATCTATCAACTTCGGCTTTCGAATTGAATAAGAGAAATCTATGATCAAAACATATGAAATTGAAATTATTTAGAAAACAAATTATCGCATACAATTATACATTCATCGTCATTCATTCTCATTCTCAGCAAGGATACTACATGTAGTTTGAGACTAACTTCTCATTTCTTAAGAATATCTTTTACTTATGTTTTTAAAAGGTGATGCATTCTCTTTATCCATTCCGCAGATTTGAAGATTAGACTTCGAACTCCAAAACAAGTTTGAAAATTTATCTTTTCGGGCAAATATTTTTTCAAGATATTATTATTTAATAATCCTTTTGCCGTTGAGCGTAGTAGTGACTGTGTGTGTGTGTGACAGTGACAATAAGTCAGTATTCCTTTCTCTTTGTCTTTCTTTCTTATCTTTTTCTTCTGAAAATTATCAAAAATAGAGGGAAAGCAAAAACAAGTCAGAGAAATAAGAAGAAGAAGAAAACACAATAAAATAATTCTTTTTGTTGTTGTTGTTGTGTTTGAAAATACAAACAAATAAATGCTCTCTCCTCCTAAATTTGAAAGCCCTAGAAACACTGATAACGAGACTAGAATGCAATAGTAGCAGCGGTAGTAATAATAGTAGTAATAGTCAAGTGGATTTGATCATCAAGATACGTCATCAAAGAATCGATAAACGATGTCGAATTATGCAACTTCAAACCCTTCTGTAAGAGGGTTTTTCATTGATCCTTTCTAGAAAGATAAGCAGCAACCACTAGGCGATCAAATACCCAACAGAACGAACAAAGACACAAACAATAACAATATTACTGACAAGCGAAGTAATCTCAGTAATAAAGCCATAAATGGATTGATATTTGGTCCACTTAATGAAAAAGACAACGCTGGCAGTAAAAACCATAAAACTATCAATCACAACAATACCACTAAAGATTATTTCCAAGTCGAAGATCTTCAACATAATCTTAGAAAAGAAAGTAATCTCTTGTCTGCTGATGAAGACTTACCAGGAGGAATGAAGAACTATTCATTCGCTGCGAGTACTCAGCAGAATCAAACACGCTAATAGACAATGAATCAAAATTAACAATAATAATAACAGCATAATCAGCAATATTCTCAGCTTTCACACAACTCAATTGCGTCTCGCAGTGGTCACATGACAGCTACGGAATACCTTTATTCTACAGGTGTAAAGTAAAATTGCTAGATCGAGAAATATCAAAACGAAAATTGCAGTTGTAGTGAGAGCAGTTGGGCACTGGTGAGAGATCAACTCAGAGAACTAAAGTCGCTCTCCAGTGAGCATCTATTTGCGACTTAAGAAAACAGTAGACTGAAGGAATAAAATGAAAGTATTAGCTAAGAGAATATGAATCTAAAGAATCAAGTGATTATCTTAGAGCAGAAGATGCAACTATACGAGAAAGAAGCAGCGAATAAACTAACAACTTCTAAAGATAAAACACGCTAACTCGAATCATTTAACAAGGATCTTTTTAATAAAATAAGCTATTTAGAAGCAACCATTGTGAACTACGAATCAGAGCTAAAGGCAGTGAAGTAAGAAGCAGTTGTGTAGATTTAATCTATCTAAGAAGAACGAGATTTCTTGAAGTAAAGCTTAGAGAATTTGCACGATACAATGAACGAAGCGATTCAAAGTGCGGAGTAGAAATAGAAAGGGAAGCTAGATGAGAAGAATAGTAAGATAAAGAAATTGAAATTGCAAGCAGAGATTGATAGAGAACTCATTGAAAGTTACTAAACGGAATTGCTTTAGATGCAAGCGGAGAATTAAGCACTCCAAGGGTAGATTTAGAGCTTAGAAGCGAGGGAAAATTCAGTGCAGTTTGATTTAGAATCAGCCATCAATAAAATGCAAGTAAACAACAAAATAGATAGGGATTTTAAGAGAAACACGGGGGTTGTTTTTATTTTTCAATATTCTGAATGAAATACAGTTTATGTCATAAATTTCGAATTACTTTTAGTCATAGGACCAACAACTGTCAAGCAGTTTTAAGAAGATCGAAGAGCTAGAGAATCACATTTAAGTTCTTATAAGTACATAGCATTTCGAAGGTGAAGACAAGCTCAAAGCATTCCAATAGCTGAATGAGCAACAAATTAATTCCATTGCTAGTGAAAACCAAGAACTTAAAGCAGTATTAGATAATCTAAAGCTAGTTTTATAATAAACCACTGAAACTAATCGATTAGAGTCTCAACAGTAAGCATTGCTTGTGAAATCAATAGTCTAATAGCTAGTTGATTTACTGGAGAGCCGTGGTAGAATTATCGAAGGTGAACAAGAATCGGAGTATTTAGAATATGGATTGTCTAAGGAGAATGGTGGTGAAGCGTTTGAATTGCTTCGAGAGAAGATACATAAGATGTTAGATTCAAGACATGCGTTGAAGAAGAAGAAACGGTAAATGTAAGATAAACAGGATGATTTAAAAGAAGAAATTGAAGATCTTAAGCAGACAATACATTAGTTAGTCAACGAAAGGCAATAGGAATTGTTGATTAATGATCATATTGCCATATTGTAACAGTAACAGTAGTAGTAACAGTAACATTCATTGTACTTAGCTTAGTAAGATCAATTAGTTTATAACCCAAACAGTTAATTCCATCATCATCCTTCTTCTCCATTGCATTAATCATCCTCCGTTAATCATGTAGATTCGGGTGTGTTCACTGGTGACACAGCATAGTTCCATACGGAGGGAGTGCTGTTCTAGCAGTAATAGCAGTAGAATTCGATTAACAGTGGAATTCACAATACATCAGCTTAGTTCTTGTAGCAGTCAGCTAGTTAATAGACCAGACCCAATCAGCGGGAGATTATTAACATCCAAGGAGGTTAGCTACATAACCAGCAGTAGCATGATTAAGAAGAGCTATAGTAATAATAGTATTAGATTCATATCAATAGTTTCTCCAATAATAGCAACACAAATACCTAAGTTGACATGAAATCTTAACAATATCAAACATAAATTGAGGAGATCTTAGAAATGAAGGATCGATATTATAAGAACCTTTTGAATGAAGCTAGCATCTAAAGCACAGTGTTATTATTCAATCTTTGCTAGATGATAGTAATAAGCGAAAGAAAGAATGCTATGATGAGTGGATTGATGAAATAATTAAATACTGTGCTCTTAGGGGTTTTAGAGTCATTGGATTATCTACCTCCAGTGAATAGATTCAAAGCAATCGTCTTGTAGGTCATATTCATAAAAAGACTTAAGAAGAATGTTCAGGTGGCTAAGAACAAGGGAATAGTAGGGAATTCTACTCCTAAGGCTTTCTTGGAAAAGCAATCACCCTCCTCTAAGAAGGTTCCTTCATCGGATTTACTGCTTTAAGTGACTTCCAATCTGCATTCTTTATCTGAAGATGACGTTGATATGTTTAACTAACTAAACTTCGCGCTTGTTGAAGAAGGTACTTCTGAAATCAAGAAGAATCACGATGATATACTGTAGTTACTAACATAAGACTCAGAAGTATTCTCGAAGGTACTTTAGATTCTCCAGAGGAAACGCAGTTAAGAATAGCAAGAATACTCGAGAATTCGAGCATAAAATGTGTTAAAACAAGTTAAGTTCCATGGAGGATAGCAAGCTGTCAGCAAACTAGCTACGGAGAAGGAAATGATCGAAGCGGAGAATGTGCATCTCAAGAAGCTAATTGTCAGCATGAGTGACGAGAAAGAAGAACTCTAGAAGATTCTAGCGAGATATGAACATCATGTTGGGAAAATGCAGCATGAAAAGGAAGAATTGCTGGATAAAAACAGTAAATTAGTTGATTTGATTGATCAAAATAATAGGGAAATGCTCACTCGCCAGCCGATACTTAATGATGTATTCTCGTTTAATCCACCGAGGAGTAGTGGTAGCATTCATAATCAGCATTAGTTTGAGAATCCCTTAGATTCGAATCTTAATTCGAATAACTCTTCAATGTAGAATTTATAATTTCTTGTTGGGGATCAAGGAGGTAGTGCTTAGAATAATAATAATAATGCGGATAAGAGTAGTGGAAATAGTAATTTAGCCACTTAGGCAGCAGGGAATGGCACAAATCAAACTGGAGTTGCAGATAAATGAGAAGAGCTGGAGTATCTTAAGAGCTAGTAGGTAGTAATATTTCCTATGAGTTTGAAGGTATTTTCTTAGTTTTATATTCTGTATTTATTAAGCTGTGAAAGTTGCATCTGCAAGTGAGAATAATAACATCAAACTCTAGGAAAATATTTAGACAAATAAAACTTTTCCACCCTTGCCCTACCCTATGGTGGTTTCTGTATTAATGCTCATTTATATCAACAAACTCAAAGTGCAGGTATGAAGCTTGTGGAGGGATTTCGCTTGAGATTCAAGGGTCTAATTCTGTTTCAGTCCCATGATTTTAAACTCCTAAATCAGCTTAAGATTTTTATAAAGATCTATTTTTAGAAGTGATCATTTATTGCATTATTCTTGATTTGGGTAGTTGTTAGACAAAAATATTCTGCAAGGACAATATTTTGTTGGATTTGATCTATGGTAAAATTCTTTTGTTTTCTTTTTCGCTTAATAAGCAAAAATACATCCCTCAGATTTCAATTATATGCCGTCTTTGCAAGTAATTGAAATCTCGGTTTAAAATGATGAAAGGGGCATCAAAAATTTAATTTCTCTCTAGTTTTTAATACTTTTAGGTTTGAAAATCTATGAAAGAAAAACTAGCAGAAAAGGAAATTATTTTGGACAAAATATTTTTTTATGATTCTGAAGGACATCTCATTTTGGCTAGAAATCTAACCAAATCAGATAAACTAGCTTCTTTTTCTCGTTTAAATACAATTATTTCTCTAATTTTTAGCTAAGAATATCATTCCTCCGAATAAATTTTAGAACTGGAGTCTTTATTTCAGCTAGTTTCTGAGAATATGGCAAAGCAGAAAAACAAATACCTTTTATTCTGCCTTTACTATTCTACTCCTTTTCAAGTTTGAGATACAAAACTCCCAACTTTCACATGGTAATGTTAACGAAAAATAGAAAATACTTGTATTCCTAAAAAGAAAACTATGAAAAAGAGTGAGTCTGCCCTAATTTTTTAGAAGCAAATCAAAATAAATGATTCAATTAAAAGGCAATCGACTTCAAATTAGCAGATAACTTTGAGAAAATAGAAATTTCGTGATGAAAAACAAGAAAAAACAAACTCAACACATTTCTTCGCTCTTTCAGATTCTGTAAAAATATTTTAATTTGATTTGTAAAAAATTCAAGGAGTGATTTATTGAGATAGTCTCATAATCTTAGCGGGTTTCTAACTACAGTGTGTGTGAGAGAGATCATGCTTTGAGAGATTCTTAATTACCCTCCCAAAGGATAAAAAGAAATAAAAATCTTCATTATTTTCTTAGAAGACAAAAAAACCCAAAAAGTTATCAATCAAGCCCAGAATGAATCCCCGCAACATCTTTTCCCTTGCAAGAAAGGCATAATTAACTAGATCTATGTCCTCCAAGCTCGCTTAAGGATTCAGTGGTGCAGCTCACCATCATGATAGTCATGGACATGGACATACACCTGCTGCACATACTGTAA
>Ga0302285_10002017_pt1 | contig 11353 bp, 8 predicted proteins | sample III_Fen_E2_2_FD_200455 | JGI IMG/M metagenome (GOLD analysis project Ga0302285, IMG submission 200455) | Peat permafrost microbial communities from Stordalen Mire near Abisko, Sweden - III_Fen_E2_2 | ecosystem: Environmental > Terrestrial > Soil > Wetlands > Permafrost | place: Sweden: Abisko...
TCTCTCTTTCTCTTTTTGCTTGGTTAATATGATCTAATTGCAGTAGAATTCTTGTTTTAATCTCTTTTTGATTTTTCTTTGTGAGTTCAGGTTGTATACTCAATTCCTAGCGAAAAAACAAAACAAAAAGAGTATGAATCGAAGGACTTCTCAAGAATTAAGAATCGACTCAGCAGCTTAAATCAGAAGCAGCGATCTCAGCAATAGCACTGCCAACCCGAATAGAAAGAGAAGAACATCCAGCGGATAAAGGACAGGGAATGACTACAATAACAATAATCTTGAGATATCCAAATCTATCTAGACAACGCCTATTTCTGCTTAAATCGCCTCCACTCAAGAACATAGCCATAATCCAATCAAATAAATTAAAAGTAACTCAACCTTTTTTATTACAGAAAGATACCTACTTTTTGGCTAATTCTTCACTAATTCCATCCCACAATCTATGTAGGCTTTTTTAAGACAATGCTACCAAAAATTGGCAGAAAACTTGGAATCAACGAAAAGCCCCTCGATCTTACTAAGAACCCAAATAAATTAAGCAACACTAGCCTTTCTAATAAAACTACAGTCCCTGAGTCCAAAAGAAGAGCTGCGAGTACATCGATCGACGATATAGAAGGGCTTCCAGGGGTGAGAGAGAAAACTGTAACATTTTCAGGTGCCATGAATGTGCACGATAACTTCGCAGGGATTGACATGCAACTACTCAGAATGCTAAGAAAAGGCATCAACGAAATTGAAACGGCTGCTGTAGTGACAATCCAAGCTAGAGTTGATGCTCGACTGTCAGAATTAGAATTCCTAGTTATCCAATTCTTAGGTGTGCTTCTAGATAAAGTCCATGATTATCCACTGGAAATAAAGATTTAATGCAGTATCCTTAAGCAATTGGCGATTATGCGATATGGCGATGACGAAAGAACACAGAAAATCATATCTTAGTTGATTCTCAAGTTAGTATTTTAGAATTGGATACTAGTTGATATTTTCTAAGTCTGCTAGCGGCAGTGCACGCGAAAGAAAGAATCGAAATGTGCTAGTTTCAACTGTAAACTAGTTTGCGAGATTGCTTTGAAAGTGCTTTTCCAGCAGGAATTCGAGGAATATCCGCTCTCAAGGTTGAATGGTTTAATAAAATTATACGAAAGCAAAGTTAATTTATTTGTAGATCAAATCGCTGTTGCATACAACCACAGCAGCATAGTGAATATTTGCAGTAATGCAGGGAATTACAATCCTAGAGGGAGTGGTTTTATGAATTCTAAAGGTAATTTCACTTAAAGTAGCAATTAAAATAATTCTGAGAACGTTTAGGATGTTACGAGTCTTTGTTTTTCACTGGAAAATCTTTAAATCATCACTCTTCTCATAGTATAAGCGCCGATGACATTTCGAGAAGGTAAACTAAGCTTATATCGTGAAGCAGTGAAGATCTAGGAGAGATTACGAGATGTGTTCAAAGAGACACATTCATCGAGGAACTGCTATTATCTCTGCTGGGATCTTCCCTAAGCTTAGCAGTAGAACTACATTGAAGCACTATTTAGCTTTGAAACACAACAGAGACAACGAAACAATTCAAAAAAGATCGAAAAGCCCAAGAAAAATAATTATGAGTTATCTCCACAAACATCTGATACTTGTGTTACGTTTCAAGAGCAAAGAACGAAAGATATGCTGATTCTAGCATTGCTAAGCATCAGCAGCTTGAGTTTTGAAATGAGATTGGGCAGAGGATAAGATCTCACATTGCTGCTCGCGTTAGAATAATATGCCATAAAACCTACTGATTAAATTGTGAATGTCAGTCCAAATCAACCAAAAGTTACTATGGGTACTTACCTTGAGTATCTACGTTTGATGCTTTCTAGGTTACCTGATTCTTTAAGTAAACGAGAATACGAACCCTTTCTTAGAGATATTGAATCGACCTTGAAAACACGCTACAACGAGCTAACAAAATAAGCAATTGCATTGAAATCATGCTATTTCTACTAAAAGAGACTTTTACAAGCTAAAATTGGATTCTTTAAATCGTAGTAATAGGAAATACTTCGGCAAACTGTCCGGCAGAATATGCTTCTATTCCTCACTGGGGCATATGTCAACATCACAATATTAACCTCGATTGTTATCCCTGACTTAACTAAACAGGATTCGCATAATGCTGATTCAACATCTGCAACAATTTCTTTCAAGATAATTCGAAATGAGGAGCTCACTTCGTAAGATGCCAAGTCCATCGCAAGCAGAAATTTGTTAGCACCAACAACGAACAAACTCTTCAAAGTAAAAAAAATACATAAATAGAAAGGTTGATTTTGATGATTTAGATTTAACAAATAATTTCTAATAAAAAAAGAATGGATTTTCTCCAGAAGAACCAGCTCGCTGCATTTCAATTTAAGAGTAAATTTAATAAGAATTATTGAACTTTTAGATAATTAGGTTTAATAACTTTTTTCTGCTTGATTCTGCTAGTTTTGTGAGTTATTTGGTATCTACTCGCTAGCTGACAATAGCAATAGTTGATCGAACTCAGCTTTCAAGGTAACAACTTTTTATAAAAAGTCTGATCCTAAAAACAACATTGAGGCATTGCATTTTGGCCAATAAACCCTTCAAACTTACTTTAAATACCTGATATGTTTTGAAAACTTCTTAAAACAGTTTCAATTCACTGATATCTCGATATTTACGCTACATTGAGAAGAAAGCCCAAGATCTCCCATTTTATTAGTAGCTTTCAGAAGAACAAAGGAGCTATGCCTTTTCGCTTGTTGAAGAGTATGTCTCTACTGCTATTCACAAAGGGTAAGGCTAGTAGTGTATTTCCTTATGTGTTATGTTTGAAATTTTGCATTCAAACAAGTTACAAGTTCCCTATTTTTTTGGAATAATTTGTTTTTTGTTTCAACTAAAAGTTGCATGCCAATGACGGAATCACAATAAGACAAAGATTTCTTGCATTAAGCAAGGAAATATCAGTTCATGAGTGAGATTCATCAAGGAGTTGAGCGTCTTGTCTAAGAATAAGGGATTTGGTAATCAACTGCTCAAGGTAACTTATCTTTTTTTCTTTTACAATATCAAACTAGGGAAATCATATTTGATCCTGTAAAAACGTCTTTTATCTGAACTCCTGACCTATCTCTTTCTCTCTCTCTCTCTTTTTCTCTTTTAGAAGACCTAATTTTAACATATTCTAGATTTGAAGTTATTTATCATCATTTTGCACTTAGAGTTGAGTGGCTTGAACAATCAAAAATCACATATTTCTAAACTAGAATTAATCGAAAAATGCTGGAATACAATGGTCTAGATTCTGAGTTTGGTTCCTGGTGAAGGAACAGGTGCAGATGATTGTCTACCACTCTGGATATACATATTATTGCTTGCAAAGCCTCTTTTTATCCACTCAAATCTCAAGTTAATACAATAAATATTTTAAAATATCCAAAGAAGGAAATGCAAATAAACAATTAATGATCAATCTTAACAAATGCTCTAATCATTTTTCGTATTGTTCTAACATGAATGTTCAAATATTTTGCAATAGCTTCATAGAAGTGATGATGGGAAAAGACAGCACGACCATGACTAGAGAGCAGGCTTACATCTTCACCTAGCTGCAGAGTGCTGTTTCCTTTATCAAAGACCTAACAGAAGACAAAGTGCTGACCTATCTCAAGACCGAGGAGCAGAAATAGAAGTTAATATTTTTGATTGATAGATTTTTTTGGAAAAGTTTAAAGTGAAGATCACATTTGCAGACATAATTTAGTTTAATTATCCAAGTATTTTTATCACTTTATTGTTTGAATTTGATCAGACTCTAAGATTACTTTGAAGGCTACGAGAAACGAAGACAAGAGGAACTCATTAAAGAAAATGAGAAAATCTAATTGTAGAAGGAGTTCTCAAATATTGCTAATATGTCTGAGTATTTGAGGTCGTAAGATTCTAAATCAAAGGAAGATGCAGATTTGAAATAAGAAATATCAAATTCTCCTTGTGAATTTTTGTAAAATCAAGACACTCCTACAGGATTATCTTAACTAAGCAAACTCAAGCAAGGCCCTTCGATTCATTTCATGAGTGATGAAGGAATGAACGAGGATGAGTAATAGGAAATATAGTACTCCTCGAGCTAAACAACTGAAAAGTTTTCTGTGCAGTAATAATATTTTTCAATAAATTGAATTAATAAATTAAGTTAATCGGAGTTTAAACATTATTTTAACATGCTTAAACTCTGGAACCAAAGAAGGTTCAGATCTTGCAATGTTTATTTATTTGTGTCTGTAAATAAAGTCTTGGAAATTCAAAATGATTATCAGAGTTGAAATTGTTATTTTTTAATTAAGGAAAAAATTTAGTGTTTCACCATAACCTTCCTTACGCTTTTGTTTTCTCAACACGCATTTCGAGAATGGCTTCTTCTTTAATTGATAAATTATCTATCAGGGTGATATTTTCCTTGAAACTATTTGCTAATTATTCTTTCTTTTTTTCTTCGTAAGATTTAAGGAAAGTAATATAATAAAGAGGAAATATGAAAGTGCAAGTTGAAAGGGGGAGTGAGATAAGATTTAGCTACATAAATTAATCACAACGACAACAACGTGAAGGATTATCAAAGCTATGGTTATCTCGAATGTTTAGAAACCTATTATTTAATGAATCAGTGGGATCCAATTAAGGGATTTGATTTTTTAGATCTTTTAACTTGAGGGTGCTTAGCATGGTAAGAGTCAATTCTGTCTTCGATTTCATCTCTGAAGTTCTTAATTAATGCTGTTTTGAGTTGAGGGTTAAACAGAAGAAAAAAACAAAGAGTTAGGGGGAATAATGAAAAAACCTACTTTTATTTAAAAAAATAATTAAATTACCTTGCACTGGCCAAGCGGCAGCATCACCAAGAGCGCAGATGGTATGCATCTCAATTTGTTGTGTGACTTGCTGGAAAAAAAATGCAAAAAAAGTAAAATATTTAGAAAGAAATCTTTTGTTTTCTTAAACAAATAGTGTACTTAAAGCATATCGATTTCAGCGTAGTCTGCATTGCCTGTTTGTAGTCTTTCCATAACATCGACAATCCAGCCAGTTCCCTCTCTGTTGAAGATTATAATTGATGATACCAAAGTTAATAAGGAATTAGTAAATACAAAAAGATTTATTTACCTGCAAGGAGTGCACTAACCACATGATTCATGCTTGTAGAATTTGGAAAGACGAAGAATAGCATCGATGGGATCAGTGGATTTGTCCATGACGATAACGGCGGCAGTTCCTAGACCAGAACCAGCAGCTTTAAGTGCATCGAAGTCCATCAACACAGTTTCGCAGACATTTTTGGTAAGAAGAGGGACTGAAGAACCACCTGGGATAACTGCCAAGAGATTGTCCCATCCACCACGGACACCACCACAGTGTCTCTCGAGTAATTCCTTCAAAGGAATACTCATTTCTTCTTCAACTGTGCAAGGATTATTAACGTGTCCACTGATGCAGAAAAGTTTTGTTCCTGCATTATTGGGTCTACCGAGGCTGTTAAACCAGCTGGCACCTCTTCTCATGATTGTAGGGCAAACAGAAACAGTTTCTACATTGGTCACAGTAGAGGGACATCCATATAGACCAGCATTAGCAGGGAAGGGAGGTTTTACTCTAGGATGACCAGATTTTCCTTCAATAGATTCGATGAGACCCTTTGCAAATTAAAAAGAAATTCAATTAGATTTTTACTGATTTTTCTTGTTTTTTTACTGTTTCTTCTCCGCAGATATAAGCACCTGCACCTCTGTGAATATAGACATCAAAATCATATCCAGATCCACTGGCATTTTTACCGATCAAACCTTTTGCATAAGCCTATTTTTTAAAAATTCTAATTTAATAACATTTACTAAGGAGATTTTAAAATCTTTTTACTTCATCAATAGCCTATTGGACAACTGTAGCTTCATACCAGAACTCTCCACGGATATAAATATAGGCAGCTCTTGCACGCATGGAAAAACCTACAATCAGAGCTCCTTCAATGAGCTTGTGAGGATCGTTACGAAGAATCTCTCTATCTTTGCAAGTACCAGGCTCGGACTCATCAGCGTTAATGACAAGGTAAGAAGGTCTGTTTTAGTTAGAAAATATCAAAATAAAGGCGCCTTCTCAATGAAATTCCCCTGAATTGTTCCAATAATTAAGATATTTTTGGAGTTATTTGCTATTTGGCATTTTTTGAAGTTTTAATATTTTACCTGCCATCGGGGTTAACTTTTGGCATGAAAGAGTACTTAAGTCCAGAAAGGAAACCAGCACCTCCTCTTCCTCTAAGACCAGATCGCTTAATTTCATCGACCACCCACTCAGGTCCGTTAGCTAAGATGTCCTTAGTTTGATGCCAGTCACCCTGTTTTTCAACAATTATTCATTAGATAAAAACTTGTTAAATGAGATCAGACTTAAGTAGTCCGTTTCTGAAATATGTTAGCTTTGGTTAGTTTGTTTAATGCAATCCCTAATTGCCTAAGAAATCGATATGTACGATGATTTTATCATGGTAACAAAGCTAATCTTTGAAAAATATTTGAAAGCGAAATTGGGGGAAACTGATGAACTCAAGAGATTCTGAAACTAATCAGGAAACTATGAACATGCATATTTTACCCTCTTGAGAGCTCCCTTAATGAACGGATCATCATCGCGATACACGTTGGTGAAGATTCTGTCTTGATCTTTCAGGTTGCCATAAGTCTTGTTGAATGCCAATAGTGTTGTGAGATTTTTGGAAACCAACGATTGTTGGCTGGAAATGAGACCAGTTCGGAAGATCTTTGACAGCATTGTGCGTCCTTTGATTCTTTTTATTTTCTTTCTTCTTGATTTATCTAAAAATTTGACACTACCTTCACTTAGATAGATACTTGCACATTCATAAGAAAAATTATTATAGGATTCAAAGAAATTAAGAAGAAAAAAAAAGGTTTTTATCACATCTACATTTGCTGCCTTGAAAAGAGAATCTTGCCCCAGCTGTCTTTAATATTTTATTTAGCTTGATTTTGCTCTTTCTTTGGGAAAAATAGGTCTTCTTGCAAGTAAATCCCACTCACATACATACAGATTTCTCTATCAGATTTTCTTCATTTTTTCTCAATAGCTGATCAACTTTTTAGTAAAAAAGAATCTTCTACTGAGAAGAATACACTCCAAGAAAGTACATTACTGCATTTTGTTATCTTGAATTTGTTTGTGTTTTACATATGATTCTTTTCTTTATTTGAAAGATTCCTTCTTGCAAATGTAATGTAATGAAACGATGACAGAAACATATTCAAACAAATCAATCTTTAAAAACTGAAAAGAAGAAAAGCTTGAAGGATAGCATGAAAATAATCTAGAAGACTCCAATTGTGCCCAGAATTACGTACTTCTTCTGGAGAGGGAGGTTGCGAATGTCTCTAAAAACAAAAACAAAATCCATGAAATAAGAGCGAAAATACTAAACTTGCTGGCTGACCCAAAGATATTGACGATGATAAAAATGGTTGAATTTAAGAATCCGTAAATCGTGAGAATCCATTAAAGCCAAGTGAAGGGAATAGCACTGAGAGCTGCAACAACAGCAAAGCAGGCCATGGAATAGCCATAAAGACACACAGCCTGATAAAAAACATAATAAGTTTTATAATAATAACAAAATCATATTAGACACTAAACGACTCTTTAATATGATTTCTTACTTCGATTGGAGAAGTTTCACCTCCAAAACATTTTATCAGAACGGAGAGAGCAATAGGGAATCCAATACCAATGCCATAGATCTTTATAAAAATAGCAAAAAAAATATTTCAATATGTTGTAGTTTCAAAAGATTAAAACTATTAAGAAGGAAGAATCTTAAATGGTTCTTACAAGCCCTGCAGCTAGAGGAGCATAGTCAAACGATACGATGTATTTTTCTTGATCCTATGCAATAATAGAAATAGAATTTAGAAAAATCATGCAAACAGATAATGATGCCATTTTTAAGTGATTTCAGTTATTTTTGTATAATGAATTCATTTTAGTTAATGATTATGTGTACTGCGATGTAACTTGAGAGATTTCCACAGACGCAAAGTAGGAAAATAACTGTAGTAAGTGTCCAAAAAGGTCCCCATCTTTTCAAAAAACCATAAAAATAATTATTATTTTTGAGAACTATGTTGTGATAAACTGCATGAAGACAAAATAATTTTGTTCGTTGAAAAACATGGTTTTTGTGAAGAATGGCAAGTTTACAAATCAGGATTCTTTTTGGGACCGTTTTAGAACTCTGGCTTGGTTGGGATAAACACATTGATCAGACGCTTCTTCACTTCGGCACTTGTCACATTGAAGAATGGCTGATAGTACCTATTATTGTTATTTCATAGTACAATAAAGCAATCGAATTTAATGAAATATGCGTGTTGTTTACTCTACAGTAAGGAATCCGCAGCAACCAACTTGTTTCTATTTGAAAAAAAACCAAAACAGACTTGTAAATCATGTTGCTCAAATATCTTATCTTATTTGTTTCTCTCATAAAATGTAGTCGCTGTACTTATTAGGCTCCTTAATCTTCTGCTATTCCTGCCGCTGCAGATCCTTATGACTCAACATCTGATGGCTAAACAGGTTTTTGTTGCGATTCTTATTGCTGTTCCTGTTTTTAACCAAAATATCATTGTGTAAAGTAAACTCTATGTTTCATTGCCAACAGAAATCAATGCTGTTTGTGTTAAATATGTACATCAGTTCCACCGTAGATGTGTTCCTATTTTTTGAAGTCCATTTTAGAAGAGAGATTTAGTAGTTTTTTGTTTGCTTTATTATTTGATTTTATTAGAACGAAGCTCTGATCAATTTAAAAATATACCTATCGGAACTTAAAGGCATGCAGAATTATCTTATTAAAGCGAAAACGCAATTCATAAGACACCCGTGGGTTCCATTTAAAACTCAGATAAGAATTTAAGGGGAAACACTGATCATATTTTTAGTTTATTTATGAAGGAATAGATGAAAGAGAAAGTAGAAATATGCCATTAGAAATCGAATTATTTAATGAACATTTTTATTCTTTTTAGTGTGGTTTGATGACCTAACTGAGTATGTCTAATAGGGGAAAGTAACATACAAAATGAAAGAAAATGTGTTGGTTTTTCCTCAAACTTTAGCGTTGATGAAATTCCCTATTTCTATTTCCACTTGGATACCGAATTCCTTCGAAACGATCTTCTGTAGCTGTGGTGAAGAAATCAAATCAATTTAATAAAATGCCAAAACATGTATACTGTATCTCTTGTGCTTAAAAATGAAAGGACACATCAAATTTGCTTACTGATTTAATAGAGTCGGTTTGAAATGTGTAGATTTAATGATATTGTATGAATGTGCTGCTAAAATCTCGTTGCTTTTTTTCAAATTATTCATACAATTCAGATCTGTCTCTCTTTAATTATACTAACAAAAAACAGGAAGACTTCAATGTTAGCAAGAATACCAGTTTGATGGGCAATATTCGTTCCTTTTTGGAACATTCTGAGTTAAAATTAATTTTTACATTCAAAAGCAAGGAATTGAAGTTGGTAGCTTTCTCTGCTGTTAAGATGCTCGATAGATTTTTTGCATTAAATCCATTTTTCCAGCTTGCTCTTGAATTTCGCTTCGTTGAAGACTGTCCCTTCTTCGAGCAGCTTGCGACTCTATTTCCTGTTTTATGGAACACACAAAAAATATTTATTGATACATGCAATTTTTAGATTATTCTGCATACATTTCCTTAATGAGAGTATTCTGCTTCTCTAGCAATTTCACAATCTGCATGAACTCAGTCTGGTCACTTTGAAGTAAGAAATTGTCTAAGAAATCAGCCTTCACAATGAGCTTCACGAATCTTAAAAGAAATAAATAAAAATTAAAAAAGAGAGTTTAGAAGAGTATTTATAAAATTGTTAGTGAGTGTTTTTCTTTACTTTTGAAGCAATTGATGCTCGTCAAAAGTGACATCTTCTCGGAGTACTTTCTTGCCTTTATTTTTGATAATGTGGCACATATTGATGATATTTCCCAGACACGATTCAACGTTCTTTTGATTCTCTATCAATTCCCGCAGCAGATTCATCATGAGGATGAGATACTCTTTGTTCGCAGACAGCTCAGTGTTCTCCTGGATTGTATTTGTCATAAATGCAGTAAAGAGCTCAAAGTAATCCTGGAATGCATTATTCTGCTTCATTTCTTTGATTTCATCGATGATGCTTTTGATTGTCTGTCTTATGAACTAATTTTTTGGTTAGAAATATACAAATATAATTAATTTCTCAAGAAACCAATAGAGAAAGTAGGTGTGTAAGATCATATTATTTTAGCCACCTTTCCCGCCTCCATACCATTCTTTATTCTTGAGTGCTTTTGATTTGATGCTACGAAACTAGAATCTAATCGAAAATCTCCTTGGTGAGTTGATTAGATTACTCCAGTCCTCCTTCTCCGATCTTCAGCAATTTCTTGAAAGTACCTTGAACAAAAAAAACAAGGAAAGCTTAGGGTTATAAGATTTTTGTGTTCGTGATGCTTTTTAGCAGTCATTTGAAGGAAAAAACAAAATTCAATCTATGAAACCTACTTGAGATATTCTTCTCTAAAGTTGTGAAATGCGTGAGAGGATGGAAATAAGCTTTCAGTTGAGTTATTTTTTCTGCTATCGTATTTTGGAAAAATTCGCAGAACTCCCAATCGATGAGCTTTGGATACTCCAAGATGAGGCTCCGAAGTATGTGTCTGCAAGAAGACATTCACACCAATAAAGTCAAAAACGAAATTTCAGATGGTTTTACGCAATTATCTGACATTTATCCGTCTAGGAGTTCTTTCGCTGAGATGCTGTCATCGGATTTTGAGGTCAGCTGAGTTACAAACAAACAAACAAACAAGCATAAAATTAATAAATATCATCATTCAGCATTTCTACTTAAACTCACAATCAAGCAAATCCGCAACCTTAATGAAACCATAAGTCAATTACCATGGTTTTTATTAATAAACTTTCTTACAAGAAGATGCATACTAATGGTGTTGTCTATGAGACTGCGGATAAGTGCGTAGAATTTGAAAAATGCAAATTTCAACCCTTGTAGACTCTTTTCATATTTCTTGTCGTACTTGCAATCATACCATTCAGCAAACTACTTGATCGGTACTTTCTCGATACCTGTATTTAGAAACAGAACTTGTGTCAAGTGTTTGATGAATACAATATCTTTTAGAATACATTTGTTTCTGAGTTACCAAAAGAATCCATATGTGAGTGTTATCT
>Ga0302285_10002023_pt1 | contig 11320 bp, 6 predicted proteins | sample III_Fen_E2_2_FD_200455 | JGI IMG/M metagenome (GOLD analysis project Ga0302285, IMG submission 200455) | Peat permafrost microbial communities from Stordalen Mire near Abisko, Sweden - III_Fen_E2_2 | ecosystem: Environmental > Terrestrial > Soil > Wetlands > Permafrost | place: Sweden: Abisko...
GATCTTTTAACTCCTTCTTAATTGCTCGGATAGCTTGTTGTACGATACCATTGTGCTCGCAGGCAACACTTCCGTCTTCATCCTTGACGGCAGGTATTCCGAAAAGCAATACAGATTTGACACCAGCCGCATAAATGGTTTTACATTCCTCAACCAAAAGTTCAACAGAAAGCTGATAATTGCCAGGCATTGAATTAATGTGATTTTTTACATTGGTACCTGAACAAACGAAAAGTGGCATCACAAAATCATCAGCTGATAGTTTTGTTTCCGTAACCATTTGTCTTAAAACGCTGTTGTATCTTAATCTTCTTAATCTTGTAACTGGGAAAGTCATAATTCTTATTTTATAATTGATTATAGTTGATAATATTCAATAATTGCATCTCTTAAACCTTCGGCATTCGATTTTTTAGCGGTAATTACAGGTTCGAACCCGGCTTCCTGAATGGCCTTTGTGGTGGTAATCCCAATACTTACCATTTTTAACTTTCCAATCTGATCGGGGTTGAAATAAGTACAAAAATTGGTAAAAGTTGAAGGACTTGTAAAAACGATCAGATCGTAAAGCCCATTTTTTATAATTTCAATGATCACCGGATCAGCATGATCTGGCTTAACTGTTTGATAAACATTAACCCGTTGAACCGTGTTTTCAGTCGATAACCGATTGGATAACGTATTATCCGCGAGGTTCCCCAACGAAAGGAGAATATTCAGATTTTGAGGCTGATATTTCTTATAAAACTGAGCCAGTAGTTCATCTGACGTATTTTCATCGCAGATCAATGTTGGCGTGTAGCCGTAGTATTCGAGTTCAAGTCCTGATTTATAACCAATAACAGCCAGCTTAACTGTTTTCGGCAATTCAGTATTTCCCTTCACATCAATCAGATGCTTAAAGAAATTGATCACTCCGTTTTTACTGGTAAAGAAGATCCAGTCAAAACGATCCAAATGACTCAGGTGTTGAATTGCCTGGGGATCTAATTGGGCAGGCGTAATCTCGATCATCGGCAGTGGGAGCAATTTCGCGCCACAAGCCTTAAGTAGATCCGGCAACGAATCTCCGGATTCAATTGCCCTCGTGGAAATGATGACCTTATCTTTTAAGGAGACATCTGACTGCGCGAAAACGATGTTTTCATCACGAATTGCTTTTAAAATTTCGCCTCCGCCTCGATTGTGCAAACTTTTTGCCAACTTCATTGAAACGTAAACTGCCTGGCTTATATTTCCTTCAGCCGAATCTTTGATATACTGAGTTCCGTCAATGCTTGAGATAAATCCCGTTATATGAAAAGTATCACCCACAATTCGGGTGTAACTGCCCACCGGTATCTGGCAGCCCCCTTCAAGGGTGCGTAAAAAAGCGCGTTCCGCATTAGTCGCGATTAAGGTCTTTTCGTCATTTATCTTCGAAATAATTTCTTCTGTAACGGGATCTTTCTCCCTGATTTCAACCACAATAGCTCCCTGACTACAGGCTGGAATCATCACTTCAGGTTCGAAAAGGTCTGAAATATATGCACCCATTTCAAGTCGCTGCAAACCGGCTGCCGCCATTATCATTACATCACAATATCCTTCCTCCATTTTCCGGATACGGGTATTCACATTTCCGCGTATTTCGATGATTTTGAAGCTCTTATTAATTCTAAGTAGCTGTGCCTTTCTCCGCAGACTCGAGGTGGCAATCACATCGTTAGAGGTAAGATCTGCAATTTTTCTGCCGTTGATGCTTATGAGTGCGTCTCGGATTTCGCCTCGTTTTAAAACAGCTCCTAATTTGGCCCCTTCGGGGAAAACGGTAGGTAAATCTTTCAGACTATGAACGGCCATATCGATTTCATGATTGAAAAGTGCTTCTTCTATCTCTTTGGTAAAAAGCCCTTTATCTCCAATTCTGGATAAAGCAACATCAAGAATCTTATCCCCTTTTGTTTTAATGATTTCGATGGTAAATTCGGTGTCCGGGTAGTGCACCTGAAGCTCGTCTTTTACACGATATGCCTGGTATAAAGCTAATTTACTCCCTCTTGTACCGATTCGCAGGATGTTTTTAGCCATTAGTTGAGATCAAAAAGTTTATTAACCATCGTAATGTATTCCTGTTTTTGACCGTTATTCGTGACCGATTTTACATTTTCGATCATCAAACCAATAAACTTCTTGGTGATCAGTTCCCCATAAATAGAGGCCTTTTCATGGTCAATTTCCTTCTTGTTTTTTAAGGCATCAAGCATTGCTTTGTTAACTTCCTGGAACTGACTTGTTATATTTTGAAAAGTTGGCGCTAAAGCATGAATAGCATGCCATTGAGAAAATTCAGACACAGATTCTTCAATAATAAACTCTGCATGACAGATCTCACCTTTTCTCATATCCAGATTATCGCCAATCACCTCATTTAAAGCATCGATATCATAAACATGAACGTTTTCGATGTCACCAACTTCCCTGGCAACATTACGGGGCACCGAAAGATCAATAAATAACAATGGCTGATTGTTACGTTCTGCCATTGCTTTCCTGACCATATCTGCTGTGAACAGTGCGGTTTTGGAAGCGGTGGAACTGATAACGATATCATTTTTAACAAGCAGTGCTCCAAGTTGATTAAAATCGCCCACCTTGCATTGGTATTTTTCTGCCAATTCACAGGCTTTCTCCTGGGTCCGGTTAACAACTGTAAATTGATTGCACTCTTTTTTTATGAGGTTTAAAAGTGTGAGTTCACTGGTTTGTCCTGCCCCTACTAATAATACAGCATGCGAACTTAAATTCTGTAGCTTTTTCCCGGCAAGTTCCACACCTGCATAACTAACTGAAACAGCTCCTTTGTTGAGTGCCGTATCTGTACGTACCTGTTTTCCGGTTTTCAAAGCATCATTAAAGAGTTTGAACAGTACGGAACTGCAGAATTCGTTTTGTTTACTGATATTGAATGCGTCTTTTATCTGACCAACGATTTGATATTCACCCAAAGCCATGGAATCAAGTCCTGATACAACACGAAAAAGGTGATGGACAGCATCATCATTTTTCATCTGGTAAAAATGGATTTTCACAGCGGGGGTAACTTTACGATAGCTGATAAGCGTGTCACCGATTAAATCAAAATCGGAAGAGAGGCTTTTGTCCTCCAGTTCAAAGTAGATTTCAGTACGGTTGCACGTGGATATGACAACTGCTCCATGGATTCCTTTCGCTTTGAGTTGCGGCACAAATCGCTTGATGTCTTCTTCACAAAAAACAAATTTCTCCCTTATCTCTATTGGTGCTGATTTATGATTTAATCCAAATAATCCTATCATTCGATTCTGCTGTCTTGATGAATAGAATGCAATACTAAAAATAGATTCTGAAGTAAATCTGAAGTAGTGAACAGAATTGGGTCAATTGAGAGGGATTTAATAAACAGGAATAGGTGTCGTGCCAATTGTATATTGAGAATGTGTCCGTATTTGGGTCGCATAATTTTTAAAAACAAATCGTAAGCTACTTATTTATAATTGGTATCGGCGATGAGCAGAAAGACAGAAAAATGGAAAGGAAAAATAATTTACCTGGATCAAAATGCTTTTCATTATTTAAATAGTTAGTTATTTAGATTTGTTATTAATTACCGATTCATTAAAATTCTGGCCATCTTATTATGTCAAAAAATAACATATTTTACACAAAGTATCGTTAACACACTATTTAACTAACCTTTAGCAAATTCAACATGCATAACATGCATTTCATTATTGTAGTTGTATCCAACCTTAAAACCGTAAAGTGTGCAAATCTTCTGAACGATAGCCAATCCAAGGCCAAGAGATTCAGGGGAAGATGATGATTTGTGAAATCGTTCAAACAGCATCGCCGGATCCATTTGGAGTGGGGGTCCCGAATTGGCAATTTCAAAACTGTGTTTTGTGAGTTCAATAATCAGGTCTCCTCCTGTAATGTTGTGTCTTATTGCATTTTTAATCAGATTAACAAGCAATATTTCAGCCAGATATGGATTTATCTGGATTGTAATATCATTTTCAAAACGTTTGGTGACTTTGATTTTTTTAGAATTGATCAGATCTTCGAGGCTTTCGAGTTGATGATTGATCATGATGGTAGGATTGACCGGACTGGATTCGGGAAATTGCCGGTTCTCAATCTTCGCCAACAGAATGAGCGTTTTGTTCAGTCTCGACAATCTGTTTGAAGCGTCATAGGCATCGGCCACAATTTTATACTGTTTCTCTTTCATGTCGCCCCATTGCATTAATAACTCCATTTTTGAATTAATAATGGCCAACGGCGTTTGAATCTCATGTGATGCATTTTCAATGTATTCCTTCAGATTCAAATAGTCATTTTTAATGCGTTCAGTCATTGTAAGCAAGCCCCTGTTTAGATCAGCAAACTCCTTAATATCAGAGCGTTTCAATGTAAACGCTTCAAATGAATTAACATCGTAATTATTGATCTTATTGATAGTGTCATAAAAAACTTTCCAATCCTGGCGGGAAGAATGCCGGTTGGCGATCAATAACGTGATAATAATAATAATAATCAAAAGGTTCATCATCATCACAATACGGACGATTAGTCGGTCAGTTTCTTCAAGCGGTTTAAATATTTGGATAAAATAGGACTGGTCGCCGATGTTTTTTACGAATCCAAGTTGGCGGTAGATGGCGTATTTATTTTCATCAGGATTAAAAAGCAAGGTGTCGGAAAAACTTACCAATGGACGCGGTTTATCCAACAGCGTGATCAATACCTTTTCGCTCAGATTAACAGTTGGATTGGTGGTTGAATGGACTGAGTCAAGCTCTTTATTGATGCTCTTTTCCCGCTTTTCAAGTTCGAGGTTAATATTTTGATCGACCTGTTCACGAAGAACATAGTAAAAAGCAACCATCCCAAATAAAAAAATAAACAGTGAGATGGACAATAAATTAAGGGTGATTTTGTTTAAGAGTCTCAATTCGATTCAAATTTATATCCTAATCCATAAATTGTTTTTATATAATCTTCACAGCCTTCTTTCAACAGTTTACGCCTGAGGTTTTTGATATGCGTATAGATAAAGTCGTACGAGTCTGCAAGATCCATATAGTCGCCCCACAAATACTCGGCAAGTCCGGATTTGGTAATCACTTTGTTTTTGTTCGATATAAAAAACAGGAGCAGTTCATATTCCTTTTTTGTCAATGTTATTTCCTTGTCATTTACAAATGCAATGTGCTCATCCGGAATCAATTTGATTTCATTCATGATGATCTGATTGCTCCCACCATAACTAATCCGGCGATTGATCGATTTCAGATGTGCATTGAGTTCTGCCAAATGAAACGGTTTTGTGAGGTAATTGTCAGCCCCTATTTCAAGTCCTTCAATCCGATTTTCGAGTGAATTAAGTGCCGAAATAATGATGATGCCTACCAATATTGATTTCTTTTTAATAAACCGTATCAGGTCAAGTCCATTTCCGTCTGGTAAATTAATATCCACAACAATACAATCATATTGGTACATCCCGATTTTATCGATTGCATCAAAATAATTATAAATTGCCTCACAGTGATGCCCTTCCTCGCCGAGGTATTCAACCATCGAATCGGACAGCGCCTTTTCATCCTCAACAATCAAGATCTTCATCTTTAAACTTCAATCGTTTTAATAATTGTACAACAAAACCAGAACGTTCTTGTTTTCGGAACTTTAAAATTGTGAATATAGCAATTTTTCAATGTGTATCGTTTTTTGATACTTAATAGTATTAGTTTTGTACACTAACTAACAATCCGGCAATGAAAGATATTTTGTTGATCGAAGGACTCGTACAGAGAGACAAAGTAATATTCGATTATATTTTCAATTATTACTACTCCTCGCTTTGCGCATTTGCCATTCAATATCTGCACGACAAGGATGCTGTTGAAGATCTTGTACAGGATTTTTTTGTTTCCGTCTGGCTGGAAGCTCCCCGAATGCAAATCAACACCTCATTGAAATCATACCTATTTGCCGGCGTCAAGAACAGGTGCCTCGATTACGAAAAACACCGTAAAGTCACCGAAAAATACAAAGCATTTATACTCTTCGCTGTCGAAAATGAAGACAACACATTCGACCATTATTTCGCGGAATCAGAATTGCGGCAAGCTATTGAAAAAAGCATGTCAAAACTGCCGCCCCGCTGTCGCGAAATTTTTGAACTGAGTCGCCTTAACGGATTGTCAAATCAGGAAATCTCGGACAAACTGAAAATTTCGAAACGGACTGTCGAGTTGCAAATCAGTAATTCCCTGAAAATCCTACGGAAAGAACTTGTCGAATTTCTTCCAATATGGCTGATTGTTTGGCTGATAGGCTGACGAAGAGAGGGAGTGAAGGGGTGATGGGGTGATGGGGAGATTGCCGCGCTTCGCTCGCAATGACAGGCGAAGGGGAGAAAATGAGAAAAATAGAAGGGCGATTGCAGATACAAATACCCTGAAGGGGTAAAATCTGAATAACCCCGGGTAAGGAGGGACGACGCAACCCGGGGTAAGAACTGGAAGAAAGATAAAGGTGCATCTGGAAATGCCAATAGAAAATATTTTGTTGTATGCACCGCAAAAGGTAACTTAAATAATGAAAAAAATCTAATTGATTCTTGATAATTTACGGTATAAATCAGGCTATTAGATACAAAAAGGTGAGGCAAAGTAAATGAGAAGGTGAAAAAATTAACAAATGTAAGAGAGATGACTTACGTCTTCGGACTTCGGTCATCTGACTTCCAACCAAAAGTATTTAATTTCCGTATATGTGTGCCAGCGTCTTTAGTCGTCTTAATGGAGAACAGACCTAATGCACACAGCATTTTTCCAATTATAAGTACAGAACATGACGATTAATTTTAGCAGAATTGAGGAGTTATTACCCGGATATTTAGCTGGTGAATTACCAGATGCTGATCGGGCAATAATCGATGATTGGAGAAATGAATCCCCTGAAAATGAAAGAATTTTCAAGAGTAGTCTGAAAGCGTGGGAAGCAATGATTTTGATGAAGGAGATGGAGCAGTTTAACTCTTTTAAAGCTTTGAGAAAGGTCAATGCCAAAATATCGCAATCCCATTCTGTTAAATGGTTTGTTTTTGTTCAGCGCGTTGCAGCTATATTAATGCTCCCATTACTGGTTTATTCTGGTTATCTGACCATGAAAACTCAGACAATCGAAAAGGAACGGGTAATGATGCAAACGGTTACCTCCCGGCAGGGAATGGTCACACAATTTTCGCTCGCTGACGGCACAAAGGTTTGGTTAAACTCTTGCTCTGAACTGCAATTCCCCGCAAAGTTTGCCGGTGAAAAGCGCGAGGTATTGCTTAAAGGAGAGGCCTTTTTCGAGGTCACGAAGAATGAAAAACAACCTTTCCGTGTAAATGCCAATGAGTTAAAGGTGGAAGTTTTGGGCACCTCTTTTAATATGGTTAGTTTTGATGATGATGAACAATCAGAGGTTGTTTTGGTTACAGGTAAAGTGGCACTCTCTTCCGAAAAAGGACAAATTATAAAAGAATACGGCAATATAATTCCTGGACAAAGGGCTATTTATGAAAAAGAGAAACGACAAGTTTTTACGGAGAAGGTTGATGTTGAAAAATATATAGCATGGCGTGATGGAAAACTTATCTTTCGCGACGACGCTATGGAAGATGTGGTAAAAAGACTGAGTCGCTGGTTCAATGTTGAGATTGCAATCAATGATCCAGAAATAAAAAACTACATCTATAAAGCAACATTCAAAAACGAGAATCTGGTTCAAGTACTAAACTTATTGAAACTCTCAGCACCAATTGATTATCGGATTACAACCCGGAGATTGTTGCCAGATGGAAATTTCACCAAACAAAAAGTTTTTCTTATGAAAAAGAGAAGTTAAAAAATATCGGGGAAGACGTTTTATACATCTGCCCCGACACCGTACTGGCAGTCTTTTTTCGCGGAAAAGAATGCCTGGATAAATAGTAATAACTAAAAATCATTTCAAAAGTATGAAAAAAAAGTTCCGTTTAACGCGGGGATGTGAAAAAAATGTCCATCTCCGAAAAATCTGGATGACTATGAAGCTAACAGCGTTCCTATTCTTTTTGGGTATCACCCATATGATGGCTTCCGAAGCGTACTCCCAAACTACTAAAATGACCCTGCAACTTAAAAATGTCGCGGTCAAACAAGTTCTTGCTCAGATCGAAGATAAAAGTGAATTCTTCTTTCTCTACAACAGCAAATTGGTCGATGTAAACCGTAGTGTGGATGTTGATGCTAAAGATCAAAAAATTGATAAGATTCTCGACAACCTGTTCAATGAAACCGACGTGGTTTACACAGTGGTCGACCGCCAGATTGTGCTGACTAACAAAGCCGATCAGGCCGGGTTTATGCTGCAAAGTGGCCAGCAACAAGGCAAAAAGGTTACCGGGAAAGTGAGCGACCAGTCAGGGACGGCGCTGCCAGGTGTTTCTGTAGTAGTTAAGGGTACTACAATCGGTACAATTACCGATGCTAATGGGAAATATTCACTTTCAAATGTTTCCGAAAAGTCAACTTTGTTGTTTTCGTTTATTGGTATGCGGATGCAGGAAGTAGAAGTTGGCAGCGAATCTGTGATCAATATAACTCTTACCGAAGAGTTTACAGGAATTGAAGAAGTTGTTGCTGTCGGTTATGGTGTGCAAAAGAAGAGTTCCGTTACAGGGGCAATTTCTTCTGTATCAGGCAAGGAAATTAGCCAGACACCTGTTGCAAGTTTTCAATCTGCATTGCAGGGAAAAGCCACAGGGATAACAGTTGTAAACAACGGTTCACCAGGAACTGCGCCTATTGTACGTATCAGGGGTAATGGTTCTATTAGTTATGCAGCCGACCCATTATATATAATTGATGGTACCGCGGCAACTGACATTACTAACTTTGACAGTAAAGATATTGAATCGATTGAAATTCTTAAAGATGCAAGTTCCACAGCTGTTTACGGTTCGCGAGCCGCCAATGGTGTGGTATTGATCACCACAAAAAAAGGAAAGAAAGATGGCCAAATCCATATCAGTTTCGATTCTTATATGGGTGTTCAAAGTGTTTCAAAAACGTTGGATTTATTAAATACAGACCAATATATTAAATATGGGACTGCATTGAATACCGCAGCAGGTTTAACTTTGCCTTCTCGTTTTTCGAGTATGAGTGATATGATTTATGCCGGGGCTACTCAATCTTATGCACAAACAAATACCGACTGGCAGAAAGAACTTTTTCAAAAAGCCGCTATCTCAAATAATAGTATTTCATTTTCAACAGGAAGTGAAAAATCGACTTATTTTGCATCAGCCGGTTATTTCAAACAGGATGGTATTATGGTCGGTACTGGTTACACACGTGGTAATATTCGTTTTAATTCTGACCATGAGATAAGCAAGAGGATAAAATTTGGGCAAACGATCATGTACTCCTACGGAGACAAAAACAATCAGAAAGAAACACAAGGCCGTACCAACTTAATGCACGCTATACGTTCGGTTCCTTATCTGCCGGTTACAGATCCAACAAAACTTGGTGGTTACAGAGGTGCAAACAGTGGAACTGATGGTACTGACCCGTTCAACCCAATTGAGCTCGAGAATATTTATGAATCAACCACAGGAACTTCCAAATTATTTGGTACTCTTTTCCTTGAAGTCAAAATCACTGATTACCTGAAATTTAAAACTACCGCAGGCTTAGATTATACAAACATTCTTAACAAAGTGCATATACCGATCTATAATGATGGTTTTAATTCAACTGGCTCTGCGACATCTTCAAGAGAGACATTCAGTAATGTTTCAAAGACATTTACGAATCAGCTGACTTTCGATAAAAAATTTGGACTTCATTCTTTGAATGTGATAGCAGTTCAGGAACAAACATTATTTTCGACCAATGCAATGTTCATTACCGGAAGTCTTCCAACCAATGCAGTATCGGAATTGACCGGATTAGGGAACATAAATGCCAACGGAAGCCTCCAGAAAAATCTATTACTTTCATACCTGGGTCGCATCAATTACGATTATAAGAACAAATATCTTTTAAGCGTTTCAATGCGTCGCGATGGTTCATCAAAATTTGCAGAGGGTAATAAATGGGGTAATTTCCCATCAGCATCAATAGGTTGGCGCGTAAAAGAAGAATCCTTCCTTCAAAATAGTGCTTCAATCTCTGAATTGAAAATAAGAGGAGGCTACGGAGAATTGGGAAACAACGGAATCGGGAACTACGACTGGAAAGCAGTTATGTTGGCCAATACAGATTACGTATTCAACAATAAAACTTCAGGCGGCACCTTCTTTAATGCGCTTTCAAACGAAAAACTAAAATGGGAATCGTCTAAAATGACGAATGTTGGAATTGACCTTGGTTTATTTGATAATAAGTTCACATTTACTGCAGAGTGGTTTAATAAAATAACAGATAATTTAATTCTTGCAGTACCATATCCTACGTCAATAGGCTACCGTGCTCCAGACTATGTAAATATAGGTAAAATGAAGAACTACGGAATGGAATTCCAGGTAGGCTACCGGATTGAATCTGGAAAATTAAAATCGAATCTGTCAGCCAATTTATCCATTGTCAAAAACGAAGTTCTAAACCTATCGAATGCAACTGCGACTATTGACGCTGGTTTCAACCAGGATTATGGAGCTTATGATATGACAAGAACTGTAGTTGGTCAACCGATTCAGTCGTTTTTCGGATGGCAAACAGATGGTATATTCCAAAGTGCAGCCGAAGTAGCAGCTGGACCTAAACAGGTAACAGGAACAAATAGCACCAACAGCACTTCACCCGGAGATATTCGATTTAAAGATTTAAGTGGCCCTAATGGCACGCCAGATGGAAAAATAGACAGTTACGACCGTACTTTCCTTGGAAGCTATATGCCTAAGTTTACTTATGGTTTCAATTACTCAGGAACTTATGATAGATTTGATTTCTCTGTCTTTCTTCAGGGGGTTTATGGAAATAAGATCTATAATGGGACAAAAGTTCTTACCGAAGGTATGTTGCGACTTTTCAATGCCGGAACTGCAGTACTTGACGCATGGACACCTACAAATACAAATACGGCAATTCCAAGAGCAATTAGTGGCGACCCCAATCAAAATGCACGAACTTCGGATCGTTTTATCGAAAATGGTTCCTACCTCAGGTTAAAAACACTATCAGTTGGCTATACGATTCCTTTGACAACCGCGACAAAAGGAAATCTGAATAACATCCGTATTTATGTTTCTGGT
>Ga0302285_10002027_pt1 | contig 11311 bp, 8 predicted proteins | sample III_Fen_E2_2_FD_200455 | JGI IMG/M metagenome (GOLD analysis project Ga0302285, IMG submission 200455) | Peat permafrost microbial communities from Stordalen Mire near Abisko, Sweden - III_Fen_E2_2 | ecosystem: Environmental > Terrestrial > Soil > Wetlands > Permafrost | place: Sweden: Abisko...
CATAATCAAGCCCTGATTCCAAAAACTCTTCTTTTGATCTTTGCATTTCATAAGAGAAAATTGAAACACATAAAACATCAGTAGCTCCAGATTTTTTAATAATCTGAGCATTTTCAATAATACTTCCTGCAGTAGATACCAAATCTTCAATCAAGAAAATTTTCTTACCTACAACACTGGCTCCTTCAATAAGTTTTCCAAGTCCATAATCTTTGATTTTGGCATCAGGGCGAACATAAGCTGACGGAACATCAAGTGAATGAGACAATCGTTCTCCATAAGTAGCAGCACCTGAATAAACAGACATAATTACATCAAAATCTTTAGTTTTAAAAACATCAATTAAAGATTCATTAATCAGACGGTTTAAATCTGGAAATGCTCTGATTTTTCGAAAGTCACAGTAAATAGGACTTTTAATTCCTGATTTGAAAGTGATAGGTGTTTTAAAGTTGGTCTTAATGATTCCATACTCTAAGATTAATTCAATCAATTTTTCTTTTTTCATAAATTGTTATTTAATTGTGAGTAACTATCTTAATTGGATTTTCCAATAAGTTTTTGTTCACATTAACATAAAAATGATGTCCTGTCTATGTTAATATTACTAAGAATTTTTATATACACTTCTTGAGTTTTATAAATAAGTGCTAAAATATACAATATGAAACAGAAATTAATGCCAGTTTTATTCATTGGTCACGGCAGCCCTATGAATGCAATAGAAAATAATGAATTTACTCAAAACTTTATTAAAATAGCAAAAGAAATAGATAGACCAAAAGCTATCGTATGTATCTCAGCACATTGGTTTACAAATGGAACAAAGATAACTTCTATGGATAAGCCCAAGACCATACATGATTTTTATGGATTCCCTGAAGAATTATACAACATAGACTACCCTGCTATTGGAGATGCAAAGCTCGCAAAAGAAGTAAAAGAGTTACTAGACGGAATAAAAGTAGAACTAGATACAGAATGGGGTCTAGATCACGGAGCTTGGTCTGTATTGATACATATGTACCCAAATGCAGATATACCCGTCATACAGCTAAGTATCAACTACAATGAGCCTGCTTCATACCACTATGCTCTAGCAAAGAAGCTATTATCCCTCAGAGAAAAAGGAGTGCTTATATTAGGCAGTGGAAATATTGTTCACAACTTAAATATAATAGACTTTAGACATATAGATACTAGAGACTATGGATATGAATGGGCCAGAAAAGCAAAAGATATAATAAATAAAAGTATTATAAATGGAGATTTTGATTCTCTTGTAAATTATAAAGATAATCGTGATTTGGATTTAGCTATCCCCACACCCGAGCATTTCCTACCATTGATTTATATACTGGGACTAAAACAAGAAGATGAAAAAATAGAATTTTTTAACGACATATTAGTTGGCGGATCATTGAGTATGACTTCAGTGAGGATTGGGTAGGAAATTAAAATACACACAACATAAATTGTTGTGTGTATTTTTTTAAACAGAGATATATTATATTACTTCTTCATCCAATGGTTCTACAGATTTTTTTCCCTTAGGTCTAGTATTTTCTTCTATTTGTTCTAGGAGTTCTACTATTTTATTAAGTTTCCAATACCAAGTTACTAATTCTCTAAGAACTACAAATAATACTATTATTATAATTAAAACAACCAATGTACTTAATATTGTATCTGACATAATTTATATAATACCATGTATAATAATTTTATAAAAAATGATTTAATCAAATATCTATACTTCCCTATCTTGTCAAAATGAGAAATATAAGGTAATGTGGAGAAAAATCATTCACATAAAAAACAATAAATATGAAGAAAATCTTAATATTGGATTTTGATGGAGTTGTTGCTATGACGGAAGATATTGAACTTGGATACATAAACAAAAGATATTGTATTAATTCAAAAATTTCTGATTACGATAATACAATCTCCTCCGAAAAAAATGTAAGTATTTTGACGAATACTGATATAAGTTTTGAAGAATTCTATTATGACTTCACTAGAAACTACGCAATGTCAAAAGAATTACATAAAGATGTAATATTGCTACCTTATGCAAAAAAAGTTATCGAGGAATTATCAAAAGAGTATTATTTATTTATATCTACAGCCAGGAATTCACTTGGAATAGATGTAATAAAATATGTTCTTAAAAATAATGGAATTTTACAATATTTTAATGGTTTTCACTTTGTTTATTATTTTGATGACAAAATGCAATTTATTAAAAGTCCTAAGGCAGAATTTATTTCTAGTTTTAAGAGTAATGTTTCATTTTTTGTTGATGACTCCGAAAGAGAAATTGAAAAGACAAAAAATATTGTCCCTTCTATTCTATTTGATGTTACTCAGACTAAGAATGTACAAGGAAGTTGGAGCGCATATAACTGGCTAGAATTAGCTGACTTATTGCTTTAATAAGATAATTTAAAAAGAAGATCCTCAGTATTGAGTATCTTCTTTTTTTATGGGAAGAATTAGAATAATTAAAAACAAAAAAACCTGCTTAAAAACAGGTTTTTTTGTTTTTAAGCAGGTTTATTATTATTTATCATAACTTTGCATATTGTCACCATTTTTTATGGTAACTTTAGGTCCATGCAGAGACGGAAAAACTGTACCGATTATTTTAGCATCAACATCAAAACTGTTGGCTATTTTTATCACTTCATCAATAGTTTCTTTATCAGAACAATATAATTCCATTCTGTAACCCATGTTAAATGTTTTATACATTTCATTTAATAGAGTTCCAGTGTCATTTTGAATTATTTCAAACAATGGAGCAACTATTCCAGTTAGGTCTTTGTAAACCTCAACATTATCGATAAAATTTAAAACCTTAGTTTGTCCCCCACCAGAATTATGAATAATCCCATGAATTTTTTCTCTTGGAATTTCTTCAAGAATTTTTTTTATCACAGGAGCATAAGTTCTTGTTGGTGAAAGGATAAATTTACCAAAATCCAATTCATCTTTTGATTCATGACATAAACCAACATTAACAATATCAGTAACTTTTCTTTTTCCTCGATAAACGAGTTCCGGACATTCTTTCAATAAAATTGGGTTGAATGTTTCAGGATATTTTTTTATATAATCACTACAAAAAATATCATGTCTTCCAGACGTCAGTCCATTACTTCCCATTCCAGAATTATAAAATTCTTCATAAGAAGCTTTTCCAAAAGAAGAAAGTCCCACTACACCATCACCGGGTTTTATATCGATGTTAATGATCTCTGATTTTTTAACTCGGCAAACAATAGTATTATCAACTACGATAGTCCTTACTATGTCACCAATATCAGCAGTCTCGCCACCAGAGTTTTCTATATCAATGCCAAATCCTCTTAGCACTTCATAAAACTCTTCAGCTCCATTTATTAGTTCAGCAACAACATCACCAGGAATAAGATGTTTATTCCGTCCGATTGTTGAAGAAATTAATATGGTTCCGTTGGTTGCACCGACACACATTACATCATCAATATTCATTACGATTGAATCTTGTGATATTCCCTTGAAAACTGAAATATCGCCAGTTTCTTTCCAGTAGAGATAGGCCAATGACCCTTTAGTTCCAGCACCATCTGCGTGCATTATTACACAATACTCTGGGTCATTACCCAAGAAGTCTGGTAAAATTTTACAAAATGAGTTTGGAAAAATTCCTTTACCCAAATTCTTAATTGCATTATGCACATCTTCTTTTCCAGATGATACGCCTCTCTTAGAATAATTGTCTTCCATTTTTTTGTTATTTAATTGTGATTACTATTACAAATTTTGTACAAATATTAACATAAAATTAGGGGTTTGTCTAATTGGGTTGGGTGGGGTTTTTTACTAAATTGATTAGATCTTTTTCGAGAGGCTAGATAACTCTAATTAAAACTGTTATTATTGGTTTATGAAAAACTCCACAGGCTACATAATAGAATTATCTAAGAATAGGCTACATAAACTTTTAGAAGAACCAACAGAATTTGCATCTCAGAGAGAAATAACTTATTTTTCAGAGCCAGTTCCTGAATTTCAAGTTACAAATAATAATTTTATATGTTTTTTAGTTCATAATGGTAATATAATCATGCTGGCTGAAGGCAAGAGAGGTTATTCTGCTGGAACAGACTTAAGACAAATAAACTTAAATCGTGATACTATTTACACTTTTAGTAAACCAGTAAGTCTGGATTTTGTTATAAATCAAGTCTCAAATAAGTTTAAGCGTCATATAAAAAAGGCACACAATGAAAATAAAATAATACCACCAGCAACACTTATTGAAATTATTGGATTACTTACTAACACAGAGCCAAAAATAAAAGAAATTATAGCAGGTTACCAGAAAAAAGATTTGAAAGATTTTTTAATTAATCTATCTAAAGATCAACGCGAGGACTTAGCTTTTCAAAAAAGTGCGGTAGGTGACGCTCTTTTTTTTGCAGATATAAAAAGAGATGAACTTGATGATTGGGAGATACCCAAAAACGTAGATAATAATCAACCTATTTCATATCTATCAGGCCTAAAGAGTGTACGTTTAAAAGAAACAGATATGATCCATCATGATTTAAATAATCTGCCGGGCTTTGAGATTATAAGTAGATCATCAGTTGAGTCTACAGTCTTTGATAACGGTACGGTTAAGTTAACTGTTCTTATGACAGATAAAAAACCTCTAGAAGAAGATATGGGTGTTGATTTAATCTATTACAATGAATTCTTTAAATCATTTGTAATGGTGCAATACAAAGCCATGGAGCGAGGTACTAATGGTCCAATTTATCGACTTCCAAATAAACAGTTAGAAAAAGAAATTTTAGCAATGGATAATATTTTGGGGAAAATACCAATAAATAAACCTATGTCTGTAAATGACTTTAGGCTTTTCCATAATCCGTTTTTCTTGAAACTTTGTTCAAGATTAGAATTTGATCCTAATAGTAAAGAAATGATGCAAGGAATGTACTTTCCATTAGATTATTGGAAGGTTTTGGAAAATGATAATGTTATAAAAGGTCCTCGTAATGGGAAAGGTATCACTTATGAAAATACACATAAGAAATTTAATAATACAGACTTTAGAAATCTGCTTGTAAGTGGATGGATAGGAACAGATGCAACTAACTCCAAATATCTTGAGTCTATAATTAGACAAGCTGTAGAATCAGGTAAAAGAATTATTTATGCTGTAAAGGATAGGTCAGAAGAAAGTGATTTCTAGTATTTATTTTAATTCTAAAAACATATTTTCATAACCAGTATCTTGCAAAATTTTTAAAGCTTCAATTCTTGAGTCTCTATTTTCTTTTTTGTCTTCACTAGTAATATTATTTTTTATAATATTTTTAATATATGTATTATCAAGACTGTTTTGTTTTGCTCCTGCGATAATAAGAGCTAAATACCAATCGTATATAGGTAAATTATCCTCACACTTATATTTAGGTGCAATATATGTTGTTATTCCATTAATTAATTTATTATTATACATAACTGAAAAATTTTCTTCTGCATAATAACCTCCATCATTAATTCCTTCTGCTTTATTCAGTTGTTCTCTCTCGGAATCATTAATATCAAAAAGAACACCATAAACAATATCTGATTTATTATTAGTTTCTAATAATGTTGCCTTACCTGATTCATCTGTACTTTTTTTAGTAAAAATAATTTTATATCCAATAGCTAATACTATTCCAAGAGATTGTGCACTTGGACAACGCTTTGATGCCTGCAAGCGTTCAATAAGCATGTTTGAACCATAAGCAAAATATTTCATTGTTTTATTTTATCAAAAAAGTGATAAAAGTAACACTTTTTATTATTTTTTTCTACCAATATCTAGCATATTTGTTGCTTGAATAAAATCAATATTTAAACTATCACACAAACTCTGTTTTTCAGAATAATTGACAGTAAATTTATATAAATGTTCAATTGTTAATAATTTTAGTATTGTTTTAGCTAAATAATTATCTTTATATTCTTGGTTTAATTCTAAAATATCTTTTTTATTTAATTCTCCAGGAAAATTTAGTTTTACTGATGTTTCTATTAATTTTGAAGCAGGGGTATTGTATTTCTTATCTATTTTATCAATCGGCAAAAATAAATCTTTGGAAGCGATACTGTCACTAATTTTTTTTATAAAAGTCATTGTTATTCCACCGCTAAAGGTAAATAACATTTTATTTATAATATTTACAATATCACCTTCAGAATACATCTTCTTTTCAGTGATTCTATCTTTTATCTCCTTTGTCAGGGCTTCTTGAAAACTCTCAAAGTCTTTTAATAGTGCACCGAGGCTTCTTAATCCAAGGTTATATATAGAAGATAATATCTCTTGTTTTTGTTCACTATTTAAAGAACCAAAATAATTTTTTAAGATTTGTCCTTGAATTTCAATTAATTTAAAAGATAAATTTAAATTTTCAAATAAATTATATCTCTCATCTTTAAACTCTTCTTTTGTTTCTTTCTTCTCTTTTGACTTCTTGGAATTTATATTATCCTTTTCTTCTAATTCTTTCTTTCTATAATCATCTGGTTTTCTGTCATCTAATGATAATTTTATTTCTTCCTCAATTAAGCCATTTATCTTTTTTGTTTGTTCTGGAAGGATTGAATATATGTCATCATTAATAAATATTTTTTTACCCTGTTCTAGTATCTTATTTATAATGTGTGAATCTTTTGAGTGATGAATTAAGAATAAAATAATATTAGCAAATTCATTTGTATATAATTTATCAATAATATTATCTATTTCTAAAATTATATTTTCTTGATTTATATTATCTGCTAAGTATTTTGCTGTAAAAAAATAATAGGAATAATTATGATTAAATTGATAAACACCGTCATCTAGTTTTAAAATTTTAGATTTAAGCAGTAGCATGTGTATATTATCAAACTTCTTATCAATATCCATATCTTTAGAATATTCATTATAAAAATCTTTTATTTCATCATCAGATAAGACCCTTTTTCTATTTTTAAATAGATGAAAAGCTAGTTTTGATAAATATGTATGTAATAAATCAAGTTCCTCTGGTTTTGTATTAACATTAAAAAGTGCTTTGTTAACTAAATAACCATAAAGTTCTGCGTAAGAACTTCCTTGAATTTTTAATTTACTAGCATCATCTACAAATTGAAGCATTGTTAGGATGTAGACAGGGTATGTTGGGATAAAACTTGAACCCACTGTTACATTTATAATTTTGGTAATATTGTCTTTTTTCTCAATATACTCTGATTCAGACAAATCATCATTATCATCAAGTTTTATCCATTTATCAATCAGATTATCTCTTAAAAGATATCCAAGCTGTTTTAATCTAAAGATATTAAAATTATTTAATATCTCTATAGATTCACTTCTTGCTGTTAATTCAATTTCAACTCTTTTGTTAACAAAAATAATTACATTCTTGAAAGAATCATTTATATATTTCAAAAAAGCAATTTGAGAATCATATTTTTTAATATTTACAAGATCATAATCGTCAATTATCAATACAATATTTTCTTTTTCTTTTATCAATAAATTTTTAAAGAAATCAACATAAGTTGTATTATTATCATACTGTTCCTCAAATTTTCTAATTAATAAGTTATTAAACTTAGGTTCATCTGAACTTTTTATTTCACTAGAATTAATGTATAAAACTACATTATTGTTATTTAGTTTTCTTTGTAATGTGTAAGCTAATGATGTTTTACCAGATATATCATCTCCAAATATTAAACATTTTCTGTGCTCATCTCTATCAATTAATATTTTTTCACTTGAAATATAATTTGAATCATCCTCATTATATTTTTCTATAGCTGGATATATAAAAATATCGTCTAATGATAAATATCCTTTATTAGGATGTGTTATTTTAAAACCGATATCGTTTATCTTATTAATATAATCTATATTTAATTTAATATTATCAATTGATATTTTTTGAGGAATAATCTCACCATTTTTATCTCTAATTGCAAATATAATATTAAAATCTAAATCCTTGATTGAAGTATTTAATTCTGAAATATTATCAATTAAAGCTTTTTCCAATACAAGATCACCTGATTCTGCATGAAAAAATATAACCCCAGATGGAACACCCCCATTTAAATATTTTTTTACCCAAAAATTACCGTATGGGGTTACTAGAAAAATTGAATCAGTACCGATTCTATTTCCATCACTAATTAATGATAGAAGTTTATCATTAATTACTAACTCACTTTTTATTTTTTGTGAATCAACCAATGCATCAACAAGCTTATCAGGCGTATAAAAAGCAAAAGAATCAGATTGATCACTCTCGTTAATTTCTTTTACTAAACCTTTTGCTTCTTTGCCTAATTCTGTTGTTGTAATTAACCAAGCTTCTTTATACCCCTTCAATCCTTTATTCCCATACAAAGAGCTTATTACTTCCGATTGTATATTATTCTTATCATTGTAGGCTTTACATTCTACATATATTTCTTTATCATTTGGTTTAAATTTACACAATAAATCCACTTCCATTCCTGTAATCCGCATTTGTTTTATTATTTCATAATTTTGAATATTTAATAATTCTGCAGATAATTTTTCTAACAAATTTCCTCTTTCTATTTCAGGAGATCCTTTTTTGATTGATACTTCTATCTTCATAAATTAATTCTATATTAATTTTATTAATATGATAATATTTATATTATCATTTTTCTCTTGATTTTCATATCTTTTATTGTCTTATTCAATATAAACATTAGAAAAACCTCCTATTCAGGAGGTTTTTCTATACTTCTCGTACTAGCTCTTGAGGGTGACCTTACAGGGATCGCGAGTACGCTTATCGACGATTACATCGTCAGGTACTTTTCGCTCTGGTTAACACCAGAGAACGAAAAGTCTTTCGATTTCCTGACCCAAGCAAAGTAGTTTGCTTGCTTAAGGTCACAAATACTAAAAAATCCTTATATTATAAGGATTTTTTAGTATTTGTGACCTTACAGGGAATCGAACCCTGATTTGATCCTTGAGAAGGATCCGTCCTAACCGTTAGACGATAAGGCCAAAATTAATTAATAATTAAAAATTACTAATTAATAATGAAATACAATTAATTACTCTAACTACAAATTAGCAAAAAATAGCATTAAATACAAGGATGCTTATCTATTCTGCCATTCTTTCTCTTGTCGGCATAGAAGCTTGTCTTTGAACTCTGGATGGGCCATTAAAGCCGCTGTGGCTCGTTCTAAGCGTATCCCCTGTGAACCTTTAATCAGAACGACATCTCCCTTTTTGACGAAGGTTTTGAGGAAATCTGCCGCTAATATAGCAGTATCTAAACTTCGTAGATTCTTTGCTGGGAATCCCTTTTTTAAGGCTTCATCTGCTGTTGATTTTGCACGAAGTCCTACAGTGACTATAAAGTCTGCAACTCCTATGAACTTCTCCCCTATTAGACGATGTTCTTGTTCTGTGAATTTTCCAAGCTCAAGCATATCTCCAAATACAGCAACTTTTCTTTTACCTTTTATTTCTTTTAGAACTTCTATTGCAGCTTCTGTTGCTACAGGAGATGCATTGTAAGTATCATCGATAAGTAGAGAATTATTTATACCTTCTATCAGAGATAGTCTTCCTGGTGGTGTCACATATTCACTGATTATATTTATTGATTTTAAAATATCACAGCCAACTTCACTTGCAACAGCGAGTGCTGCGAGAGCAGATCCGACATAGTGCATTCCTACAATATGAGGAAGTAATACTGGATAAGTATTTCCGTTATATACAAGTTTGAAACTAATACCATTTGGAACTGTTATATCGTCTTCTAAAATACTTTGATGTGTTGGGTAAGTTGCATGATAAGTAGCATCTTCTTCTATTCCATAAGAAATTGTTTTTCGGTCAACCTTTCCATGAAGTGCATATACTTTTTCATCATCTCTGTTTAGTATAAGTAATCCATCTTTTTTAAGTGCATAAGCAAGAGCACTTTTTTCTTCTATTATTTTTTCTGCAGATCCAAAGAATTCTACATGAACTGGTTTATCAGGGAAACGAGTTATGACAACCATATCAGGAGCAAGCCAAGGGGCTACATTTTTCTTTATATCACCAGGCTTACCTACTCCTACTTCTAGAACTAAATATTCTGGATATGAACCTTTGAAAATTATTATTTTAAAACCACGAATAATATTCTCTAACCATATAACAGGATTATCCCAACCATTTGGTAATCCGAGTATTGTAAGTGGTAGTCCAATCTCACTATTGAAACTTTTCTCACTTTTTCTTACAGATTTAAATTTTGATAATACTGTAAAAATAGCATCCTTTGTAGAAGTCTTACCTACAGAGCCAGTGATTGCGATAATCTTTGGATGATAGCGAGCCAAGACTAATCTTGCTTGCCAAGTTATTATTTTAACTATGATTTTTTTAAATATTTTTTTCATATTATCTATCTGGTGGAACATTATAATAATTTAATAAAAACTTCGTGATATTCATAAACGGTGGAATCAATGTCTGTGAAGCATACTTCACTTCTTTAGGATTTTTAAGAAAGATGAATACTAGGAATTTAGGGTCATAAGCTGGGAAATATCCAAAGAATGAGTGCATATGACGGTCTGTATAATACCCCTTTCCATTCTCCATTGCCACTTGTGCAGTACCTGTTTTTGTGGCGACACTATAATGCTCAAATTTGTGAACTCCACTGTCATAGCCTTCAAAAACATGCACTAGCATACGAGTAATAGTTTCTGATGACTCTTTCTTAATTATACCAGAACGAGTGATTTGAGTATCTATACTCTTAGTTGTTCCATTCTCATAAGCTATTTGTTTGACCAAGTGTGGAGTTATGAGATTTCCTCCATTTGCGATAGATGAGAATGCACGAACCGCTTCGATAGGTGTCAGAGCTATACCCTGACCAAAGGAAGCATTGGCATACTCAATATCTCTAGGACTCTCCAAGTTTTTAATTAAACCAGAAGTTTCGTTTGGTACATCAATACCAGTTTTTTCTCCAATACCATATGACTTCATATATGATCTAAATTTATCATGACCGAGTTTACTTTCCACAAAGACCATTCCTGTGTTTAGTGATTGGTCGAGAACTGTTTGCATAGATGCAACACCACGACCCTTTTTGTCGAAGTTGCTTATTACTTTTTTATTTACAGTCACAGAGCCTTTATCGAGATAAGTTGTCTCTGGAGTTACAACACCTGCATCAAGTGCTCCTGCCATAACAAG
>Ga0302285_10002028_pt1 | contig 11310 bp, 9 predicted proteins | sample III_Fen_E2_2_FD_200455 | JGI IMG/M metagenome (GOLD analysis project Ga0302285, IMG submission 200455) | Peat permafrost microbial communities from Stordalen Mire near Abisko, Sweden - III_Fen_E2_2 | ecosystem: Environmental > Terrestrial > Soil > Wetlands > Permafrost | place: Sweden: Abisko...
GATTTAGAAACCAGAAAAATTCAGCACCGCGTAGGTAAATCATAAACAACGGAGGATCACCAAGTGGCGTTAGAAGTCCTCCACAGTTGGCTACTGCAGCTATGAAAAATAAAATGGTGTGGGTTGTAAATTTACGTTCGGAATTGGTGGCAATTACAGGTCGGATAAGAAGCATGGCGGCTCCGGTGGTGCCCATGATAGATGCCAATACATAACCAATACCTAAAAATAGCGTATTGTTTAGCGGGGTAGCTTTAATATCGCCTGATATATGTATGCCTCCGGTAATGATAAACAATGAACCGAGTAATATCATAAATGGTACATAGTCGTAAATGACGGTGTCAAGCAAATTCTCAGAAAATCCGTTTGCCAGCATGTAGATTGTTACCGGAATTCCGAGAAGTAATGAAACGAGTAGTTTATTTTTGTTTTTGCCCCACCAATTTTCGGCAATTAGTGGACCTATGGCAATGGTTAAAAGCATTATAACAAAGGGAATTGAACACCATAAAGGAATACTGGAAACATCTTTCATGCGGATAATTTAATTTTATGAGGTGATATAACTTTGATTATTGGATTATACTCGTGTAAAAATACAAATATTTCCAGAACTGGGTTCGCGTAATTATATATTGTTTTTAGTTTTGTTTGTTCCTTAAAGAAAGCAGACCATTTCTCACGAAATAGTCTGCCAGAAACAATAAAACTAAAAAACACACGATTAGTTGTAAGCAGTTTCACCGTGTTTGACTAATTTCATATAAATAGTTTTTCTTATTTTATCAGAATGTCTTTTGTTTTGCTGTATGTATAGAAATCTTTATTTATATGAATGCTCTCTGAGTATATCTGCAGAGTTTTTTTTATTAGAACTTTTCGTGTTCTATTTTATTCTTTCATTGATAACGTCTAATAAGTATTGAGGCTTAACATCTAGGTTATCAACACAAAATTCTACTGGAGTACCTTGCTTTAAGTATAGTTTGAAATTTATGGTTCTGAATCTAAGTCTCTTGACAGAGAAAGCCATAACTTTTTCAATTTCTTTATAGGGATAAAACTGTTTGTTGTCTAGTTGAATTCCGGTTTCAGCTAAAATAATCACCGGTTCATTTTGTGGTTTTTGAGTTAATGTCTTTACGATAAATAGCGCGCATAAACCAGTCCATATATAAAATCCGATTGATGTAACTGGGATAATAAAAGCGCCTGCAATTCCGACTGCTAAAACTACATAAGCAATCCATTTGGGGAATAATTTCATGTAGCAATTCAATGTGTTATCTTCTTTAGTCATGTTGTTTCAGTTTTAATGTTGTTTGAATAATTAATCATATCAAAGAGATTCTGATTAAGCAGAAATCTCTTTGATATAATAATTTGTGATTTATCTTGAAAGCGGAGTTTCGGAGTTTTTGTCCAGCTTGATACCAGAGTAAGCTTCAACGCCCATTTCAGGAAGGTCAAGACCTCTTAGTTCATCTTCTGCATTAACGCGATTTCCACCAACAGCTAGACCAATTAATTTGAATACTACCCAGCCGATAAGACCTACATATATAATGTTGGCAGAAACCCCGATTAACTGAGCCATAAACTGACCGCTATCACCATAGAATAAACCGGTTACACCTCCTTTGATTCCGTTAAGGCCATCGCCGTAAGTGCCGTCTGCAAATAATCCAAGAGCTATACAGCCAAATGCACCATTCACTCCGTGTACGGCTACTGCACCAACAGGGTCATCAACTTTAAGTTTAAGTTCTACGAAGAATGCGGCTTCTATTACCAAAATACCTGAAATTAATCCAATTATAGCAGCCGAGCCTACAGATACGAATGCACATGGTGCAGTAATTGCAACCAATCCGGCAAGTAAACCGTTTATCATCATGGTTGGATCTGGCTTTTTGGTTTTAAAAAACCACATATAAAGTGTTGAAGCCAATGCGCCCGTTGCAGAAGCAATCATTGTATTTACAGCAGCAATTGATATTCTAAGATCACCACCGGCTAATGAAGATCCGGCGTTGAATGAGAACCAGCAGAATGCAAGTACGAAAGCGCCAAGGATTGCAATTGGAATATTGTGTCCGGGAATAGCATTTGCAGACCCATCTTTGTTATATTTTCCAAGACGCGGACCAAGCATTTTAGCTCCAATGAATGCCAATACACCACCGGTTAAGTGAACTACCGAAGATCCTGCAAAGTCAACATGACCGTGTCCTAACCCAAACATGTTACCAAGTTGTGACAACCAGCCACCGCCCCATACCCAGTTTCCGTAGATTGGGTAAATGATAGATCCTACTAAAAGACCATAAATAAAGAATGAGCTATATTTCCATCTTTCAGCCATGGAACCTGTAGGAATTGTAGCAGTTGTATCCATAAATACCATTTGGAACAAGAACAAAGCAAATACAGAAACGTCATATACACCATTCAAAAAGAATCCTTTAGTTCCTATTAAGCCAAATGCATGTCCTGCAATGTTGATTGTAAATTCTTGGTTTAAGCCGTCGTAACCACCCAGAGTCCCAAGTGCGCCTACGCCACCGAACATAAACGCAAATCCGCAGATAAAGAACCCGATCATACCCAAAGGATAAATCAAGAAGTTCATAGCAAAGGTATGAGAAGCATTCTTAGCACGGGTCATACCACCTTCTACAGCAGCAAAACCGAACTGCATAAACATTACAATAAATCCGGTAATCAATACCCATACCATGTTAATGGCTATTTTATTGTGTCCGGCTTGGGCTGCCACCTCATCCAATGTTGGCGCTCCTGCTTTTACCGCTGTTACATCGCTTGCAGTTCCTGTTGTTGCTCCGGTCGGGTCGGCTGCTTTTTCTGCATAAATGTAGCTGGTTGCAGATGCTGTCACAAGCATCAAAAATATCAATAATATATACTTTTTCATATATTTGTTCTCCTATTTTTATGAATTACAATTTTTTTATTCTGCTTTGTTGTATAGAGAGGTGTCTCCTTTTTCAGCGTTTCTAATACGGTACGAATCGTCTATGGTAGATACAAAGATCTTTCCATCACCAATTTCGCCTGTTTTTGCCGATTTCAAAACTGCTTCAACTGTTTTATCTACATTTATATCACGTACAACTATAGTAAGTAATTGACGAGAGATATAACTTGTATCATAAACAGTACCTCTGTACGAATGACCTCCTTTTTCAACTTCATTTCCTACGCCTGTTACATCAACGTAAGTAAAGAAATCAATACCAGCTTCACGCAAAGCTGCCTGTACCTCTCCAAATTTGGAAGTGCGGATAATTGCTTCTATTTTTTTCATTTTTTGATAATTTTAATTGAATTGTTTATTTTAATTGTCGTTAAATGATTACGGAACAATGTTTGGTTCAATATGAGTTTTATGTAATCATTAGTCTGTTGATATTTCTATGTGGACATAATATGATTCGCACAGCTTCAGATTAATTGCCTATGGGTAATTAATCTATTAATTCTCAAATCGAGAATTAAGTGTTCGAAATATTTATTCTATTGATAAAAATTTCCTGTAAAATGATTATGAACCGTTATACAATTATATGCGATGTCTCTTGTTTATAACACACTTTAATTGAATAAGAAAGGAAATTATTCCTTTCTTTGGAATGTTGTAAAATGGGGAAGGATTAAATCAGTATTTTTCGCAAATTGAACAGGAAGTATCCACATGTTTGGTTACAAGCCGAATTCAGAAGGAATTCAATATAGTTGGTGATGTATTTTTGATGTTCAAGCTTGGCTGAATGTCTTATTCGAGAAGCTCTTGATGATGATCGTATAGTTTTGAACGAAAGATGTTGACACGAATTTGTATAACGGATTCTTACATTTCTCGCTCCAATTCCTAGAAGTAAATTGTTCGCATTAAGGGTGGTTTTATGGTGGTCAGGTAAAGAACTCTGTTGTTTGATGCTGGTCTGATGTTTATGCAATTCAGTTTTATTTTTTGGTATAGATACAGTAGTTGCTCCTGCATAAAGAGCAATAACTAATAGCCAAAAAGTAATAAAGTATTTCATATAACAAGAGTTAAAAACTACTCATAAATAAAAACAAGATTGCTAAAAGCGTATTCATCTGCACGTAATTACTGAGAGTGCTTGTGTTAGTGAAATTGCCAAAAAGAAAGGGTTGATTAATTCATAGTGCAAATGTACATAATTGTTTTTATATTTGAAAGCAGAATAATATAAAAAATTGATTTAATTGCACATAAAGATATTTTTATCGAGTTTGTGCTGTCGATTTTATTTATAAAAAGAATAATTGATTGATAAATGATATTTGTCAATCTGAGTGCGGCCGTTGGTGAAGCCGAGATGCTTTTGTGTGATCAGTTAGATATCTGAATCTCGTTTGATTAGACATGGATATTAAAAAGAAAGCAGGCTATTTCTCACGAAGTAGCCTGCTTGAAACAATAAAACTAAAAAACACACGATTAGTTGTAAACAGTTTCACCGTGTTTGAGTTTAATATATGTTTTCTTGGGAAAATATATATCTGAAGTTTAAATAAAAATTGGAACTTTGTTACTGTAAATAAGTTATTTGCAACATAATTACCATCACAGAAAGTTCCAAAATATTAAAAGGAATTTTAGAGACTCATATTTCCTTGAAGATATGAGTCTCTCTAAATTACTATTTCATGTAAAGCGACTCATCTCCGCTTTCTTTAGTGCGGATTCTGTATGATTCATCAATTGGAGATACAAAGATTTTTCCATCTCCAACTTCACCTGTATAAGCCTTTTCCAAAAGGCAGTCAATGGTTTTCTGTAAATTTATATCACGTACAACTATTGATAATGTCAATCGCGAAATAAATTCAGTATCCGATGATCCGCGTAGCACTTCCTTTCTCTTTTTTTCGTTACCTACTCCAAATGTTTCAGAATAAGTGAAAAAATCAATGTCAATTGCATGTAATGCTGCTTTTACTTCTTCGAATTTTGAGCGTCTGATAATTGCTTCTATTTTTTTCATAATAAAAATGAATTAGAAATTTAATAATTTATTGATGATAATTTCTTACAAAAATAATTTTATTTGATTGAGAAATATTACTGCTTTATAGATGTTTAACTGTTTCAACTGTAAAGTACGTAATATTTCTCTTTATAATCAAATGTTTATCTATTAATTGTAAGCTTCAGCACCATGTTCGAATACATCAAGTCCGCCAGGTCCGGTTTCACCTTCCGGCTCAACACGCAATTTAAATGGATAAGGTAGTTTGCTTACGCCATACATTACAATGAACGATACAACTAAAGTGGCTACTGTTACTGTAAGACTTCCTATTGCTTGAGCGGTAAGAACATCCCAGCCTCCACCGTAGAATAAACCTTTTACTGGAGCAGTATTGTCTGCGCCTGTAGCACCTGTAACTCCGTATTGACCTGTAGCAAATAAGCCAAGTGATAATGTCCCCCAGATACCATTCAAACCATGAACAGGAACAGCTCCAACAGGATCATCAATTCTAAGATATTCTAGCAAGTATACTCCACCAAATACTACAATACCGGCAACAAGACCAATAATTACCGAGCCAAATGGAGATACCCAATAACAAGGGCAAGTAATAGCTACCAGACCGGCCAACATACCATTCAATGCAAAGCCTGTATCAAATTTACCTTTAAAAGGTCCAATCCAAAGCGCGCATAACATAGCAGCTAAAGAGCCTGTACAAGCGGCAAGTGTAGTGTTCGCAGCAACGCGTCCGATTCCCTCATAATCCATAGCAGAAAGAGTACTACCAGGGTTAAAACCGTACCAGCCAAACCACAATAAGAATGCTCCAATAGTAGCTAAAGGTAAGCTGTGAGCTGCGGGTAAACCTCCTTTGTCTTTATCATCGCGTAAGAAGATACGTCCTATACGTGGTCCCAGAACAATAGCGCCGGCTAATGAAACCATACCACCAATAGTGTGAACGACAGTAGATCCTGCAAAGTCACGGAAACCTTGACCTAGTGTAGGTAAGAAATGACCCGGAGTTCCCATTAATGCTAAGAATCCATCAGGACCCCATGCCCAGTGACCAATGATAGGATAGATAAGAGCTGTTACAAAAATACTATAAATGATATCTCCACGGAAACTTGTACGTCCAATCATTGCACCCGAGGTAATAGTTGAAGCGGTATCAGCAAAAGCAAATTGGAAAATCCAGTGAGCTAACAATGCCACACCTGTTGTACCATAAGTTGCCGGAGCGTCTTGTAAGAAGAAGTATTGAAGTCCAATAAATCCGTTACCGGCACCAAACATAAATGCATAACCGATAGCCCAGAATGACACACCACAGATAGCTGTGTCCAACGTACATTCTACCAAGATGTTTACAGTTTCGCGCTTTCTGGCAAAACCGGCTTCGAGCATTACAAAACCAGCTTGCATACCAAATACCAAAGCGGCTGCTACGAGTGTCCAAACGGTATTTAGAGAATTAATTACTGCAGTTTCGTGAGCTGTATAAACTTCTGCAGCATGAGCTGAAGTTCCTGAAATTAAACTTGGAAGGAGTATCATGGCGGCAACTACTGCTGCTAATCCTAACATTTTCCCAACAAAGACTGTAGCAAAAAGCTTCCAATCTTTTGGCTTAGATATGTTTTCTATAAACTTAGAAAAATAATCTGTCCGAACTGTGTGTCTTAAGTTTTTACTCATAACTTTAATTTAAAATGAATATATTTCGTTACCTATTTTCTAATAATCTAATGCGGGTTCTTACAATGTAACTCCCGCTACAAAGAATGCATTTTTAGCATAAGGGTTTGCTCCCACGATAGCATAAACAGGAAGGCTGAATTTGTCGGTAATGGCTATTGATTTGCTTACTTTAATACCCAGGTTGGTAATACCAAAACCAGTAGTACCATAAGTTGCACTATTGGCTAATGATCCACCTAAGAATATTTTAGCTACAGGGGCAATTTGATAGCCTAACTCAAAATAAGTTGAAAGTGCATTGTCACCGTTTGCCAATTTGTCGTTTCCTGCAAACATGGTGTTTATGGATGCGCTGAATGCTGCTCCTGTATAAGCAAGTGTTCCTTCAAAAATATGATCTGTTTCATTCTTTTTGTAGTTGAAGTATTTTTGTGCGCCGTTTGCGTCAGTATTAAATCCGTAATTGTAATCGGTTAATGTAATCGCAAATGAAGGAGAAATTGCATAGGTAGCATATAAGTCAACTTCTTTTATTCCGCCGTCAAAACTTCCAGAAGCCCAAGATCCCAGTGTTAAACCACCTGTTGTAAATGAAGCGTAAGGTTGAATGTTCGGAGTTCCCCCATGTGTTCCACTTTGTGGGATACCACGCCATACATATGAACTTACAATGTCGGCACCTGTTGCAAACTGAGCTTTAACGCTCATGGTCGAAAACAATGCAATCGCGCAGATTGCTAAAAATTTAATTTTTCTCATACCAGAAAATTTGATTATTAATTATTGATTAAAAAATGTTTGTTTAGTTTTATATGTTGTCAATCATATATCGTTTAATCATGACATATAGTAGTTTTAAATGCAAATGAAATATCATATTGATTTGAATACGTTGCAAAAATAATCAAAATGTCATTATAAACAATGCTTTGCTTTAAAAATAATAGGAAATAAAAACACGTGATGTCAAATCGAAGTTATTGTTGCATTATTTTCGATATAATGACACTATTTGTTGTGTAATTGTGACGAATCGTTATTTTTGAGAGGAAGGTTATTTTAGTTGTATAGTTGTAAAAATGATAGAATTTGCCACATTTATGTAATATTTTAATATGTTGGTTCAAAAATCCCTGCCAAAATGTACTTTTTTGATGGCTTTCTGCTACGTTTTTGTAATTTTTTACAGGATGGATGCCTAGGACTTGGATTTTACAAACGTAAGAAAGCTGCTTTCTTTTGGTCTTGCAAAGAGATAGGTTGATAGTGAGAATTGTTATGTGAGCACAAAAAATAAATTGTTCGGTACTAAGTAAGTGTAATAATTAAATGTCGTAGTTCTAAAAATGAGTATTCAATCTCATAGTAACACTTAGCAACATAGAACCACTTAATGAAAAATCACGGCTTCAGAAAAATAAAATCTTTATTTTTAGTTGACATAGAATCACTTAGTTTGTTTTTGAGACAAATAGCTGTAAACTCTGTTTTCTATGTATTCTTAAAATAGCTATCTGAATCTATGTTGCTAAGTGTTCCTATGCGATTGATTAAATGCGACATTATATTCTTCCGCTTACTTATGCGCATTAGGTTTATGTTTAATTTCTGTAAATACGACGGTTATCTGTGCCTTATTTAGCCACAGAGTGGCGAACTATTTGTAGAAATTGAATAAAAACATAAATATAGAAGGTGCAGAGCACCGAACTATTCTTTTGAAAGTCAGAGTATACACATAGCTCATCTCCAATCGCACAAAGGGAAATAATTAGGGATGGTTGTTTCTTGAGATAAAAAGAGAGTGCCTTTTAGGGGCACTCTCATCAGCATTATTGTGCATGAATATATTAGAATATCTGCTAAATCATTGCTTAAGGGTTCTTTACCAACTCTACATTGAGCATCGCCAATTCACCATTTGTTACAGCTATGGTAGTTACTACATCGGCATAGCCATTCTTGCTCACAGTTGCCGAGTAGGTACCCTCAGTCAGCGTTTTAATATTAAATCCGCCCTTATCTGCTGTTTTTTTCTTTACGCTTTCGCTACTGCTTGCTTTGGCCTTAAGCAGTCCGTTGCTGTTATTATTTAGTTCAAAACTAACGGTTGCACCTTTGAGTCCTTCTCCCGTACTGGCATCGGTCACAAAGCCTTTTACCTGAAGTGAGCCGACTGCTGTGTCTATAATTTTTCGTGCCGATTTATAACCACTGTAAAACTCCGGTTGCGAAATCCGTACTATTTCCACCAACGCATCAATATTATCCAACGCTTTATCTGTCGCAGTAAATGCTTTTGCAATTTGTTCTGTACTTAGTTTTGTTCCGATTGCACCGTTTCGGGGTGTAGGCATAGCTGCTCTAAAGTCGGTAAGTGCTCTTATAAGATCATTCTGGGTCTCATTGGTTACACCATATTGTGCTAAATTTCCTAACTGGGTTTGTGCTGTATCGTAGGTGCTCTGTGCAAAAGTTTCAAGGTCGCTATCCGAGGCACTTTTAAAGTCACTTTCAGTAAACTTCGCTTCACTAAGCAGAATCTGATTGTTTTCAATCTTGGCGTATGACTGAATTTTGCGCGAAGTGTCAGCACCTAGTTTCACTAATAATTTCCGTAATTGGCTTTTCTTGTTTGCAATCCCGGACTTGTCAATACTTTGTTGCTCGTTCGACGATCGGATTTGAGAAATACCATTCTGAAAACTAGCACGAAACTCCTGATACCTGGGTAGGGTTGTTGTAATTGAGTCGTTTGCGCTCAAAAACTCATCGGCTGTCAAATACATGTTGTACTTGCTTTGTTGTTTTGAATTCATGATAGATAAATTTTGATTAATGAATAAATTAGTTGATTGAATACATTATTTATAGGTTATTATAAATAATGTAAATGCAAATTTATAAAAATATACATAAGTAAATTTCGATAAAATCATAAATAAAGCTAATAATATTTAATATGCGTGCATTAAGTTGATAGATAAAGATTCCTAAATCACTCATCAGCGCCCATCAATCGCATGACAGTGCCCATCAATCATCCGTCAGCGCTCATCAATCGCATGACAGCGCTCATCAATCACCAATCAGCGCCCATCAATCGCATGACAGAGCTCATCAATCGCATGACAGTGCTCTTCAATCATCCGTCAGCGCTCATCAATCACCCGACAGCGCTCATCAATCATCCGTCAGCGCCCATCAATCACCCGACAGCGCTCATCAATCACCTGACAGTGCTCTTCAATCATCCGTCAGCGCTCATCAATCGCATGACAGCGCTCATTAATCCCGCGACAGATAACTTACCAACAAAAAAAACGCCCGGGAAACCCCGGGCGTCAATAATCTATATTCTTTTATCTTTTATCTTTGTTCTTTTGTCTTTTATCTTTGTTCTTTTGTCTTTGTTCTATTTTTCCAATCGCTTCATGGCTTCTATCGTGTTTTCTCTGCTACCGAATGCCGAGAATCGAACATAACCCTCGCCACTGGCACCAAAACCGGCACCCGGAGTAGTCACTATGTTTTTCTCTTTTAGTAGAAAGTCAAAATACTCCCAGCTTCCCATTCCTACAGGAGCTTTAGCCCAAACGTACGGAGCATTGACCCCTCCGAAAATAGTATATCCGGCTTTGGTTAGCCCTTCACGAATAATGCGGGCGTTTTCGGTGTAGAAATCAATAAGTGACTTTACTTGTTCTTTACCTTCAGGTGTATAAGTTGCCTCGGCAGCACGTTGTACTATATAGGATGTTCCGTTGAATTTTGTGCACTGGCGGCGGTTCCATAGTTTGTTCAGTGAAACTTTTTCACCGTTAGCAGCGTTGCCCATGAGTTGTTTGGGCACTACGGTATATCCACAGCGTGTTCCAGTAAAACCGGCAGTTTTAGAGAAACTGCGAAATTCTATTGCCACGTCTTTAGCACCTTCTATTTCGTAAATACTGTGTGGTACATCCTCCTCGGTTATAAATGCTTCGTATGCTGCGTCAAAGAGTAGTATAACATTATTTGCTTTGGCATATTCTACCCAAACGGTGAGTTGGTCTTTGGTCAGTGTTGTTCCTGTCGGATTGTTTGGATAACAAAGATACACCAAATCAACCTTTTCAGTTGGAAGTGCGGGCACGAAATTGTTTTCTGCGTTGCATTGCAGGTAAACCAGGTTAGTCCATTCGCCGGTAGCTGTTGGTTCGCCTGCGCGTCCGGCCATAGCATTGGTGTCCACATATACCGGATAGCTTGGATCGGTAATAGCCACACGGTTATTGACATCAAAAATATCGCCGATATTGCCGGTGTCGCTTTTTGCACCATCGCTTACAAAGATTTCATCTTCAGCAATGTCAATACCGTGATTTGTAAAATCATTAATTACAATTGCTTCGCGCAAGAATGCATAACCTTGTTCGGGTCCATATCCTCTGAATGTCTCAGCACTGCGTTGTTCGTTAGCTGCTTTAATCATTGCATCGACCGATGCGTCGGGTAGGGGTAGGCTCACATCGCCAATTCCCATGCGGATAATGGGTGCCGTAGGATTTTCTTCTTTGTGTTGAGCAACGCG